>ERZ857827.3173-NODE-3173-length-10095-cov-1.986056_pt1 | contig 10095 bp, 8 predicted proteins | sample MGYA00519761_ERZ857827 | MGnify/ENA primary metagenome ERZ857827 (study PRJEB31778, sample SAMEA3449370) | human gut metagenome | biome: human gut; feature: human-associated habitat; material: faeces | place: United Kingdom | collected 2010/2012 ... | reverse complement strand
TAAAAACTACGTACAGCAATGCAGACAGAACGCAAAACACTATTTATATGCGATTGAAATACAACGAGCCTTCTGGTACTGTTGTGAATGTCAGAAAATCCATGTGGGTACATCCCGAGTTGGATCGAGCTATATCTATCCGAGAGGCCGCCCGCCTGCAGACTTTCCCAGACACCTTTGTTTTTGAAGGTTCTAAAGACTCACAGTATCAGCAGGTAGGAAACGCAGTTCCTCCATTTTTGTCAAACGCAATTGCGCGAAGTTTGGTCAAAGCATTAGACACTGAGAAGAAATAAGAGAAGGGTGACCCGAGTAACTTGCTTGGGTCACCCTTTTTGTCATTTAGCAAGTTCACGAGCCTTCGCCAGGATCTTGTTGTAAATAGTATCATAAGGCAGGCAATCCAGAATATATGTGCCACCCAGTAGGTTTAGATACTTTGATAGTTCTCCAACTATGTCAGTGTTGATATTCAATCCTTCTGCACGTGCGGTAAGGATAGCACTTACAAATGCGCGAATGATGGTAGGGCTGTTGGACGTATTGCGTTCAATAATGTGCAGCGCATGGTCAGCATTTTCACACACGAACTTCGTAAGTTCATAAGGATCGGGACGAGAGTCATCATAAGTAAGTCTGCCAATCCACCATAGACGGGCGAGCGCATTTCTGCTTAACGACCGCCGCGCACCAAAGCCGAAAAAGTAATGTGCTTTTACATCTTGTTTGGTACATTTTTGGGCTATTTTCCATCTGTATTGTGTGTACTCATAAAACGGTCCCAAACACAGACCCGCCCACAAGCGTTCATCCGATGCCTGAGAGTCAGAAATGAAGCTCAGTTTTCCGTAAAACTCCTGGACATTAGCCGCATCTGTTAAATAGGCCTTGTCCATCGGTTGAGACATATCCAGATGAATATCCGGCATTGGATACTTTGTGTTGAGAAATGGGGAATGTCCCAGTTCCTCTTCGATCCAGGCATTGGAAGGCAGAGCGAACTTGCTGACATACTGATCTAAGTTTTCTTTTATAGCATTTAGATCGTCCCAGCTTATAAATTGCAGATTCATTCCTCATCCCCTCCTGTGGTTCCAAAGCCATCACAGAGAACTTTAAAGGCTTCGGTAAGCGGATCATTAATCAAGCGCTGTGCCAGCACAACCATATTCTGCTGATTGAAATCGTTACTTTCAATATCGACATCAAATTTTGTTAGCAGAGTTTTTCGCACAGTTCTATACCAGACACACTCGGACAACTCCTCGCGTTCCTCAATACTTCTGCATTTCAACTCCTCCAGCGCATATGTGAGTGCTGGGATAATTGTAATAGCATTCAGAACAGGCTGTGTTATAGGAGCCTTAGCGAGCTGCTTATAACTGTAGTAGTCGTTGAGCGGCAGTTTCACAACGATTTTCTGACCGTCAATACCCACAATCATGTGTGTCACTAATGGATCTGCGTTGCGAATGATACTGAAAACAGAGGGGGTGTTTGCCAAATCCTCCATTTCTTTAGCAATGGTCGCATTGACCTGCTTCCCCACCGCTAAGACGCATCCTGCTTCAATCTCAAAGGTCGTTCCGCTGTAGTCATCATGAAATCCCGGATTACTATACCCGGTAATATCCTGAGTCGCAACAATAAACGGGCATATCTGTAACTTGCCGCATATCTTCTTGTCTGAAAGCATGCGGCTTTCCGCTACCTTTTCAGTAGTCACAACCTCACGGAAACCAGTCTGAGCACATTCCAGATGGTAAACATACCGGGCCTGTCCATCATGAATTAGCTTCTTCAGTCCCTCGTTGGTAAGAGAGGCCATAAAGTCAATACGGATGTTATAGCCATCTTTCTGCAAATCAATGGTAGTATCAAAACTACCGTCTTTGTAATCATCAGAATAATATGCTAAGACAGGGTAAGGATACAGTTTATACCTTATTTCCATATGCTTTCACCTCCATCGAACAGTAGTCGTGGAAATCAATCTTTACGGATAGTTTCACAGGAACATTTTCGGTAAAGGTTAATCCGCTGATTTTATTTCCGCTCACCGTCAGTTCAGCACCTTCTGCGGTTGCAGAAATAACTGCTGCATCGTAGTTCTGGGATTCCGCAGACATGAAAAGGCTGATAATTCCGTCTGTTGCAGATGCATTGGGAACAAAAGTGACAGTATACTCCCCCTGACTCTTGTTCGTACACATAACACGTGACTTTACTGCAGACACTGCAGCCAAACTCTTGCGGTGTTCAGTAGGCTTGTCACCCTTTCCAACGCCTTCTCCGCTTCCACCGCCGCCATTGCCGCTGCCTCCGGCGGCAGTGCCTTCGCGACTGCCTTCACCAGGAATATCATCTATGATAATATCTCCATCGGGATCATCGACTTCAGTAGTGCCTGTACCAGCTTGGCTCATACTGCCCGGCTTGGGACTGCGGGACACAGTCTTTGTTTCAATCACTTGTATGGCATCGTTGATGTTTTCGCCCTTATCTTCGGGTCTCGGTTGTGCTGAATCTTGCTCAGCGGCGAGATACTCTCCAACAGAAGGGTCAAGCGCTTCTTCGCTATCATCATTTTTCAGCTCATCCAAACAGGCTTTGATAAACTTAGTAAGGGCGGATAGAACACCCTTAGCCTCAATTTCCCATTTTGTGTGTTGAGGATTCTCCAGGGTTCTGAGATATTCGTTGAGCTTGTCACCTTCGATGTATAACACGCCTGCAAAGGGAATTAATCCGTTGATATTACCCTTATCCATAATTTTCATACCTGTTCGGCGAACCATTGCAACCCTTCTGTGAAAATCAGGCTGTATCATGAGGCGAAGTGTCACCTTACCCATTGTACCGATGTCTTTTGTGTATGTGGGCGATTTTTGCTCGTCCGCAGTAAGTACCTGATAGTATTCGTCAGCATATTCGGAAAAATATGCTTGATGGGATGCAACCAGTTCTGGCAAGGTCTCCTTGCTGATGATGATATCCTCGACCTCAACAATAAGTTCTCCGGTATATACCGCATACAAAAAGCCGTCAAGGACCGATGCTACCATATCATATTTCCAATCCTTGCTGCCATTGAAGCCCAAAACAAAGATGTCTGTGCCGCTCTTTCCTATCTCGCGGCTATAGGAAGGATCAATGGATATTTGCTGTTTTACAGGAGCATTTTTATCTGCTCCGTAAAATCCGATACCCTGCGTAGTCTCACCTTTTTTATCCTTAAAGCTGGTAAGACGGGCTACTCCCTGATACGCAGCTACACCATCACTATCCAAAGTGCTATAAAAAACAGTTCTAAAAGCAGAGCAGGCATAAGGTGCAAATTTACCAATGCCAAAAGAGCCGCCGTGAGACCCGCTCTTGTCAGATGCGCCCTGAGACTTGGTAAGATTACACCAAGGAGAATTGTATTCTTCATCAGAGCCAAGCAACCCTGTGGTGTTGGTATCACTGATTCTTAAACAGGTAATCTTAGGCTGCTTTGCCAACTTAAGAGCAGACTGAAAAAAGCTCTTTGCTTTAGTAGATTTCTGCTTAGACCAGTATTCCAACGACCTGGAAAATGCATCGTCTAAGTCATCAAAGTCAGGAATTGCAGACGGCGCAATCTCAAATGTACGAAAAATAATACGAGTAGGTTCACCGTTCTTCAGATTTGCATCGATGGAATTCTGGCAAATCTCGCGCGCCAAGGATTTGATGGGAGTGCCATTAAAGGTTTCAACGCCAGAATCTGCAATACCAAAAATCTGACCATGGTTATTAGACGGAAAATTCCAAGCATATCTGTGAAGAGAGAATAGAGCCATTCAATAACACCATCCTTACTTTAGGGTAAACCTGGAGGTTCTGTTGCTTTCAACTTTCTGGTATTTTTTCTTTGCTTCACGAAGTTCAGTTTCGATGGCAGAGAAAATCTGATCGACATCCTGTTGAGTATACTCATAGGTATTAGTGTTTGCACAGTTCCCCAGCAATTGAAGCATATCGATGATTTTGTTTGTCCTGGCTTCTGCCAACCTAACAAATCTATCGCGCTTGGATTCGGACTTTTTTTCCATAATGACTGCTCCTTCGACTTAATTTGATTTTATTATATAGACCGATCGAGTATATGTCAATATATTTTTCAAATAATTTTTGTATTTTTAGAATATTGTATCTTATTTTAATTTTGTGGCGTTCATTTCGTGTGTACGCTTATCGTCAATTTTCAAACCGCTTATTTCATTGTTTATGCGGCGCAATTTTTGAGGTCAGCCCATGGCGCCAATTTTGTTGCCGTTCTCGTACATATCCTCGGCATACTCGACATGATTGGGTCCTTCGCTTTGTATCCAGCCAAAGCCGGGGACATAGACCATATCCGCCAGTTCATTATCGTTAGCTATTGGCTCCGGTGCCGATTTAGGTTCAGGTTGCGTGGGCTGTACCGGGATGGAATCTGTCTGCGTAGGAGGTACATATTCTTGTTCTGCCTCGGCTTCATCTTCTATTTCCGGTGCAGGGACGGGTAGCTCCTCAGTGGTTGTTTCCGGGGCTGATTTAGTTTCCGGCATTTCCGTTTCTTTCTTTTCTGTTACCACTGGCAGCACCGGTTTCTCTGCTTCCGGAAGCGTCGGCTGTGGAGCGATCACGGCGGCCGTTTCGCTCAGCGTGGGTGTTTCCCCGACCTTTTCGGTCTGTGGCCACACAGCGGCACACAGGGCGAGACAGGCGGTGAATGCAGCGGCAATGATGATTCTATTTTTCATTCTGTTTCCTCCTCTTTGAATGTAAAACGATTGAGTTCTGCGGACAACTCACCTTTTGCGGAATATCTATCAGAATTTCAGAAGAGTATCCAGAACATTTGCCGCCTGCTGAAGCTCGCCCTGAGTGGCTTCGTTTGGTATATCTTCATCCTTTTGCACCTTGTGCGGCAGATAAGGTTCATAGTTCTGCCGGGTTATCGATGGCCGGTAATGTCCCAACATCCGCGCCAGTTCCTTGGTTTCCATGCCGTTCCGCAGAGATAGAACGGCGCAGGTGTGCCGGAGATCTGTGAATCGGATATGGTCAAGCCCCGCTTCTTTGATGATCTCATCGTGCATCCGGCGCACCATCTGCGGCGAGTAAGGTTTCAGCGTGGCCGGGTGCATAAACATGAGCGGACTGCTTGGGTGCTTGTCGTGTTCCCTGATTAGGAGGTCGATTACCTCTGGTGTCAGTGCTATCGTCCTTGTCTGACTGCCGTACTCCACCAGCTCTCGCCGTACCACGGCACGGTTTTCTGCGATGGTCAGCGTCCAATTTTCGATATCAAGGTCGCTCCATTTCAGGGCGATTAGCTCGCCTTGGCGTAGGCCTGTCGTCAGTGCCAGCATGAACATGGGGAGGTAGCCCAGCCGCTCGGCGGCGTCCAGATAGTCCTCCATCTCCAGCGGCGTCAGCACATCGGCATTGACCTTCTTTGGCTTGGAGTAGTGGAACGCTCTGGCGGGATTATCGCTAATCAGGCCATCCCGCATGGCTTGGTCCAGGCATTGCTGAAGCAGGCGGTGGATGTGCCGCATGGTTTCTTCCCCCAAGCCAGAGCTGCCGGGTCGATGATTGCCGAAGCGCCGCCGCTCCTCCAGAAATTCTCCGACCATCTCTGATGTCAATTCAGAGAGAGGTATATCGCCCAAGCCGGGGAGGATATGGTTTTTGAACACATAGTTGTGTGCCGCATAGGTAGTCGGCCTGCTCTGATGCTTGTCATAGGTTTCCTGCCAGAAGATGATGTATTCCCGAAGCGTCATATGCCCACCTCCATGCACTGGCGCTGCAGATCCCGAAAAGCCACCCATGGGAGCCGTGCCCGTTTTAATATCTTCTTGTGCAGATAGTAGAACTCGTGGAGTTTATACTCCGCTCCGGTTTTGGGATTGCGGAACACATAGGGCGAGTCAGTTTCCGGTATCTGCTTCAGAAGGCGTTCTGCTTTGGCGTTAAGCGTCAGCAACCGCTGACCCTTGAGGATGTACCTGTAGCGGATATGAAAATCGGCCCACGACAAGGTGATCAGTTCACATTGCCGCAGACCGCTTGAAAGTCCTGTGTAGATGAGGGGGAGTACGCCGAGCTGCTCTGCTGCGTTCAGGTAACGCTGGAGCTGGCCCAGGCGCAGAGGGGCTGTTTTGTATTCCTCTGCATTGGGCTCCTGGCAGAGCCGCACCGGGTTGTAGGGAATAAGCTGGTCCTGTGCCGCTTCGTCCATACACCGGCGCAGGAGCAGATGGACGCACCAGACACTTCTGGCACTGAGCCCCCAGCTCTGCAGGCTGTCGTAGAAATCCGTGACCGTCTGCTCTGTTAGGTCAGAGAGCTCCATATTTCCGATGCTGGGGAGGATGTGGCTGTAAATCAGATTGCGGTACCCGCCCTCGGTGTTGCCGTTCCATTTGTGCCGATTGGCGGTGAACCACCGGCCGCACCACTGCTCGACTGTCAGGGTATTTTCTTTCTGCATATCGTCGCCTCCTTTTGGCAAACGAACAATATCACAGAAAGCAGGAAATAGCTACTGAAAGAACAGAATATTTGCAGAACGAAACTATTCCGAATAATGTCGTTATTGTTCGGAATAATATAGTTGATTTTGCTCGGAACAGTAGTTATAATGTTCTTGACGAACTGCAATGGAGGTGTTCCAATATGACGATCAAAGAAGCGGCTGCCGCTTGGGGGATCACCGAACGGCGGGTCAATGCGCTTTGCAAAGCCGGACGCATTTCCGGCGCATATAAGGAGGGCAGGCAGTGGTTTATCCCGGACAGCTCTCAAAAGCCGATGGATAAGCGTGGTCACCGAAGTGTGGTAAGGCCCGCAGTATCATCTGCGCGCAAGCCGTTGCCCATTGGCGTATCTGATTACCGGGACGCCTGCAAAAACTACTACTATGTGGACAAGACCTTAATGATCAAGGAGTTTCTGGACGAGCGCCCCAAAGTATCCCTATTTACCCGCCCCAGACGCTTTGGCAAAACGTTGAACATGGATATGCTCCGCACTTTCTTCGAAAAGACGACCGAGGACACATCCGTTTACTTCAGAGACAAGAAAATCTGGTTTTGCGGGGAATCCTACCGTGCCCATCACAGAAAGTATCCTGTGATTTTCCTGTCTTTTAAGGACGTGAAATATACTTCTTGGGAAGAAACCTATCAGACGCTCCAAAAGCTGATCGCGCAGGAATTCCGCCGTCACGATGAATTGGCCTCCAGTTCTGCGCTCAGTAATTACGAAAAAGAGGAATACTCCATTCTCGCAACAGAAGCTGCTGATGAAGTGGATTATCAAATGTCCCTGCGGACACTGACGCTGCTCCTCCATAAGCACCACGATGTCGCACCTATCGTCATCATTGACGAATATGATACTCCCATTCAGCAGGGCCATGTGAGCGGCTTCTACGACACGATCATCGGGTTCATGCGAAACCTGTTCTCCGGTGGTCTGAAAGACAATCCGCATCTGAGCTATGGTTTCCTGACCGGCATCCTGCGTGTTGCCAAGGAAAGTATCTTCAGTGGGCTGAACAATCTGAAGATCAACTCGATTTTAGACGAGCGCTACAGTAAATATTTCGGCTTCACTTCAAGCGAAGTACACGAGATGGCAGACTACTATCATGCTTCTGATAAATATCAGGAGCTTTGCGAGTGGTATGATGGTTACCTTTTCGGCAATACCGAGATTTTTAATCCCTGGTCTGTCATTGGATACTTCAATAATAACTGCCGTCCCAAAGCATTCTGGCAGTCTACCGGAAGCAATGACATCATCCGCGAGGTGCTGGCTTCTGCAACGCCGGATATTATGGAGCGTCTGGAGCTGTTGATGAAGGGCGAATCCTTCGTTACGCACATTGACACCGGTGTCATTTATCCGCAGATCCAGAATGATCCGTCCTCCGTTTACAGTTTCCTGCTGGTGGCAGGTTACTTGAAGGCTGTGAGCTGCGACCAGTCTTACGGCGAGGATTATATGTGCGAAGTGGCTCTGCCCAACAAAGAGATTTCTTTCGTCTACAGCAAGGAGATCCTCTCTCAGCTTGAGAATATTATTCCTCGTTCCGTTGCTATTTCTATTCAGGAAGCTATCTACAAGGCAGATATCGACTCACTGCAAAAAACCTTGGAGAAGTTTCTGCTCCAAACAATAAGTTTCCACGATGCTGCCGACGAAACATTTTACCATGGTCTGATATTGGGTATGTGCGCTGTGATGGACAACAGCTATCGCATTACCTCCAATCGCGAAGCTGGTGATGGACGATTTGATATTCAGATGCTTCCTTTGAATAAGCGGCTGCCTGGTATTCTGATTGAATTAAAGGCTGGAAAAGACCGCTCTGAAGCACAGCTTGAAGACCTTGCTAATGTTGCCTTGCAACAGATTAACGACCGTGCATACAGCGTTGATTTGCAGGCAATGAATGTTACGTCAATTATAAAAATCGGCATTGCATTCTCTGGTAAAAGAACACGCATTGCTGCTGAAAGGCAAAACATCGAATAAGCATCTTCGCTCAGCAGGCTGGCTATCATCCAAGTCAGCCTGCTGTTTCTTTGTCATCGCGCTTATTTCTTTGTTTATGCGGCGCAATTTCTGAGCTGCTCTCTGCGGCAAAAACACCCGCTGTTGGATGTAAACCCGGTCGGAAGCACTTTTAATATACAGAATTCAATCCCACACAAATCCCAAAAGCCGAAAGCGGTGCCTGAAATAAACAGGCCAATAGAGTTCCAAAGAGGAACCGCAGAAGTGCCGGAAAGTGCCAAAGAGGGCGACTCAGTTCTGCCTGAAGGTTCAGACATAGGTTTGGGAGCAAGATGTCGGGAGTTCGAGTCTCCCATCTCGGACCACAGCCCCTGAAATCGAACGATTTCAGGGGCTGCTTTCTTCTGTGTATGTCGCAGCGCAAGAGTCGACATTGTTGCTTTTATCTTATATTCGCAAGAAATCCCAGCTTTATATTGTAGCTTTTGCCAAATTGTAGTATAATTAATTAGCGACAGGTCTTTGCACCGTCAAGACAGACACATAGGAATATCCTCATACGGCTATTTCTGTTTTCAAGCTAATCATATGCGCCAATCCATAAAGGAGATATGAATTATGGGAGGTAAAGAAGGAAGTAGAGGCTATGTATATCAAGGCTCCGAAATTTACGGCGGACTATCCAACACTTGGGATTACGGACCTTTGGGTGTTGAATTCAAAAACAATGTGAAAAAAGCATGGTTAAAAAAATTCGTCCAAGAAAGTCCTTATAATGTAGGGCTTGATTCCGCTATTTTAATGAATCCGCAGGTTTGGGTTGCTTCCGGACACGTTGGCGGATTTTCTGACCCTCTTATGGACTGCCGTGAATGCAAAACACGTCACCGTGCAGATAAATTAATTGAAGAGGTCGGCGGTGATGCAAATGCTATGACTTTCGAGCAAATGGCCGACTATATCCGCGAGCATAAAGTGGCATGTCCTGCTTGCGGCTCCACAAATTTTACAGATATTCGTAAATTTAACCTCATGTTCAAAACATTCCAAGGCGTAACAGAAGATGCAAAAAACGAAATTTTTCTGCGCCCAGAAACAGCACAAGGCATTTTTGTAAACTTTGCCAATATTCAGCGTACTACACGTCGTAAACTACCGTTCGGTGTAGCACAAATCGGAAAATCTTTCCGTAACGAAATTACTCCCGGCAACTTTGTTTTCCGTACTCGTGAATTTGAACAAATGGAAATGGAATTTTTCTGTAAACCAGGTACAGATTTAGAATGGTTTAAATATTGGAAACAATTCTGTTTAGATTTCTTAAAAAATATTGGAATAAAAGAAGAATTAGTTAGATATCGTGATCATAAACCCGAAGAATTATGTTTCTATTCAAAAGCAACAACCGATATCGAATTTAAATATTTCTTTGGTTGGGGCGAGTTATGGGGTATTGCCGATAGAACTGACTATGACTTAAAAGTTCACCAAGAACATTCAGGTGAAAATTTAATGTACTTAGATCCCGAAACTAATGAAAAATACTTACCATAC
>ERZ857827.3170-NODE-3170-length-10108-cov-8.229285_pt1 | contig 10108 bp, 6 predicted proteins | sample MGYA00519761_ERZ857827 | MGnify/ENA primary metagenome ERZ857827 (study PRJEB31778, sample SAMEA3449370) | human gut metagenome | biome: human gut; feature: human-associated habitat; material: faeces | place: United Kingdom | collected 2010/2012 ... | reverse complement strand
TGACGTTTTGGTGATGCAAAAGTAGAACTTTATTTTTCAATTGCAAAGAAAATTCCGAAAAAAATTTCGTACATTTGTTTTAATCGTTTCCGAACTAAAATGAACCTGAAATTAAAATAACGTAAAATCAGAGAATTATGGGAATTAAGTTTCGCCTTATCGTTATGAACTTCCTCCAGTACGCCATCTGGGGCTCGTGGCTTATTTCGCTGGGCGCCTATCTGGGCGGCGGACTCGACTTCACGGGACTGCAGATCGGCAGTTTCTTCGCGACGATGGGCATTGCCTCGCTGTTCATGCCTGCCGTAATGGGAATCATAGCCGACCGCTGGATTCCGGCGCAGAAGCTGCTGGGCATCTGCCACCTGATCAGCGGCGCCTTCCTCGTGGCGGCGGCTTCGCAGACGGCCTATGCGCCTTTGTATAGTTGCATGCTGCTGAGCGTGATGTTCTACATGCCGACGATCGCGCTGTCCAACTCGGTGGCCTACAACGCCCTCGATCTGGCGAAACTCGACACCGTGAAACACTTTCCGCCGATCCGCGTGTGGGGGACCGTGGGATTCATCGCCGCGATGTGGTTCGTCGATCTGACGCATATCGGCGGCATCCAGATCAAGCTCACCGCTTGGCAGCTCTATGTTTCGGCGTTCCTGTCGTTCGTGCTGGCCGTCTACTCCTTCTCGCTGCCCGGATGTCCCGTGGACCGCAACGTCAAGTCGCAGTCGTGGATCGACACGCTGGGGCTGCGCGCATTCGCGCTTTTCAAGGAGAAGCGTATGGCCGTCTTCTTCATCTTCTCGATGCTGCTCGGCGCCGCTCTGCAGATAACCAACGCTTTCGGCGATACCTATATTCAGAACTTCGGGTCGATGCCGCAGTATGCCGATTCGGCGATCGTGAAACACTCGGTGATCCTGCTGTCGCTCTCGCAGATGTCCGAGACGTTCTGCATCCTGCTCATCCCGTTCTTCCTCCGGCGTTTCGGCATCAAGAAGGTGATGCTGATTTCGATGCTGGCGTGGGTGCTCCGCTTCGGATTCTTCGGCATCGGCAATCCCGGTTCGGGCGCGGCGTTCCTGATCCTCTCGATGGTCGTGTACGGCGTGGCGTTCGATTTCTTCAACATTTCGGGTTCGCTGTTCGTCGAGAAGGAGACCAGCCGCGAAATCCGTTCTTCGGCGCAGGGCGTCTTCATGATCATGACCAACGGCTTCGGCGCCTTCTTCGGCTCGTACGCTGCAGGCGCCGTCGTCGATGCGTGGGGCTGGCCCGATTCGTGGTACATCTTCGCAGGCTACGCCCTCGTGGTGGCCGTGGTCTTCGCCTTGGTGTTCAAATACAAGCACAACCCCGCGGAGATGGCGTCGGTGAAGCATTAATCCTAAAAACGATTCCGGCGGCAGGGATTTCCTTTGCCGCCGGAATCGTTTTTGTTACCGTCTCAGCATCCTGACATGCGGGATGCCGGCTTCGAGGTAGGTCCCGGAAACGGCTTCGAAGCCCAGCGATGCGTAAAATCCGACGAGGTACTCCTGCGCCGAGATGCGGACGGGCTGCGGACCCCACGTCCGGGCGATATGCCGCAGGGCTTCGTGCATCAGGCGGCGGCACAACCCGCGGCGGCGGTAACCGGCGTCTACCAGCACCCGTCCGACGGATGCCTCGGCGCCGACGATCCCTGCGGGGATGATCCGCAGGAATGCGACGACGCGGCCGTCCTCCTCCGTCCAGAGAAAGACGCTCTGCGGATCGACCTCGTCGGCGTCGGGTTCGGTGATGTGCTGTTCGAGGAAAAAGACGGCTTCGCGGGCCTGCACGATGCGGTGGTACTCGGCGGCGGAGATTTCGCTGAAATGTTTGATGACGATGGGGTGCATGCTGTTTGTCGGATAGATGCCAAAGATATTGAAAAAATTTGAAAGATATGATGGAGAATACGATTCGAGTAAATGATGCGATCTGCATCCGCTGCGGCCGCTGCGTGAAGGTGTGCCCGTCGCAGATTTTCGTTCAGGAGAAGGCTGGGGCTGCGGTGACGCTGCATAAACCCGAAAACTGCATCGTCTGCGGCCATTGCGCGGCGGCATGTCCCACGGGGGCGGTCGAACATGCCGATTTCCCGGCGGAGAAGGTGCATTCGATCGACTATGCGGCTTTGCCGACGCCCGAACAGGTCGAACTGCTGCTCGCCGTGCGGCGTTCGAACCGCGCTTTTTCCCAGCGTCCCGTGCCGCAGGAGTATCTGGACCGCATCGTTGCCGCCGCCGACCGCGCGCCGACGGCGACCAACGCCCGCCAGCTGGGTTATACGCTGGTGACGGACCCCGCTATGCGGCGCGAAATCGTCGAATATACGCTGGGCGTTTTCGGCCGGATCGTGAAGCGTCTGTCTAACCCGCTCGTGCGGCCTTGGCTGAGCCGGCTGCTGCCGGGCGTTTACCGTTACATTCCGGCGTTCAGACGGATGCGCCGCGAATATGCGGAGCAGGGCGTCGACCGCATTTTGCGGGGTGCGACGGCTGTGCTGTTCATCCATGCGCCCAAGGAGAGCCGCTTCGGCGCCGAGGACGCGAACCTCGCTTATCAGAACGCCTCGCTGACGGCCGAATCGCTCGGTGTGAGTCAGGTCTACATGGGATTCGTGCTGACCGCCGTGCGGCAGGACGGGAAAGGCGGGCTGAACCGGATGCTGGGACTTCGAGACCGCCGTATCTGCGCTGTCATGGCGCTCGGCATGCCGCAGTTCCGCTATCCGAACTACATCGACCGCAAAGAACCTGAAGTCCGGAAAATTTAGCTCCGCAGGGGCAGTCCCGATTGTGCGGACACCCTATTATATATGGAAACGCCCTGCCGAGGCAGGGCGTTTCCATTTTCCGGACGGGCGGCGGCTTTTGTACGTTTAGTACATATTGTCGTACATACTCTGACTCTTGTCGTATTTGAGGTCGGAGAGCGACGCCGCCTTGACGCCGATGTTGAAACTCCAGCTGCGGTGGTAGCCGAACGGAATCCATGAAAAGGACATCTGCCAGCAGTGCAGGTCGCGCGAAATGGAGACCGACGAGGTCGTCAGCTTGTTTTGCTTGATGTCGTAACCGCCTTGGAACGTGACGCCCGTCTTCGGCGTCAGATTGACGCTGCCGTTGAAGCCGATCGTCTGCGTAATGTTCTTTTTATAGCCTTTGGGCGGATAGTTTCCCCGCGATATGGAGTAGTTGACCGTGTAGTTGAAACCGAAGTTCCACGGCAGCGAGAAGTCGTAATAGGTTTGGGCCATGTACTGCCTTCGCAGTACGGGGTCCATGTTGCCGTAGGGGTCGTAGAACGGGTTCATGTATTCGGGCGGAATGCTCGTGATGTCGTTGATGGCGCGTTCCGTACGGTCCTGACGCGATTTGAAGGTGTAGCCGAACGACCAGCCCGTCGATTCGATACGTCCCGGAAGGAAGAGCTTGTCGTACAGTTTTCCGTCGGGGGTCAGCTTGTAGAGGTTGAGCGTCGCCGAGAGGTTGATGCCGAAGTTGCCGAACAGCGTGGTGCGGAACGAGATGGGGATGGTCGAGAGTCCCATCGAGTCGGCCAGAAAGTTATACGAACCGTTGAGCCGCAGCTCGTCGATCAGTTTGATCTTCTTGACGCCTGAGGTGTCGCGCTTGCTCAGCACCTTCATTTCGAGGTTCTGCGACAGCGAGAAGTTCATCGACATCGAACGTCCCGAACTGGGGACGCCGTAGGCATTGACCGAATAGGGTGAATAGGGGCGGAACGTACCGGTCGAATCGGACTGGTAGTTGCTCTGATAGCCGTATTTGGGATCGCCGAAGTCCGGGGCGTACGAGAATCCGATCGACGGCGTGATCGTATGGCGGATCGCCTGAATCTTGCGGTCGCGGCGTTTTTTGGTGAAGTCGTACATGCCGTACACGGTCGTCGATGTCGAGACGCTGAAGTTGTAGTTGTACAGACGGTAGAAGCCGTACTGCGCCGGCAGCGTGTCGACGCTGTTGGTGACGGGATTCCATTCCAGCTCGACCTTTTTGAAATACCACTTCTCGTTGTAGTTGGCCGACGGCGAGATGTTGATGTAGTTGAAGAGGTTGAACGACGCCGAAACCGGGATGTTGTGTTCGATGCCGTTCTTCATGTTGTCGAGCGTCTCCTTCGAGAATATTTTGTCCTCGGTGGTGCTCACCGAGTTGGTCATTTTACCCGTGTACTGCATCGAAATCTTCTCGTACCAGCGGTCCTTGCCGGTTTTCTCCTTGCGTTTGAAGGGGTAGAAGCGCGAGACGTTGAAGACCAGCGTGGGCAGGGTTACCGAAATGGTCTTGTTCTGCGAGTTCTGCGAAATGGACATGTTCGCCGAGAGCGAGAACGGTGTGCCTGCCCAGTTCTTCGAATAGGCGATCGACGAGTTGGTCTGCGTGGCGAGAATGTCGTTGAGGTTGGTCGCCGAATACTTGCTGTAACCGCTGGTGGCGAAGTTCACCGACGCCGAGAAGGTCGAACCGGGGTTGGCCTTGGGGTCCTGCGAATGGGTCCACTGGATGCGGAAGTTGCTCTGCTTGATATAGTCGGGTTCGCCTTTCTCTCCCGTCTTGATGTTCGAGTACTGCATGTTGAAACTGCCGCTGTACTTGTAGCGCTTGATGTAGCGCGATGCGGCCGACGCCTCCCACGAACCGAGCGTGTAGATACCGCCGCGGACGGCCAGATCGGCGTAATCGCCCAGCGTGAAGTAGTAGCCCAGATCGCGCAGGAAGAATCCCTTGGTGTACTCTTCGCCGTAGGTGGGCATCAGCAGACCCGACTTGGGACCCGAACTGATCGGGAAGAAGCCTTCGGGAATGCCCAGAAAATAGATCGGCACGTCCTCCATGACCAGATAGGCCGGACCCGTGACGACCTTCTTGCCCGGAATGACCTTGGCCTTGGTCATCGCCAGATAGAAGTGCGGATGATCCGTTTCGTCGCAGGTCGTATATTTTCCGTTCTCGATGTTGATCGTGTTGTCGGGCATCTTCTTGACGCTGCCGCCCACCAGCCAGCCGTCGCCCTGCTGTGTCGCCACGCCCTTGATCTTGGCCTTCTTCGATTCGAGGTTGTAGGTGATCGTGTCCATCTTGTAGGGGGCTTCGCCGCCGTCGGAGAATTCGGGTTTGGTGACGATGGCCTTGCCTTCGAGCGAGTCGGGTTTGCCGTATGCGTGGATCAGCTTGGAGTTCATGTCGATCTGCATGTAGTCGGCCTTGAGGTTGCTGTTCTGATAGGTGACGTCGCCTTCGTTGTAGATGTAGACCATCTTGTTGCGGACGTCGTAAACCAGCGAGTCCTTGTTCTTGCCCGAAATCGGATCGTCGAGGAAGGCGCCGGGCTTGCGCGGCCGCTTGACCGAGTCGCGGGCCACGGTGTCGGCCTGCCTGCCGGCCAGCGAGTCGGCCCGGCGGGCGATGAGCGAATCGACCTGCGAACTGAACATCGAGTCGCGCTCCTCCTGCGACATGGCTTCGAATTCGGCGTGGCGGCGGGCTTTCTCGCGGGCGGCCCGTGCCTGCGCGCGGCGTTCGCTGCGTGTGCGGGCGGCTTCGGGAACTTCGGCCGCGGCTTCCGGAAGGGTATATGCCGGAACGGAATCGTGGGTGCGGGTGCTGTCCGGGGCGGCTGCGGCGAACATGCTCCGGGGTGCGGACGCGCCGAACACCAGCTGGGCGAAGAGCAGGATCAGCGCCGCCGAAAACAGATATTTTACCCTAAGTTTATCCAAAATTCCAATAATTTTTCGTACCTTTGCCGACATGTCGGCAAAAACGCCTGAATCAGGTCTCCGGCGACCTCCCGCGGGGTTTTCAGGCGCGACAAAGATAGGTAAAAAATTACAGAAAGCTTACACTTGATCTCTTAAATATGCGCACACGACTGTTCCTGTTATTCGCATTTGCGGCCGTAACCGTTCTTACGAACGCGGCATCGGCCGGGAATATTGCGCACGGAGTCGAAGTTGTGGTGATCGACCCCGGTCACGGCGGCAACGATCCCGGTGCGCACTACGGCGGAACCAGCGAAAAGGACCTGACGCTGAAGGTGGCTCTCAAGCTCGGCAAAATGATCGAGGAGGGCATGCCCGGCGTGAAGGTGGTCTATACGCGCAAGACGGACAAGGCGCTGGGACCCGACAAGGCGAAAGACCTGCAGGCGCGTGCCGACATCGCCAACAAGGCCGGCGGCGACCTCTTCGTTTCGATCCACGTCAATGCCGCGAAATCCTCGGCGGCACGGGGTGTCGAGACGCTCATCATGGGCGAAAGTCCCAAGGAGCAGCGTTACAACGAGAACGCCCTGTTCGAGAACAACCGCGAAGACCTGATCGACATGTCGGACGAGCGGACGGCGGCCATCGTGCGGGCCTATATCCAGAACCTGCAGTTCACCTACGGCGAATACAGCATGGCCATCGCGCGCTGCATTCAGAACAACTACCTGAAAGCGGGCCGCCACTCGCGGGGCATCAAACCCCAGCTGCTGCGCGTGCTCTATGCGACCGACATGCCGGGCGTGCTGACCGAGATCGGATTCCTCTCCAATTCGCAGGAGGCTGCCTATATGAAGTCGGAGAAGGGCCAGACCGAGATCGCTCGTTCGATTTACGAGGGCGTGAAGAACTATTCGGCCTATGTGCTCGAAACGCGCAACGCCGAAGAGGAGGCCGCTGCGGCGCCTAAGGCGGAGCAGAAACCGGAGCAAGTGGTCGTCGGCAAGGAGCCTGTGCGCGGGGCCGGCGGAAAGGCGGGGGCGAAGGACTCCGCCGCCAAATCCGAATCCGTGACTGCGCCGGCAGAGCGGGAGACGTCCAAAACGCAGACGCCGAAAACGGAGACTCCCAAGGCCGGCGCCCCGAAGCGTGAGACGCCGAAAGTCGAAACCCCGAAGCAGCCGGCTCCGAAACAGGACGCGCAGCCGCTGCGCTATACCGTGCAGGTGCTGGCCAGCCCCCAGACCGTGCCGGCTTCGTCCGAGCGGTTCAAGAGCTACCGCGGCAAGGTGAAGCAATATACGGCCGACGGCAAATACCGTTATAAGTATTGCGTCGGCGAATACGAGACCCGCGCTGCGGCGCAGAAACAACTGGCGGCGGTGCGCAAGGTCTTCCCCGACGCCTTTGTGGTGAGCTGCCGGGGAACTCGGATCGTGAAATAAAAACATACGAGATATGAAAAGGGAAGTTAAGATCGGAATTTTCGCCGTGGCGATGATCGGCGTCGCATGGGCGGGCATCCGCTTTCTGAAAGGATTCGATATTTTCAGCCGCAATGTCGAATATTATGCGGCTTACGACCAGATCAACGGCGTGCAGAACGCTTCGCCGATCATGATGAAGGGCGTCAAGATCGGTTCGGTGACGGGCCTGTCGTTCGACCCCGCCCGCAGCGATAAAGTCGTGCTGCGGTTCACCATCAAACGCGAGTACCGCATTCCGACCGATTCGGAAGCCAAGATTTTCAGCAACGGGCTGATGGGCGCCAAGGCGATCGAAATCACCTACGGCACGGCCGACACCTACCTGCATAAAGGTGATACGCTGCGGTCGAGCCGCGACCGCGACCTGATGGATGTGGCCGGTTCCGAGCTGGATTTCTTCAAGCAGAAGGTCTCGCAGCTCACCGGCGATCTGTCGCGTGCGCTCGACAACCTCAACAGGCTGATGGAGGACAACGCCGGCAATATCGCCGGGACGCTCGGCAACCTCAACTCCGTGACGGGCGACATGGCGCAGATCCTTTCCGCCGAGAAAAACAACCTGAAAAGCGCGCTGGAGAACCTTTCGAAGTTCTCCGACATGCTCGGCGACAACGCCCAGCGCGTGGACAGCATCATCGGCAATGTGGACCGGGTCGTCGCGCAGTTCTCCGAAGAGGAGTTCGCCGTCAAGCTTTCGCAGACCGTCGGGCATCTCGACGATCTGGTGGCCCGCATCGCGCAGGGCGAGGGCACGGTGGGCAAGCTGATGAACGATCCCGAACTTTACGATTCGCTCAACCGGGCCAGCGAGAATCTCTCCGCACTGCTGGCCGACGTCAAACAGTATCCGGGCCGTTACGTCCATCTTTCGCTCTTCGGGCGCAACCCTGAGAAGATGAAGGAGCGCGCCGACCGGAAGGCCGCGAAGGCCGCCGAGAAAGCCGAGCGCGATTCGCTCAGGCGGCTGCGGTAGCCCTTTACCCGACATAGCACCATGATTTATCCTGCAAACTTCGAGCAGAAGATCGGCTTCGACCGGCTTCGTGAACAGGTTGCGGCGCGCTGTACCATGCGTGCCGCCCGTGCGCGGCTGGCCGGCGAGACCTTTTCGACTTCGGCGCGCGAGATCGCCCGGCGGCTGACGCTTGCCGACGAGATGCGTCTGCTGCTCGATATGGAACACGAATTTCCCGGCGGGGAGTATCCCGACGTCGATCATATTGTCGCCAAGCTGCGCGTCGAAGGCTCGTTCCTCGACGTCGAGGAAGTGGTGACGCTGCATCGTGCGCTGACGGTCGTCGGCGGCATCGTCGCGTTCATTCTCAACCGTGAAGAACAATATCCGGCGCTTCACGCCCGCAGCCGCGGCGTCGCGGCCTTTCCCGAAATCGTGCAGCGGATCGACGCCATCGTCGATCGCTTCGGTAACGTGAAGGACAACGCTTCGCCCGGTCTGCTGGAGATCCGGCGCGCCGTCCGCGAACGCGAGGGACAGGCCGCCAAACGCCTGCAGGCCGTGCTGTCGGCCGCCAAAAGCGCCGGCATCGTCGATGCCGACGCCCAGATTTCGATCCGCGAAGGCAAAGCCGTGATTCCGGTCGCCGCGGCCAACAAACGCAAACTGCAGGGCTTCATCCACGACGAGTCGGCCACCGGACGCACGTTCTACGTCGAGCCGGTCGAGGTGGTGGAGATCAACAACGAACTGCGTGAACTGGAATACGCCGAGCGGCGCGAGATTGTCCGCATCCTCTCGGAGTTCACCGATTCGGTGCGTCCCGATGCGGAATTGATCGCCGATTCGGGCGATTACCTCGCCGAGATCGACATGCTGCGCGCCAAAGGGCGCTGGGCCTCGGAGAACGGCTGCGTGAAGCCGATCGTCTCGACCGATGACCGGCTGGTGCTGAAAAACGCCCGCCATCCCTTGCTGCAGCAGACGCTCCGGGCGCAGGGCCGCGAGGTCGTGCCGCTCGACATGCAGCTGGACCGCCGCAAGCATATCCTCGTCATTTCGGGGCCTAACGCGGGCGGCAAGTCGGTCTGCCTGAAAACCACGGGCATCGTGCAGTATATGTTCCAGTGCGGTTTCCTCGTGCCGGCGTCGGAGGTCTCCGAGCTGCCCGTGTTCCGGTCGATCTTCATCGACATCGGCGACGAACAGTCGATCGACGACGATCTTTCGACCTACTCGTCGCACCTGCTCAACATGAAGAACATGCTGGCCGGGGCCTCCTCCGCGACGCTGGTGCTGATCGACGAATTCGGGTCGGGTACCGAGCCGGTCATCGGCGGCGCCATCGCCGAAGCCATCCTCGAACGCCTGCTGGCCAAGGGGTGCTACGGTGTTATCACGACCCATTACGCCAATATCAAGTATTATGCGTCGAACACCGAAGGCATCGCCAACGGCGCCATGATGTTCGACGTGCAGCATATCAGGCCGCTGTTCCGGCTCGAAACGGGCAAGCCCGGCAGTTCGTTCGCCGTGGAGATCGCCCGCAAGATCGGCCTGCCGGAAGAGATTATCCGCATTGCGGGCGAGAAGGCTGGCAGCGACCATATCAACATCGAAAAGCAGCTGCGCGAAATCGCCCGTGACAAACATTACTGGGAACAGAAACGCGACCGCATCCGCCTGACGGACCGCAAGGTCGAAGAGCTGGAACAGACTTACGCCGAGCAGCTGGCGAAGATCAAGTCCGAGCGGCAGGAGATTCTGAAAAAGGCCAAGCAGGAGGCCCAGCGGCTGATCGCCGACGCCAACAAGCAGATCGAGAATACGATCAGGACCATCCGCGAAGCGCAGGCCGAAAAAGAGCTGACGCGGCTGGCGCGCCGTGAGCTGGACGACTAGATCGGAAGA
>ERZ857827.3164-NODE-3164-length-10128-cov-3.104239_pt1 | contig 10128 bp, 9 predicted proteins | sample MGYA00519761_ERZ857827 | MGnify/ENA primary metagenome ERZ857827 (study PRJEB31778, sample SAMEA3449370) | human gut metagenome | biome: human gut; feature: human-associated habitat; material: faeces | place: United Kingdom | collected 2010/2012 ... | reverse complement strand
TTATCCCTTATGTACTCTTCCATGTATAAATTAAATTTAACATTTTCATCCTTCTCCATAATATTTCCTTCAATATTTGAAAAATATAATGTTTTTCTCATTTTCATCATTACCTTTTTATTTCAACATTTCCCAACTTCTAAATTTAATACATTCGTTATTATCATCAAATGTTATTTCATATATTCCATTATAATAATCTTCGTTTTGATTTAACATCCATTCAACAATCACAACTTTATCGTCTATTGCTAATATATTAAACTCTATATTTTTTATATTCTCATTTTTAACGTGTTCCCATTCTTCAACAATTTCCTCAAAGGTTGTATATGGTTTCATAAATGGTGTTTTTTGATAATATGTAGTATTCTTAAATAAACTAGTTGCATTCTCTATATCTTTATTAAACCAGTATCCTTTTAAATTATTCAACCATTTTTCTATAAAATTTCTATTCAATATCATTTTTCCTCTCTTATCTTCTATAAATTTTAGTATCAAATAATTCTAATGGATATATCTTTCCATTTTCCATATTCTTAATATCATTTAAAGCTGTATCATACCCTCTAAGTTCATTCACTGTCATATTTTTCACTTTATTTAAATCTAACCATTGAACATCTAATTGCTCACTTTCATCAATTTTGATATTTTCTTCTATAACATCAGCCGTAAATTTTACTATTACTACAGTTTCTCCATTGGGTAAAACTACTGTGCTAATTGGTAGCACACCTGTTAATTTTATTTTACATCCTGTTTCTTCAAACGCTTCTCTAATTGCTGCATCTGTTATAAGTTCTTCCTCATCAACATGTCCAGCTGGAAAATTCCATTGACCATAACATGATTTTTTTGCTTCTTGCACCATTAATATTTTATTATCCCTTACTATTAAAGAACCTGCTACTATTGTCATAATTCAAACATTCCTTTTAATTTAATATTGTATTTTTTTATATTCTCCATCTTCATAATAAATTTTGTATGCATTTTTATCAGGATTACTCTTTATTATCTTTTCTTTTCCATCAATTATTTCTAATGCTGTACAATTTTCTAAAGCATAACCTGTCAAATTATAATCTTTAATTACTTTTAAGAATTTTTGTTTAGCTTCATTATCTTTTTGCTCATAATGTACACAATTAACTGCATTAATTAATCCAAGACCTTCTATTAAGTCATAGTTGCATTTAAACCAACAATAACTTCCTGCACTCAATCCTGAACAAACAATTCCTTTGTTATATGCTTCAATTAATAATTTATCTACTCCCAATTCTCTCCATTTTTCAAGCATAAACCTTGTATTTCCACCGCCAACATATATAATATCTGTGTTAAATATCTGTTCTTCAATTTTTTCCATATCTATATTTTCAGTTAATAAATCTAAATTCGTAACAATTCCACCTATTTTTTCAAAAACTTCTCTTATCACTAAATAATAATCATATCTATGAGAAGAAGCTGTTCCAATAAATAATATTTTAGGATTTTTCTTTCCAGAAATTCTTACTATCTCTTCATCTATTTCTCTTGTCTGATAAGGCAATTTTATTCCATTTTTTATTCTTGGTATTTCTCCACCACCAATACATACCAACTTTTTCATATTTTCACCCACTTTTATTTTTTTCAAAAGCATTATATCAAAAAAATATTTTTTTTACAACAAAATCTCGTTCGTTTAAAAAGTTTTAGAGAGCTAATTATATCAACTAACTCTCTAATCATATAACAAAAACTTACTATATTATTTATATTGAAATTTTATATTCTATAATTTCATCAATCACATCTAAATTTATAGTACTTTCATAAGAATCTGTTACATTTTTTCTTGTTTCATCTGTGCTTGAAATATAATAATTTTCCGTAGTTTCTATATCTTTATGTCCTAGCACATCTGCAACATCTCTTATTTCTACTCCATTTCTTAAAATTGTAGTCGCATAACTTCCTCTCAAATCATAAAATCTGCAATTTTCTATGCCTAACTCATCATGAATTATTTTATATGGATATCTTATAATATCTGTACCACAATATTTACCATTATCTCTTGTAAAAACCATATTAGCAGGTTTCATTGATAAAATATTTGATTGATTTTCTACGATTTGATATTCCAAAACTTTTCCATACTGATTTTTCACTTCTTCTAAATGATAATACTTATAATCTTTACCATATAAAAGCCTTAATTCAATTTGTCTATTCTTAAAATTTACTAAAGCTTTCATAAGTGTTGGACTAATATGAATTTGTCTTTCTCCACTTTTTGTTTTTGGTGTTCCAATATACCATCTACCATTTTCATTCTTTTTCTTATCAAAAACAGAATGTCTTACATTTATAACTTTATTTTTTAAATCAATATCTTCCCAAGTCAATGCACATAATTCTCCTGGTCTCATTCCTGTAAAACAACTTGTAATAAAAGCACAGGTAAATACATCATCATCTTTAAACCTTATTAGAATTTTATCAATTTCATCTTGTGTATATAAATGTTTTTCAAAATCACTATTCTCTTCCATTTTAGGCAATTTCAATGTTAAGCTAGGATTATATCTTATAAATCCATAAACATCTGTTGCATCTCTAAAAGTACCTTTCATTACTTTTAATATATTTTTAAAATAACTTCTAGAAAAAGAATATTTGCTACATAATTCATTTAAGAAGCTATGCAAGGTTACACTCGTTATTGCACTTAATCTATATAATCCAAGTGAAGGTTTTAAATATTTTTCTATAATATTTTTATATGCTTCCTGTGTAGTATATTTTAAATTAATCTTGCAGTAATTCTCATACCAAAAATCTAAATAATCATGATATGACATTTGACATTCTTTTACAACAATACCTGTTCTAATATATTCTTCATAAGCAACTGTTCCTGCCTCTTGTGCTTCGGCTTTAGTCTTGAATCCAGACTTTGTTATTCTTTTTCTTTTATTATTAACTTTTCCAATATCAAAGCAATATTCATAACTTTTACCTCTTTTTCTTATTCTGATACTTGACATATTTATTTCACTCCTATTCATTTATTCTTTTTATATTCTCTAAATCTGATAGGTCATTTCCTTCGTTTTCTTGCAAAAATTCTTCTAAGGCTGTTTTCCTTATTTTCAGACTTTTTAACTTTATAGCTTTTAATTTACCTTTTTCTATCAATTCATAAATATAATTTGGGCTTGAATGCAATATTTTTGCAACCTCATGTGCTGTATAAATCATTTTTTCTTCAATTATATTTGTTTTCATTATCTTTCCATCTCCTTATCTTTATAATTATGTTCTCTTTCTTTTCTCTCAATTTCTTCAATTATATCTTTTGGAACTTTCTTGATATATTTTTCATATTTCTTAATTTGATTTTGCATATTCATTAATTTCATACTAGTTTCAAATTCTTTATTTCCAATTTGTTTTTTTAATTCATTATTTTCTTCTATAAGTTCCTTATTATCATATTTTTGATTGATTACTTTTATTTCCAATTCTCTAATATAATCTTTATAAGAATTTACTTTAGCTGAAAATTTCTGAACTTTTGGTACAAACTCAGATAATATCTCTAGAGCTTCTGTTTTATCTTTTTTCATGCCAATCAAATTTATATTTTCTATTACATCAGATAATTTATGGTATAAATAATCCAAATTATCTGCCATTTTAAATAACCATGTTGGAATATGCTTTCTTTTTGTTACCTGTGCAGATTGCCCTCTTTCTAATTCAGGCCATCTTTCATGCATAAATTCATAATATCTTGTTTGCCATTCAGATAAACTCTTTTGATTTCCTAATATACTTTTAGCTGATAATTTACCTTCTTTATTTATAGGACAGAATGCTAAATGCATATGAGGTGTTTTTTCATCCATATGAACCACAGCTGATATTATTCTATCTTCTCCTATTTCAGATTTCATAAATTCTGTCGCTCTTTCAAAATATTCTCTTTTTTCTTCTTCAGATAGTTTACTCATAAACTCAGGTGAAGCAGTTATTAATGTTTCAACAAGTTTTATACTATCTTTTCTTGTTTTACATTCATATTTCTTTATTAATTCTTTTATTTTTCTACCATAAGTGTATTTAGGTGCTTGTATTATGTGGTAGTTATATTTTGTTCTAGTAATATCTATATCAGGATTACTTTTATAAGCTTCTTTTTTTCTTTCATTATGTCTTTCACAACCAGCAATTGCACCACCTTTATCTTTTTTAAATCTTAATATTGTATATGGCATATCTCATTCTCCTTTCTTGCTTTTCTTTGTAAGCACACGTTTTGATGACGATAATGACGATGAAATTACTATAACCACTATATTTAATTTTCAATTTACAATTTTTTATCATATTATCAAAACGTGAGAACACTCATATGCTTCTTCGCCTGTTAAATATTACAAGTAATATTTAACATTCTCATTTTGAAAAATCTTCTGCAATAGCCATATTAAATTCTGCTTCATTTTTCAAAAACGCATTTATGAGTGTAACACACTACACTTTTTACAAAAGTTGGTGTGCCAGATTTTCCATCTGGACTTCCTACAATGACGATTCAACCGCTATATAAATTTAGCGTCATCATCGTCATTGATGACATTATCATAAATGCTAATGTCATTTTTAGCTCTGCTCTGTAAGTTCATCAATATCTTTCTTCAAAGTTACTAAACGAGCTGTACTTGTCCTTGATGTTGTAAAACTTATTTTATTATCCAATAAAATTGTTTTACTATATTCGTTTAGAACTTTTGTAAGATATTGTGGTGTTATATCTTTTTTATCTAATATTTCTAATAATTCTGTTGCAGTTCCTTGCCACATTTCATTTTCATTAATAAAAGATATAACATTACTTACTATCTCTGGAGCATTTTTTATTTCAAGTTCTTTTTGGAAAGATCTTTCTATTAAATTCCATCTACATTCTTCAAATCTTAATGTAAATGTTTGATATTCAACATCTCTACCTGTTACAAATAATGTTGCAACTGAAGCATCTCTAGATTTCTTTTCTAGTATAAATGTTGTATCGCTACTTCCCATTATTCCTGCTGTTCCTGATATTTTATTAAATACATCACTATCATCTTGTTTTCTTAAATGATGAACTAATATAATTGCTAATTTATTTTTATCTGCAAATGCCTTTAATGTTGATATTTCTCCATAATCTGCTGAATAATTTACATCATTACTTTGCTTTCTTACTTTCTGAAGAGTATCAATTACAACTAATCTTATATTTGGATATTGTTTTATAGCATTTTCTAATTGCATTACCAATCCATTTGTAATTTTATTTGATTCAATAGCTATATGAAAATTAGAATCTATTTCATCAGTTAATTTAAACAATCGTTTTTGTAATCTTTGATGTGTATCTTCTAGAGCTAAATATAAAACATCACATTTATTAGTTTTTAAATTCCAAATTTCTTCTCCTTTTGAAACTTTAATACATAAATCAAGCATTAACCAGCTTTTGCCTACTTTAGGAGCTCCACAAAATACATGAAGTCCAACAGGCAATATTTCATCTACTATAAATTCACTTTCTGAAAGTGTTGTGTATAATAAGTTATCTGCATTAATAATTTTCAAATTCTCCATGTTTTCCTCCTTTCTAGCAAGTAGCATAAATGTCAAAAAAGGCTTCGCTTTTTAATTTAAACGAAACCTTATATCAATATCTATATATTTAAAATATCTCCCTAAAAAGCCATTAAATGATACAGAAGTTCCGTTTACTCTTACTGAAAAATTTTTGCTCACTTGCATAAAATTTTTCTTAACTTTTTTGAATAAATATCAAAAAAGTCATAAGAGATACCTAGAAGTCTATTTAATCCACAATAAACAAACGTACTTCTTTTTTTAAAAAGTATCTTTTAATAAGCCCAATACATATCTATTTTTGGACATTATTATATTATTGTTTACTGTGAATTAAATAAGACATCTGTAGCACTTACGACTTCATATTACTTCTATCTAATTGTTGGAGATTATTATATTATAATTATAGAAATTATAAAAACCAACTCGAGCCTACGAAACTAACAAAAGGGCTCCTTATACTTCTGGCTTCCGATCAGTAGGGCAAAGTATTTTCTCGCGAAGTACTTTTTAAATTATTTCTAATCAACCGCTATTTTATCATCAAGTTACATAGTGGCTCAACCTACAACAGGGAAATATCTATATTTAATTTTTCAGTTGTATTCCTATCGGATACAATTATCTTATATCATCGTTTCCAAGATTTGTCAATCGTTTCGACAAAATTTCTACTTGCAATTTTTTATTTATTCTTTTATATCATTAAATGGTGATATTTATCACTCCTCAGGAATTTCACCTATCTGTCTTTGACAGACTTACACTCAATGCGTGGGACGGTTATTATCACGCTCGTGCTATGACTATGTAAGAGTTTCATTATTTGTATTTAATAATTTACTATTAAATTTTCAATGTACTGAAGAGAAGAAAAATAGTTTCCCTCTATATAAAACAGCGCTTTATATGACAAAAAGCGGGACAACCTTTTGAATTTTTTTATTCTCTCACTTGTTTCCTCACAAATCGTGAAAAATATAAGCCTTTTTTAAAAATTTTTCTCTTCTATATAGAACAGCACAAAAAAACCGAAAAAGGGGACATTAATTTTAAAAAAAATTAAGAATATCAAAAAAATAGAAGCATTTCTGCTCCTACAAAATTTACATATTATTTATAAACCACATTATTACTTGATTTTTCTCTCCTTCACTCATTTCCATCATTTTAGCAAGCACAAATAATATAACTGGATATTTTCTTGCATCTAAAAAATTTCTTGAATATTCATCATCCCATTTTCTTAAAAGTCCATCATATTGTTTATAATATTTATTTTTATCATATTTAAAATTTAAATAATTACTTGAAAATACGCAAACTCCAAATCTTAATTTATTTATAAAAGTCATATCTTTTAATATATCTATCACATTATTTACTTTATCCATCTATTTCTACCTCCATTACAAACACTTACATATTTCTTCAAATTTATTTGCAGTTTCATTTTCCATTTTCTCCGTTACTCTTACATAAATATTATAAGTAATATCAATATTCCTGTGTCCTAGTCTTTTTGAAACTGCTTTTATATCTGCACCCGATTCTATTAATCTTGTAGCATGTGTATCTCTAAAATCGTGAAATCTACAAGGAATCCCTAATTCATAATGAATTACCTTAAATGGGTATTTTGTGCTATCAGTCCCTTCATATACCCCATTATTTTTTACAAATACAAAATCTACTTCTGGTAATGCAACATCTATTTCAGTATATGCATTTACAATTTTTATTTCAGTTTTGTTATTATATGGATTTATAACATTTTTCTTATAATGTTTCATATATGTATCTCCATAATTTAGTTTATGTATTTGTTGTTCTTCTTTATATTCTTTTAAAGCTTTAAGTAATGTATCTCCTATTGGAACGATTCTATAACTTGTTTGTGTTTTACATGTTCCAAAATACCATACAGTTGTTGAATTACCACTTAAATGTCTCCCTTTTGTTCCTCCTGCTTGATTTTTCTTTAATATGTTCTTGTTTACACTAATTGTTTTATTTTTGAAATCAATATCATCCCAAGTTAAAGCAAATACTTCTGCAATTCTTAATCCTGTACAATATGCTGTTAAAAATGCATAATATACACAATGATTATTTTTAAATCTATCTAATATCGTATTAATTTCTTCTGTTGTAAATATATGTGCTACATCTTTTGGCTGCTCGTCATATTTAGGTAGTTTTAAATTTGCAGCAGAATTAACTTTTACATATTCATTATCTACCGCATAATTAAATGAACATTTTAATACTTTCCTAATATTGTTCAAAAAGTTCTTACTATATGCTTTTTCTACATATATCTTATTTAAAAAATCTTGAAGCGTTGGTTTTGTTATTTGAGATAGTTTATAAAAGCCTAGATTTGGTTTTAAATGTGTTTTAACTATATTACTATATGCTTCTATAGTGTGATACTTTAAATTTATTTTACAATGATTATCTAGCCAATAATCTAAGAAGTCTGAATAGCTCATTTCGTTTGATACAAATTTCCTACCAGTATTTAAGTATTCATTATAAGCTATTGTTCCTTGTTTTAGTGCTTCTGCTTTTGTTTTAAAACCTGATTTTGTAATTCGTTTTCTTTTACCCTCAATTTTAGCAATATCAAAATTGTACTCATAAACATTTCCTCTCTTTCTTACATTTACCATTTTATTTTTACCTCCAATCTGCAAATAACGATTGAACGAAAAAAGACTGGCATCTTTTACAATGTCAGTCAATATTAAACTTTTTTAATATTTTAGATTTGTCGCCAAGTCTATATTCATTGATAAATAAGTACTTTCGAGGATTTTTGGCGACAATTTTATTTTGTTTGGCGACAAATTGGCGACAAAAGCATATTTCTTGCATTTATGTCAATTTGTATAATTTCTTGTAACCCTTGATATTAAGCGTTTCTTCCACAACAGTTTTTATATTTCTTACCACTGCCACATGGACATTGGTCGTTTCTGCCTACTTTTGGTTCATGGTTTACTACTGTTTGATTTTGTGGAGATGATGTTTTTGGTGCTATTGTCCCGTCTAAATTGCTAATTGCTGAATTTTCTAAGCTCATTCCTGTTATTCTAGCCGCTTCTGTTCTTTGAATATTTTCTTCTTTTTTTCGTACATGCATTAATAGTTTAACAACATCTGTTTTTATGTCTAATACCATCTGGTCAAACATGTCAAATCCTTCTATTCTATATTGCACTACTGGATCTTTTTGACCATAAGCACGAAGCCCAATACCATCTTTTAACTCGTCCATTGCATCTATGTGGTCCATCCATTTTTCATCAACTATTTTTAATGTTACTACTCTTTCTAATTCTCTTAACTCTTCGGCTCCTATTGCTTTTTCCCTTTCATCATAAATAGCATAAGCTTTTTCAACAGCTTCTTCTATAACCTCTTTTAAATGTATGTTTTCTTTATTTAAAGACTCTAAATCAGTAATAGTTAAATTAGTATTTAATTCTTGCAATAAACTTTCTTTATTTACATGTTCCTCGGCAAAATAAGGAGTAACAATGTCTTCAATTAATGATTTTATCATTTTCAACACATTTGCTTTTAGGTCTTCTCCATCCAATACTTCACGTCTTTGTTTATATATTATTTCTCTTTGTGTATTCATAACATCATCATAGTTCAATACAGCTTTTCTAATACTAAAGTTTCTTCCTTCTACTCTCCTTTGAGCAGATTCAACAGAACTTGAAATTAGCCTAGATTCGATAGGCATATTTTCGTCAGCACCTAATGTTTCATATACTTTAGTAATTGCTTCACCACCAAATATTTTCATTAAATCATCATCAAGTCCAATATAAAATCTAGATTCTCCTGGGTCTCCTTGACGACCACTACGTCCTCTTAATTGGTTGTCAATTCTTCTAGACTCATGTCTTTCTGTACCAATTATTTTTAAGCCACCTGCTGATATGACTTTTTCTTTTTCTTCTTTAATAATTGAATTATATTTTCCTTGCAATTCTTTAAATTTGTTTCTAGAGCTTATAATCTCTTGGTCATCAGTTTCATTAAATGCTGTTGCTTGAATAATTTGTTCTTCAGAATATCCTAATTTTCTCATTTCTTCTTTAGCCAAATATTCACTATTTCCTCCAAGCATAATATCAGTACCACGGCCTGCCATGTTTGTTGCTATTGTAACAGCTCCATATTTACCAGCTTGTGCAATAATTTCCGCTTCTTTTTCATGATATTTTGCATTTAAAACCTCATGTTTTATACCTTCTTTTCGTAATAAATCACTTAATTTCTCAGATTTTTCTATAGAAATAGTTCCTACTAAAACAGGCTGACCTTTTTCATGACTTTGCTTTATATCATTAATAACTGCTCTGAATTTAGCATTCTCATTTTTATAAACTGTATCTGGATTATCTTTTCTAATCATATCTTTATTCGTAGGAATTTCGATAA
>ERZ857827.3161-NODE-3161-length-10150-cov-2.033779_pt1 | contig 10150 bp, 6 predicted proteins | sample MGYA00519761_ERZ857827 | MGnify/ENA primary metagenome ERZ857827 (study PRJEB31778, sample SAMEA3449370) | human gut metagenome | biome: human gut; feature: human-associated habitat; material: faeces | place: United Kingdom | collected 2010/2012 ... | reverse complement strand
CAAGGTTGTAAAGGCACCGGCGAAGGTGGGCATCAGCCGCGCGAGCGCGACCATCTCCGAGATGGATACGCTGCGTCTGGCCGCGGCGGTGCCGACGGGCACGCAGGGCAAGATCACCTGGTCGAGCAGCCATCCCGAGGTTGCCACGGTGGACGAAACCGGCTTCGTGACGGCAGTCGCCCCCGGCAAGACGGAGATTATCGCCAAGGCGTATAACGGCAAGCAGGCATCCTGCGCGCTGACGGTCATGAACGAGCCGACAGGCGTTGCCTTCGGCGAGTCGAAGACCGAGCAGATTGGCGAGGGCGCGAAGCTCAAGAAGAAGGCGGAGCTGCCGGAGGACTGCTTCGGCAAGATCACCTACAGCTCGTACAATCCCTACGTCGCGATCGTGAACGCCACGACGGGCGAGGTGATTGCCAAGCGCGCCGGAACCACGCGGATTGCCGCGACAACGATCAACCGCAAGACCGGCGAGGTGTTCACCGATACGTATGAACTGGAAGTGACTCCGGCCCCCGTGCAGGTGGTCATCCGCCAGACGCGCGCGAAGGTTGGCGTAGGCGAAACGATGAACCTGCTCGCCGAAGCCATTGACGGGAGCGGCGAAGCGGTCAGCGCGGGCTTTACGTACAAGACCAGCAACAAGGCCTATGTCACCGTGGACGCGAACGGCAACGTGAAGGGCGTAAAGAAGGGCAGCGCGACGATTACGGCCACGGCGTACAACGGCAAGTCGGCGTCCGTCAAGATTACCGTAGTCGCGGCTCCGACGGCTGTCAAGCTGAATCTCAGCGAGGTGGACGTCGTGCTGACCGACGACCTCACGCAGCAGGTGCAGCTGCGCGCAGCCGTGAACACCGGCGCTTCCGGCTTCACGTGGGAAAGCAGCGCTCCTGAAATCGTAACCGTGGACGCGGACGGCCGTTTGACCGGCAAAGCGCTGGGCGACGCCGTGATTACAGTGTACACCTTTAATAGGAAGACGGCGAAGTGCACGGTGCACGTGAAGGCTGCGCCGGAAAGCGTGACGCTGGATTCCGAAGCCGTGACGATCGTCGAGAAGCTGAGCACGGTGCTTACCGCGACGCTGAACGAAGGTGCGGCGGGCTCTGTGAGCTTCGAAGCCGAGGATCCGACGGTTGTCGCATTGACGCAGCAGGGCAGCAAGGTTCAGGTGAAGGGTCTGAAGCCCGGCGAAACGGTTGTGACCGTGAAGACCTTCAACGGCAAAACGGCGCAGTGCACCGTTACGGTGAAGCCGGAACCGGAAAGCATTCTGCTCTCGAAGGCGAGCGTGACCATCAGCGTCGGTCAGAAGTATGATATGAAGCAGCTGGTCACTCTGCTGCCGGACGACTGCATGACGACGTACACCTTCGCGACCCGTTCCTCGGCCATTGCGAAGATCGACGCGAACGGCATTGTGACCGGTGTGAAGATCGGCAGCACCGAGGTGAAGATCACCACCCACAACGGCAAGTCCGCGATTCTGGCCGTGAAGGTAATGGCCGCGCCGAAGAGCGTGACGCTGACGGTGCCGAACAAGGTGCTGTATCTGAACGAGGAAACCACCGGTACCGTGAAGCTCACCGCGAACAGCTGGGCGACGTGGACGGTGAAGAGCGATCGTCCGGAGGTTGTGTCGGTCGTCGACGTGAATGACGTTGGTCAGGTTACGCTGAAGGCCGGCGGCGACGCGAGCGCGATCGGCAAGGCGACCATTACCGTGGAAACGGACAATGGCCTGAAATCCTCCGTCACCATTGAAGTGCGACAGCACGTGGAAAGCATTGAGCTCGACAGGCACGAGCTGAGCCTTACGCATTACGACGAAGCGCAGCTGAACGCGACCGTGCTTCCGGAAACGGCGTATGACAAGGACGTTCTGTGGACGAGCAGCGACCCGACGCTGGTAACGGTATCGCAGACCGGCACGCTTCAGGCCGTTGGCTATCGCGTATCCGGCGAGAACACCGTGACGATCACGGCGAAAACCAGCGACGGCGACTTTGAGGATACCTGCGTGGTGACCGTGCTTCCCAAGCGCGTGGAGACGATTGCGCTTGCGGAAACGGAAATCGAGCTGGAAAAGAACCGCACGAAGGCGCTGACGGCGACGATCAGCCCGGCGAATGCCGATGATCGGCGCATTGTATGGGACAGCACGGATAAGTCCGTTGCCACGGTTGATGAAAACGGTGTGGTTACGGCCGTGAGCAACACCGGCACCGCGACGATCACCGCGACGACGGTGGACGGCAACAAGGTTGCCGAGTGCAAGGTGACGGCGACGAAGGTTCGAATCGTCAGCGTGTCCATCGATCCGGCGAGCCTTGAGATTCTGCAATACAGAGAGGATCAACTTACCGCGAAGCTGGAACCCGCGGACGCGGATTACGAATCCATCGACTGGACCAGCCTGCGCGAAGAAGTGATCTCCGTAACCGCGAACGAGGACGCGCGTACGGCGACGATCAAGGGTTTTGAAGTAGACGACGCGATCGTGAAGGTAGTCGTGACGGATTCCTTCGGCAAGCAGGTAGAAGCCGAGTGCACCATCACCGTGCAGCCCGTGCCTGTGACTGGCGTGAAGCTGGACAAGGAAACGCTGAACATGCGCACGTCTGCGGAGAGCTCGCTCGTCGAAACGGTGATGCCCGCGGACGCGCACGATCAGACGGTTGCGTGGGAAAGCAGCGATGAGGAAATCGTGAAGGTTGTCAATGGCGTGCTTACCGCCGGTACGAAGGCGGGAACGGCGAAGATCACCGTCATCACGAACGACGGCGGCTTCAAGGCCGAATGCCAGGTAACCGTGTATGAGCCGTTGACCGTAACGGTGAAGGCGAACCACGAGAAGAACAGCACCGGCAACACCATCGTCTGGACGATGGAAACCAAGAATCTGATTGGCGAGGTTCGCTATGACGCGGTAACCCTTACGAAGGACGGAGCATCCATGGATGTTTCCCGCGACGGCAGCGTCGTGACGCTGGAAAACGCGGCGGCTGGTACGTATGAGCTCAGGGTTCAGGTTTCCGATCTGGGTAGCGAGGGCGATACGGCGGAGCATTCCTCCACGGTAATCGTGACCGACAGCATCGAATTCCAGACCGACAGCGCCAAGTTCACATATGTGATCATGGAAGGCGCGTTCGCGGATGGAACCGACGGCGCGGCGATCAAGCTGGCCGACACGAGCGTGAGCCTCTCCGAGCTGACGGTGCCGAAGACGGTGAACGGCGTGGCGGTATACCGCATAGATACGGAAGCCTTCATGGGCATGAGTAGCCTGACGAGCGTGAGCCTGCCGGATACGGTAGTCGTAATCGGCGCGCGCGCGTTCAAGAACTGCACCAACCTGACGAAGATCACGTCCTACTGATCGAAACCGGGTGAGGAGCTGCCGGGCAAGCGTCCGGCGGCTCCTCTGTTTATGGTGCGCACAATTGGCGAGGGGATGAGGATATGAGGGTTGTGAACACGGCGGAGAATATGCTGGAGGCGTTCGAAGAGGGTCGGTTCCATATGAAAAAATGGGAGGCATATATCGACGCTTCCGCGTCCGGGATACGGGAAAAGTGCGTCAATGATATGAAGGAATGCGTTTCGGCAGGCTTTTCATGGGAGAAAGAGTATCTTCCGGTGCTGAATGCTGTTTTGCGGAACGGGGAGAAGCGAAGGAAAGCCATTGAATCGTTTCGCGCGATTACGCGGTGTCTTAATGACAAGGTGCTTGAGCGATTCGGCAGGACGGTGGATGTGGACGTTGTGCTATACCTCGGTCTGTGCAATGGAGCCGGCTGGGTTACCGACGTGAACGGCAGACGGTCAATCCTCCTTGGAATTGAAAAAATCATTGAGCTTGACTGGTGCGGTCGGGACGCGATGACAGGACTGATTGTACATGAGCTGGGGCATGCGTATCACCTTCAATATGGAGCGGCGAACGAACGGCTTGAGGCGCTCCCGGATCCGTTTCTCTGGCGGTTGTTTGAGGAAGGTATTGCGATGGTTTTTGAACAGGAGGTCGTTGGCGATTCGGAGTACTTTCATCAGGATGCAGACGGCTGGAAAGCGTGGTGCGACGCGAACGCGGAGAAAATCAAGCGGTCATTCTATGGGGATCTGCCGGGGATGACACGCGAGAATCAACGTTACTTCGGCGATTGGGTTCGCTTTGAAGGGCGCGGCGACACGGGCTATTATCTTGGAGCGCGCTTCGTTCGTTTTCTTTTGGATTCCGACGTTTTTGACACGGTCATTCGATATAAATTCGATGAGGTCAAGCGGGGCTTTGAGCGCTTCATGCAATAGAATGAAATCGCCGCCCATCTGACGATAAAGGCGGCGATTTGTATTTTAGGCGAGACTTACTTGATATGCCTGGGCGCTTCGTTTGTTTGCCGGTCGACCAGAATCCATTTATCGGTGCGGATACGCATGCGCATGACGACGGCGCGCAGCAGCCATTCAACCAGCTGTCCGACCCACACGCCGACGATGCCGAAGCCCAGCTGGATGCTGAACAGGTAGCCCAGCGCCAGTCGGCCGATGAACATGGTTGAGATCGAAATCACTGTGGTAAAGCGCGCGTCCCCGGCCGTGCGCGTAGCCGTGGGGATGACGTAGCCGTCCGGCCAGAGGAATGGCATGGGGAACGCGCCGATGGCGAGCGCCATCCACACGATGCGGGAAGCATCCGGCGAGGCGCTGTTAAGCCGGAGAAGCAGCGGCGTCATCGGGAAGAGAATGAGTACGGCGGCGGCCAGAATGTATCGTCCGAGGTAGACGAAATTCAGGCAGTAGCGGCGAGCCAGCTCGATTTCCTTCGCGCCCACGCACTGCCCGCACACGGTTCCGGTGATGGCCGTTACGGCGTAGGCAACCGCGTAATACAGGTTGAAGATCGAGGTTGCAATGCCCTGTGCGGCGAGCGCCGTGGTGGAAAGACGGGAAAGATAAATCTGAACCAGCAGCATTCCGCCCTGAAACAGAATCTGTTCGATGGAGAAGGGAATGCCCAGCAGGGATATGTCGCGGGCAATCTGCTTGTCAAAGTGGAAGAAATAGCGAAAGCGCATGCCGACGCCGCTGTGCGGGCGCATCAGCCAGACGAGCGAGAAGGCGAAGCCGATCAGGCGCGCGGTGAGGTAGGAAAGCGCCGAGCCCGTGGCGCCCAGATGCATCAGGTTTATGTAAATAAAAGAAGCAATCAGGTGCACCGAGTTGATGATGATCGTCAGAATCAGGCTGCTGCGCGCGTCGCCAAGGCTTCGGAAGGCCTGAAAGACGACGCAGAAGAAGGAATAGGGAATGAAGGAGTAGGCGTAGTAGTGCATGTACGAGATGCCTGCGTCGATGACGGTCTGATCGGCGTCCGGGTAGAAGAAGCGGATGATTGAGCCGCCGAACACGACCATCACCGCGGCAATGACTACGCCGCACAGAAGGCAGCTTGTGGCGGACTGACCGATGGCCCACCGCACGCGCTCCGGGTCGCCGCTGCCCTTGGCGCGGGCGATAACGATGGAGCCGCCCATGCTGATGGCGGAGAACAGCGCGTAGGACAGCGAGCCGATGACGCCAACCAGCGTGACGGCGGCAATCTGCTCTTCACCGGCAGACGAGACCATGGCGACCGACAGAATGCCGATGACGAAGATGAAAAGCTGGTCGAGCACCAGCGGCCAGAACATGCGAATCAGCGACTGCGCCGTGAAATGCTCGGATTCCAGACGGCTGTAAAGGCCGTTGCGCACGCGAGAAAGAAAGGCGTTCATGGCGATGACAGACCCTCCCTGTTTTCGATTGACTTCCATATATTATATGTGAAAAATGGAAAAATGTAAAGAGCGTGAAGATGGGAAAAGTGGCTCAGGCGAAAAAAAACCATCGACAGAATCCGTTATATTCCGTTAGTAATTGCTGCATAACGCATCCATGAGCTTGACACCCTAACAGGAGACGGGTATAATGCCTGTATACGTTGTTTTATTGGAGGAAATACGCTTGCAAGTCGAGAAAGAAAAGACCGTCAGTGAAAGCAGAATTCCCACCATAGCCCTTCGAGGGATGGTGATTTATCCGGGCACGGTGATGCACTTTGACGCCGGACGGGAGAAATCTGTCGCTGCGCTGAATGCGGCCATGAGCGCGGATAAGCGGCTGTTTGTCGTGTCGCAGCGGGACGGCATGAAGGAAGATCCGGAGCTTACGGATCTGTATCCGATGGGAACCATTGTAAAGGTGCGTCAGGTGGGTCAGATGCCGGACGGCGTGTTTCGTCTGCTTGTGGACGGGCTTTCCCGCGCGATCGTGGTGGGCGCCTATGAACTCGACGGCATGATTCAGGCCGAAATCTGCGAAGTTGCCAGGCAGCGGATGGAGCTTACCACCGAGGTGCGCGCGTGGACGCGCACGGCGCGGCGTTTGACCGATACGCGGCGACGAAGGAGAACATCGGCACGGAGCTTCGGCAGGCTGTGAGCGGAGAACGCGACCCCGGCGCGCTGGCCGATCTGATCGCCGCGAATGTGCTGGACGATTTGGACGACCGCGAGGCCGTACTGGAATGCGTCGACCCGCAGCTGCGCATTCAGCTGATGTGCGATATTCTCACTCGCGAGCTTCAGGTCAGCAATATCGAGCAGGAGATTCAGCGCCGCGTGCACGAGCGGATCGATCACAACAACCGCGATTATTTCCTGCGCGAGCAGCTGCACGTGATAGAGGAAGAACTGGGCGAAAACGACGACGATATTGCCCAGTATGAATCCCGTCTGGCGGCTTCTGCGATCTCCGGCGAAGCGCGCGAGCGCACGGAGAAGGAGCTGAAGCGGCTGGCACGCACGCAGACCGGTTCGCCGGAGAGCACCGTGCTCAACCTGCCGTGGGGCGTTTACGACGAGCATCCCGTGGACATTGCCGCGGCTCGAAACGTGCTGGAAAGCGACCATTACGGCCTTGAGGACGTGAAGAAGCGCATTCTGGAGTTCATTGCGGTGCGCGCGCTCAAGAAGGATTCCCATGGGCCGATTCTCTGCCTTGTGGGCGCGCCGGGCGTAGGAAAGACGAGCATCGCGAGGTCGATCGCGCGGGCGCTGAAGAAGAAATTCTGTCAGGTGTCGCTGGGCGGCGTGCACGATGAAGCCGAGCTTCGCGGACACCGGCGCACGTATGTCGCGGCCATGCCGGGGCGCATCATTTCGGCCATCAAGCAGTGCGGCTCGATGAACCCTGTGTTCCTGTTCGACGAGATCGACAAGATGGCGTCCGACATGCGCGGCGACCCGGCTTCGGCCATGCTGGAAGTGCTCGACCCGGAGCAGAATTCGCGGTTCCGCGATCACTTCCTGGAAGCGCCGTTCGATCTTTCGCATGTGTTCTTCATCGCGACGGCGAACGACGTGTCCTCGATTCCGAAGCCGCTGTACGACCGCATGGAGATTATCGAGGTACCCAGCTATACACAGGAGGAAAAGCTGCAAATTGCCCGCCTGCATCTGTGGAAAAAGCAGCTGACGGCCAACGGACTAAATGGCAAGAACCTGCGCATGTCGCAGAAGGCACTGGAAAAGATCATCGACGGCTATACGCGCGAGGCTGGCGTTCGCGCCCTGGAGCGCACGCTGGCCGCAATCTGCCGCAAGGCGGCCATGGAAATGCTGGATACCCCGGAAGCAGAGCGCAAGACCGTGACCGTGCGGCCGGAGGACGTGGAGCACTACCTTGGCGCGCCGCAGTTCAGCCATTCACAGACGGCGAAAGCCCCCGAAGCAGGCGTTGTGAACGGTCTGGCGTGGACGAGCGTGGGCGGCGAGGTGATGCCGATCGAGGTGGCCGTGCTGCCCGGAGACGGCAAGCTGGAACTGACGGGCTCGCTGGGCGACGTGATGAAGGAATCCGCGCATATCGCGTGGAGCTACGTGCGCGCGCACGCGGAAGACGCGGGTCTGACCGAGGAATATCGCAAGAAGCACGACATCCATGTACACGTGCCGGAGGGAGCGACGCCGAAGGACGGCCCCTCGGCCGGCATTGCGCTGGCCTGCGCGATGTTCAGCGCCGTGACCGGGGAAAAGGCGCGGCAGGATATTGCCATGACGGGCGAGCTCGCTGCGCGGCAAGGCACTTCCCATCGGCGGCGTGAAGGAAAAGCTGCTTGCGGCGTATCGCGCCGGAATGAACACCGTGCTTCTGCCGGAGGAAAACCGGAAGGACCTTGAGAAGCTGCCCGAGAACGTGCGCAGCGCCATGCAGATTCAGACGATTTCGGACGCGTCGGAGGCGATTGCCACGGTCATGCCCGGGCGAAAGACGACGCATGTAAAGGCGGTTATATAAATTGAGAATCGTACGTTCGTGTTTTGTCACGTCATTGGAGCGTCTGGGAAACTTCCCCGGGCGAGGCATGCCGGAGATTGCCATGGCGGGACGCTCCAACGTGGGCAAATCCTCGCTGATCAATTCGCTGTGCATGAATTCGAAGCTCGCGCGCACGTCCTCCGAGCCCGGAAAGACGCGTCTGGTGAACATTTATCGCGTGAATGACGCGTTCATGCTTACCGACCTGCCTGGCTACGGCTTTGCGAAGGCGCCTGCGGCGGAGAAAAAACGCTGGGCAGGCATGATCGAAGGCTATCTGTCGGGCTCGGATTCGCTGAAGCACGTGTTTCTGCTGGTCGATATTCGCCATGAACCGACGGACGACGACGCAATGATGGCGGACTACCTGCGCCATTATCAGCTTCCCTTCAGCGTGATCGCGACCAAAGCGGATAAGCTGAGCAAGGCGGCGCGTGGGCGCGCGATGGCACCCATCTGCCGAAAGCTGAACGTCCAGCCGTGGCAGATACTGGCCTACTCATCCGAAGACGGCACCGGACGCGAAGCGCTTCTGAAGAAGCTGGATGAGATTCTGAATCCGGTTGTTCCGGTGGAAACGGATTCGTTCGAGATTCCGGAGGGCATCACCTTTGAGGACGGCCCGACGCGCGAGGTAGAGGAATAAGAAGCAAAGACGCACCAAGCGACGGTGCGTCTTTTTGCTGGTCAAACGGGTGGAGGGAAGCCTGAATCCGATTTCTCCGGAGAAAATGGATTCATCTGATCGATCATCAAAGTCGCACCATGCGGCGGTGCGTCTTTTGTTGTCAGCAGGGAAGATCAGCGCGCGGTCATGGCGAATTCCACCTCGCCAGAGGTGATTTCGGCGGAATACACCTCGACGGAGATCGTATCGCCGAGACGGAGCACACGGCGGGTATGGCGGCCGACCATCATCAGGCGCTCGTCGTCGAGCGAATAGAAATCGTCCATCAGCTGCGGCGGGATGCGTCCCTCCGCCGTGTTCTTCAGCAGCACAATGGCGCCGCGCCTGCTCAGGTGGGTGATGACGCCGGTGAAGGTTTCGCCGATGTGTTGGGACAGGTAGGCGGCGCACATCAGGCGGTCGCCGTCGCGCTCGCACATGGCGGCGCGTTCTTCGCAGTCGCTGGATTCGGCGGCGCGCTCCGCGACTCTTTCCGACCAACGAGCAGAGGATGCTTCGTCCAGCTTGCCTGAAGCCAGCAGCTTCAGCATGCGGTGCGCCAGCAGGTCAGGATAGCGCCGGATGGGGGAGGTGAAGTGGCAGTAGTCGCGGCTCGCCAGACCATAGTGCCCGAGCGGCTTTTCGCTGTAGCGCGCGCGGCTCATGGCGCGCAGAAGCGTGCGCGCGACGATAATGCCGATCGCGAAAGTCGTTCAGCCCCTTCTGAAGCTTCTGCGGCGCGGGACGGCTTCCCAGATGCTCGGGATGACCGAGGTCGGCAAGGAAGGTTTCCAGCGCGGAGAGCTTTTCGGAGTCCGGCGATTCATGCACGCGGTAGGGGAAGGGCAGCGAGGCACGCTGGGCATGCGAGGCGACGGTTTCGTTGGCCAGCAGCATGAATTCCTCAATCAGCCTGTGCGCGTCGCCGCGGGTGCGCGCGCGAACGTCGGTGGGCATGCCGTCCGGGGCAAGATCGAACTCGGGCTCTTCCAGATCGAGCTCCAGCGCGCCGCGGGCGATGCGGATGGCGTTCAGTCGCTTGGCCAGCTCGTTCATCTGCCGAAGCGTTTCGTGCAGCTCCTCAGGCACGGAATTCTCCGCGCCGGCGAGCAT
>ERZ857827.3159-NODE-3159-length-10160-cov-4.109748_pt1 | contig 10160 bp, 6 predicted proteins | sample MGYA00519761_ERZ857827 | MGnify/ENA primary metagenome ERZ857827 (study PRJEB31778, sample SAMEA3449370) | human gut metagenome | biome: human gut; feature: human-associated habitat; material: faeces | place: United Kingdom | collected 2010/2012 ... | reverse complement strand
GCTGCATCCGCTGGTCTGTACCGCTTTCAACGCCGACTTCGACGGCGACCAGATGGCTATCCACGTGCCGCTGTCCATGGAGGCGCAGGCCGAAGCCCGCTTCCTGATGCTGGCGCACAACAACATCCTGAAGCCTCAGGATGGTAAGCCCGTTATGTCTCCCTCTCAGGACATGGTTATCGGCTGCTATTACCTGACCATCGTCAATGAGAACGGTAAGGGCGCTGGACGCTCCTTCATCAGCCCTGACGAGGCTATGATGGCCTATCAGCTGGGCCAGCTGAGCCTGCAGGCTCCCATCCATGTCCGCATTGAACGGGAATTCAACGGCGAAAAGGGCCATCGCACCATCGACTGCACCCTGGGCCGCCTGCTGTTCAACGCGGTCATTCCGCAGGACATCGGCCGCAAGCCCCGTACCTGCCTGGATGAAATGTTCGCACTGGAAATCGACACTCTGTGCGGCAAGAAGGAACTGGGCAAGATCGTCGATGAAGTGTACCTGAAGCACGGCATTCATGATACTGCTCAGGTGCTGGACAATATCAAGAATCTGGGCTTCAAGTATTCCACCATCGGCGCTGTGACCGTCGCCGTGACGGATATCAAGATCCCGAAGGAAAAGCCCGAGATCATGGCCGCCGCCGATGCGCAGGTTGAGGAAATCAACAACCTGTACCGCATGGGTATGATGAGCGAGGAAGAACGCTACAAAAACGTCGTGGACATCTGGAACAACACCACTGCCACCCTGCGGAACATGATTCTTCCCGGTCTGGACAAGTTTAACCCCATCCGTATGATGACCGACTCCGGCGCTCGCGGCAGCGCGGCGCAGGTTTCCCAGCTGGCCGGTATGCGCGGCCTGATGGCTTCTCCCTCCGGCCGCACGCTGGAATTGCCCATTCGCGCCAACTTCCGCGAAGGCCTGAAGGTGTTGGAGTTCTTCCTGTCCTCTCACGGCAGCCGCAAGTCTCTGGCTGATACCGCTCTGCGTACCGCCGACTCTGGTTATCTGACCCGCCGTCTGGTGGACGTGTCTCAGGAGGTCATCGTTCGGGAGCAGGACTGCTTCGAGGCCCGGGGCGAAAAGGTGCGCGGCATTACGCTGCAGGAGATCTCCATCAACAATCAGGTCATCGAAAGTCTGGAAGACCGTCTGGTGGGCCGTGTGGCCGCCGAGGATGTGGTGCATCCCGAAACCGGCGAGATTCTGGTCGCTTTGAACGAGACCATCACCAACGACAAGGCCAAGCTGGTCTGCAAGGCCGGTATCACCAAGGTTCAGGTCCGCAGCGTGCTGACCTGCCGCAATGAGACCGGCGTATGCGCCCGCTGCTACGGCATGAACCTTGCCACCGGCGGCGCTGTGGACGTGGGCGAGGCGGTAGGCATCATCGCCGCGCAGGCTATCGGCGAGCCCGGTACCCAGCTGACCATGCGTACCTTCCATACCGGCGGTATCGCCAGCGGCGAGGACATCACGCAGGGTCTTCCCCGCGTTGAGGAACTGTTCGAGGCCCGCAAGCCGAAGCGCGACGCCATCCTGACCGAGATCAGCGGCCGCGTCTCGCTGGGCGAGAACAAGAAGAAGCGCGAAGTGACCGTCACCAACGTGGACAATCCCAGCGAATCCAAGACCTATGCCATCAACTACGGCAGCCGTCTGAAGGTTCAGGAGGGTCAGATGGTGGAGGCTGGTCAGGAGCTGATCGAAGGCTCCATCAATCCTCACGATCTGCTGCGTATTCTGGGTGTGAAGGCCGTGCAGGACTACCTGCTGCGCGAGGTTTTGAGCGTATACCGTCAGCAGGGCGTTAACATCAGCGACAAGCACATCGAAGTGATCGTCAAGCAGATGCTGCGCAAGGTCCGCATTGAGGATAGCGGCGATACCACGCTGCTGCCCGGCTCTCTGGTGGATATTTACCGCTTTGAGGAAGCCAACCGCGCGGCCATCGAGGCCGACGGCCGTCCCGCCATCGCCAAGCGCGTGCTGCTGGGCATCACCAAGGCCAGTCTGGCCACGGAGAGCTTCCTGTCCGCCGCTTCCTTCCAGGAGACCACCCGCGTCCTCACCGACGCCGCCATCAAGGGCAAGGTGGACCCGCTGCTGGGCCTGAAGGAGAACGTCATCATCGGCAAGCTGATCCCCGCCGGTACGGGCATGAAGCGTTACACCGACATCAACCTGGTCGAGAACTTCTAAGCAGGCAGAGGCAGTGCCCCTGCACCCCGGACTGCGCGGCCCAGCCGCGCAGGGCGTCTGGGGCAAGCAGTTGGCGGGGGAATACCGCCGCTCGGCGGAAGGCCTCGCGGCTCGCGGGTCTGGCATGGTTCCCTGTGCCGGTCGAAAAAACATTCATATCAAAAACAGCCAGCGTGAACGAAAACACGCTGGCTGTTTGCTATAGGTGGGGGAGTCAACCATTAGTTTGATATTCCTGTAATTCCATTTGGAGGATCTCGCCGGTTTCGGCATTGAGAATGACATAGTAAGTATCGCTGCGTTCCTCTTTTTTGACGTGAACCAGCACTTCCCAGACCGGAGTGGGGGAGCTGTCGGCGGCAGTTGAGCCCATCGCATTGAAAAACGGCTGATCTGTCGAAAGAATGGTTTGCGAATCTTTTTCCAGCTGGCCGGCAACGGCGCTTCGGGCCAGAACGGAGGCGTTTACATAGGAAATAGCGACTCCGTAATCGATACTTTCCGGCTGCGTGGTATCCAAAAAACCGTACAGCTTCAACGGCTCGGCGCGGAGGGCCAGATAGGCTTCCGAGCGGTTGAGCAAGAGCGTAAAAATCCCCTTCTGCTCATTTTCGTCGCTACGCATCAGAGCAACAAGATCGTAAAAACGTCCGCTGAGAAGAAGCCTGCTGAAGGTTTCCGTCCCGTCGCAGAGAGGATCCTGTTCTTCCATCGGGACATCTGTCCAGCCAGGATCCCACTCAGTCAGCTTCGGGAAGCGCCACTCCTGATTCCAGTACTGCCGGATAACACCCGCATCGTCGAAACGGAGCATCAGCGCGCCGTGCTGCTCATTGGCCGGGACGTTGATCTGATAATCTTCGCCGATTTGTTTGACCTTCATGTCGACCTCTGAAACGTTTTCATCCACAAAGGGGTTGGAAAAGAAGCACAGGGCTAATTGACGGGCAGTCGTTTCATCGTCTATGAGAATGACGTTCTCGCCCAGCGCAAAGGCGGGCAGAAAAAGAAGCAGGAGCAGGCAGCAGAAAAGTTTACGCATCAGGAAACCTCCTTCAATCCAAAAGAATCTGTTCATCTAACGACAGAAGGCGCGGTTTTCTTCCAGAAACATGCAAAAAACATCCCCGGCGAATTCCCGCCGGGGATGCAATGTCTTTGTTTGAAAGCGAATTACGGATTGGTCTTCTTGGCTTCGTCCAGCTTTTTGGTCAGCTCGTCGATCTGAGCCTGCAGCACGGCGGCCTCGTCCTCGGCGGCTTTGGCGGCGGCGGCCGCTTCTTCCTTGGCCTTGGTCAGAGCGTCGTCTCCGGCGGCCTTCACGGCAGCGGCGTTATCTTCCGCTTCCTTCTTGGCGGCTTCCAGATCAGCGGCGGCCTGCTTAGCGGCTTCTTCCGCGTCCGCCAGCGCCTTTTCCAGAGAAGCCTTCACTTCTTCCAGCTCGGCCAGAGCAGTCTCGTTTTCCTTGGTCAGGGCTTCCACCTGCGCTTCGGCTTCGGTCAGCTTGGTCTGCAGCTCTTCCAGAGAAGCGGCCTTTTCATCCACGTCCGCCTGCAGGGTCTCGGTCTGTTCGGTCAGTTCCTTCACCTGAGCGGAAAAGGCGGCGCTGTCATTCAGCGCGTTGTTCTTTCCAACGAAGCCGATAATTGCCGCGATGATCGCGATCACCAGCAGAATGGCCAGTACGTTTACCAGGGTGTTTTTTTTCTCGGTCTTGGTCTGGGTCATGGAAAAGCCTCCTATTCGATTTGGGGAATTTTTCACCATTATAGCATAAAACATTCCCAAAAGAAAGGAATTTGTCAGATTCTCTTTTTTCTCCGTCGGCGAACTTGGGGTTTCTGAATCTGCTGTTCCTTTCCGCCCTCGCCCTTCAGCTCGAAAAGCTGGTCGCGCAGCTTGGCGGCCTTTTCAAAATCCAGCGCCTTGGCGGCGGAAAGCATCTGATCCTCCACCGACTTCATCAGGGCCTGCAGCTCTTCCTCGCTCATGGAATCCGGCGCACCCGCCTTCATATCGTCGGTAATGCGCAGAAGGGCCTGCACGGTGCTCTGGACGCTCTTGGGCGTGATGCCGTGCAGCTCGTTGTAGGCCTGCTGCAGGGCCCGGCGGCGGTTGGTTTCGTTCATGGCCTTTTCCATGCTTTCGGTCAGGATGTCGCCGTAGAGAATCACCCGGCCGTCCACGTTGCGGGCGGCGCGGCCGATGGTCTGGATCAGGCTGGTCTGGCTGCGCAGGAAGCCCTCCTTGTCCGCGTCCATGATGGCCACCAGACTGACCTCCGGCATGTCCAGTCCCTCGCGCAGCAGGTTGATGCCCACCAGCACGTCGTATTCGCCCAGCCGCAGGTCGCGGATTAGCTTGGTGCGTTCCATGGTCTGAATATCGCTGTGCAGGTAGCGCACCCGAATGCCCAGATTTTTCAGGTATTCGGTCAGGCTTTCCGCCATGCGCTTGGTCAGCGTGGTCACCAGCACCCGCTCGCCTTTTTCGATGGTCTTGTGGATCTCGCCCACCAGATCGTCCACCTGGCCGGTGGCAGGCCGCAGCAGGATCAGCGGATCCAGCAGACCCGTGGGGCGGATGATCTGCTCCACCGTGTTTTCACTGAGGGAAAGCTCATATTCGCCGGGCGTGGCGCTGACGTAAATGACCTGATTCAGCCGCTGGGTGAATTCATCGAACACCAAAGGACGGTTGTCGTAGGCAGAGGGCAGACGGAAGCCGTAGTCCACCAGACTTTTTTTGCGCATGTGGTCGCCGTTGTACATGGCCCGCACCTGCGGCAGCGTCACGTGGCTTTCGTCGATGATCATCAGGTAGTCCTTGGGGAAGTAGTCCAGCAGGCAGTAAGGCGCGTCCCCGGGCTTGCGGCCGTCGAAGTAGCGGCTGTAGTTTTCGATGCCCTGACAGTAGCCGATCTGCCGCATCATTTCCAGATCGTAGTTGGTGCGCTGCTTCAGCCGCAGCGCGTAGAGGGGCTGGTTTTCGTCTTCCAGCTCCCTGACCCGCGCCGCCAGATCGCTTTCGATGCAGCCGAGATTTTGCAGCATCTTTTCCTTGTCCATCGCATAATGAGTGGCAGGGAAGACGGCGGCGTGCTCCAACGTACTGATGGCGTTGCCGCTGACCGCGTCGATTTCCCGGATACGCTCGATCTCATCACCGAAAAATTCAATGCGCAGAGCGTGCTCCCGCTCGCTGGCGGGGATGATCTCCAGCACGTCTCCCTTGACCCGGAAGCTGCCGCGGGAAAAATCCATATCGTTGCGCTCGTACTGAATGTCCACCAGCCGGGCGATGAGCTGATTCCGGCTCAGCTGCATGCCGGGGCGCATGCTGACCATCATGCCCTCGTATTCGCTGGGGTCGCCCATGGAATAAATGCAGCTGACGCTGGCGACGATAATCACGTCCTTGCGTTCACGCACCGCGGCGGTAGCGCTGTGGCGCAGACGGTCGATTTCTTCATTGATGGAGGCGTCCTTCTCAATGTAGGTGTCGCTGGCGGCGATATAGGCCTCGGGCTGATAGTAATCGTAGTAGGACACGAAATACTCCACCGCGCTGTCCGGGAAGAAGGCCCGAAGCTCGCTGCAAAGCTGCGCGGCCAGCGTCTTGTTGTGGGCCAGCACCAGCGTGGGCTTCTGCACCCGCTCGATCACGGAAGCCATGGTGAAGGTTTTGCCGCTGCCGGTCACGCCCAGCAGCACCTGATTTTTTTTGCCCTCCAGCACGCCCCGGGCCAGACTGTCAATGGCGGCAGGCTGATCGCCGGCGGCGGGGGAGGGCGCTTTCAAGACAAATCGATCCATCCAAACATGATCCTTTCCAAAAACTGGTTGTATTATAGCACGCTTTCCCGTTTCGGAAAAGGACGGATGAGACAAATGCCGCCAGCGAAGAAACGGCGCTGCAGGCCCAAACGGACGCTATGCTGACAAACCCTGCCGTGGAAGGGCTGAAAGGCGCTTTTGACGGAGGCTGAAAAACCTTTCCACCCCTCATGCTGCTTTTGCACCGGGGTCAAAATGACCGCGACAGGAGGGATGAACATGGCAACTTATCTCATCCGTCACAGCCCCGTTTTGAGCGGCGAGGTGGAGGTGCACGCCGCCAAGAACGCGGTGCTGCCGCTTCTGGCTGCGGGGCTTTTGACGGAGGAACCACTGGTATTGAAGGAAGTGCCGCGCATCACGGATGTGGAAACGTTGCTGACCATCTTGCGGGACTGCGGCGCTCAGGTGACCCGCAGCGGCAGCGAGGTTTCCGTCTGCGCGCTGCAGCCCCGGAGCCCGCTGCATGAGGAGAACATGCGCCGCCTTCGGGCCAGCATTCTGATTTTGGGCCCCATTCTGGCCCGCAGCGGCAGCGCCTGCGTGGGTCTGCCCGGCGGCTGCGCTATCGGCCAGCGGCCCATTGATCTGCATCTGAAGGGCTTGCAGGCGCTTGGCGCGCAGATTCACCCGCTGGGCGGCAAGCGTCAGCTTTCGGGCCGGCTTTCCGGGGCGCGCGTCTATCTGGATCTGCCCAGCGTGGGCGCAACGGAAAATCTGATGATGGCCGCAGCGCTGGCCCGGGGCCTGACCGTGCTGGAAAACGCGGCCAAGGAGCCAGAGATCGTGGATCTGGCCAACTGCCTGAACCAGATGGGGGCCAGCATATCCGGCGCGGGCACGGAGACCATCACCATTCTGGGCGTAGAGCGCCTACATGGCGCGGTATACCGGCCTATTCCCGACCGAATCGAGGCAGGAACGCTGCTGTGCGCCGCCGCTGTTACCGAGGGCAGCGTGCTGGTGCGGGGAGCCTGCGCGGAGCATCTGCGTTCCCTGCTGTTCAAGCTGGCGGAAACGGGCGTGGGCATTCGGGAGACCCACGCGGGCATCCGTCTCAGCGGATCGGCTGTGTCTCCCTTTGAGGTGAGGACGTTGGCCTATCCGGGCTTTCCCACCGATATGCAGGCGCCCATGACCGTGGTGGCGCTGCACTGCCATGGGCGAAGCCTGATTCACGAAACAGTGTTCGAAAACCGTTTCATGCACGTGAACGAGCTGTGCCGCCTCGGCGGACGCATCCGGGTCGAGAACAACGTGGCGCTGGTGGAGGGCGGCTGCCCGCTTCGGGGAACCAGCCTGCGCAGCACCGATCTTCGGGCCGGAGCGGCCCTGATGCTGGCCGGACTGATGGCGGAGGGCGAAACGCTGCTCAGCGACCCCTCCGGGCATATCGAGCGGGGATACCAGAATCTGCCGGAAAAGCTTCGGCTTCTGGGCGCGGATATCGAAAGACTGGAGGACTATCCAGTCTGAGCGGGTAAATGAGCGCCCAGCAGCGCTGCGTTACAAATGGGCCTTCCTATGTTTTTACACGTTTTCCGCTCCTTTTCCAAAGGGTTTTGACTGTACTTTTTCGTCGAAATCCGCTATAATGAATGCGGCCTTTGGGCTTTCCGGCGCAGGCCGGAACAGGAAAGGAGCAACCCTCGCGTGTATATTGAAAAGCGGTATCTTCGCAAAATCGCAAAAGTTTTTCAGGAGCTGAGTCTTCCTCTGCGTCTGCTGGACGCGGACGGCGTCTGCATCGTGCCGGAGGACGGCCCGTCCCTGACCGTGCCCGCTTCCGCGCTGGCGTCCGGCATCAACCATCATGTGGGCGACGCGCTGGTGCGGGTTCTGGACATTCATCCCTCCCTGTATCTGGCGGCGCAGGCCTCCGCGCCCGGCGCGGCGGACGTCCTCTGTCTGGCGGATGCCATGGTCATGAGCCTGCTCAAGAGCAGTCTTTCCATTTCCGGCTACTCCGATGTATACCGCAAGGCGCTGCGGCAGGAACTGACCGGCGCGGAGCTGGTTTCCCGGGCGGCGGAGCACAAGATCCCGGTGGAAATGAACCGCTGCGTCATCGTGTTCCGGCTGGAGGACACGGACAAGGCCAGCGCCTACACAACGCTGGGCGAACTGCTGCCGCTGGGCGAAACAGACGTGCTGATCGAAATGAACCGCCGGGAGGCGGCGCTCGTCAAGGATATGAACGGCATCGACGGAACGGCGGAACTGGAACAGTATGTGCTGGCCGTGCAGGAGACGCTGATGGAGGAAACGGCTCTGAATATGGCGGCGGGCGTTGGGGAAAGCAAGAATAACCTGGCCCTGCTGGGCGAAAGCTATGCCGAGGCCAGACGCGCCATCGAGGTAGGCCAGCTGTTCAACCCGGAGGAGAATATCTTCCTCTTCAGCCGCCTGATGCTGGAGCGCTTCCTGATGAGCGTGCCGCGGGAGGACAGCCTGCGGTATCATTCGCTGCTGTTCAACCGCAAAACGGCCAAGCTCTTCAACGAAGAGATGCTGCAAACCATCGAAATGTTCTTTCGCAAGGATCTGAACCTTTCCGATACGGCGCGGCAGCTGTTCATCCACCGCAATACGCTGGTGTACCGGCTGGATAAGGTGCAGCGCCAGACCGGGCTGGATCTGCGTCATTTTGACGACGCGGTCACGTTCAAGATCCTGTACAAGCTCAAGCGCTGCGGACAGGAAAAGCCCAGAGAGATTCTGTGATTTCCGAATGATATGGAAACGGGGTGAGCGAATGAAATGGACCAAGACCCGCAAGCTGACGGTGCTGATGACGCTGATACTGGTCATGCTGACCAGTTGTTCTCTGCTGCCCACCACCATCACCGACGCTTTGACCGGCGATGGGGCTGCAACGACCGACAGCGAGATGGTCACGATTTCCCGGGAAGAATACGAGCGGCTCAAACAGTATGAAGAACTGGACGAGATCAAGCAGATCGTGGATCAGTACTATTATCAGGAGCCGGACGACCAAGGAATGCTGGACGGCGCGGCCATGGGCCTGCTCTACGGTCTGGATGATCCTTACACCTTCTATTATACCCCGGAAAATTATGCCAAGATGTGGGCCGACGACGAGGGCAACTACGCCGGAGTGGGCATTCAGATTATGGCCAATTATCAGACAGGCATCTGCACCGTCACCCGGGTCTTTCTGGACAGCCCGGCGCTGGAAGCCGGACTGCGCAAGGGCGACATTCTTTCCAAGGTGGAGGATCTGGACGTGACCGCCACCAACCTGCAGGACGCGGTGGACATCATGCGCGGCGAGGTGGGCAAGCCTGTGAACGTGCAGGTGCTCCGGGACGGCCAGCTGCTGGATTTCGTCATCAACCGGGCGCAGGTGCATGTGAACTATGTCAATTCCTGCATGCTGGAAAACAACGTGGGCTATATTTCCCTGTACGAATTCAGCGGCGACTGCTCCACGGCGTTCAAGGAGCATATGAACAAGCTGCTGGACGAGGGCGCGAAGGTGCTGCTCATCGACCTGCGGGATAATCCCGGCGGCTGGGTGGACGACGCGGTCAAGGTAGCCGACCTGTTTTTGGAGGACGGCACGGTGGCTTCCCTGCGCTACCGGGACGGCAGCGAGGAGACCTATCAGCTCCACAAAGGCAAGAACGATATTCCGCTGGTGGTGCTGGTGAACGAAAATTCCGCTTCCGCCAGCGAGATCCTTTCCGGCTGCCTGCAGGACTACGGCCGTGCGACCATCGTAGGCGTGACCACCTACGGCAAAGGCGTGGTGCAGTACGTGCTGCCCGTGGGCACCCGGGGCGCAGGCATGCAGCTGACCGTGGCCCAGTACTTCACGCCCAACGGCAACGAGGTGCATCACAAGGGCATCACGCCGGATGTGATCGCCGAAATGCCCGAGGAAAATAAGGACGTTATGTATGACATCGGCGATATGAACGACCCTCAGCTGAAAATCGCCTATGATGTGGCCGTGGAAAAACTGCCGTAAGGAAAAATCGAAAATAGGAAAAGGATGGATGAAAATGCCATCCTTTCAGTCTGTCGAAAAACCCCATGTTGGCCGTTGTCGCCCGCAAACAGCGCTACGCTGGTTTGCGGGGAAAGTGCTG
>ERZ857827.3153-NODE-3153-length-10174-cov-2.055539_pt1 | contig 10174 bp, 10 predicted proteins | sample MGYA00519761_ERZ857827 | MGnify/ENA primary metagenome ERZ857827 (study PRJEB31778, sample SAMEA3449370) | human gut metagenome | biome: human gut; feature: human-associated habitat; material: faeces | place: United Kingdom | collected 2010/2012 ... | reverse complement strand
CCCTAGTGGGCGGTCAGCTCCGCGTCTCCTCTTTAATGAATTTAAGACAAAGAGATAAAAAAGCAAGTGTTTTGTGAAAAGTTTTTCTACCTTAGAGCGCTTGGAAGATGGCTTTTTGCCAAAACCGAAATTCCAGGGAAAAGTTTTTCCAAGGATATCTCTGAATGAGAATCAAATATGCGCCAGCATTCGGTTTTTTCAAATAAGTTCAATATGACAGATTCTGGCAACTCTTTGAGTACATCAATATAATGGGAAAGGAGATCTTCCAGAAGTACGAAATACCTTTCAGGTTCTTTTGATTCCTCTATATATTTCCACCAATTCGACCGTAGTCTATCTTCTTTTGACATAAAGCAGAAGAGGTAGGCACCAATGGTTCTTGAAGTTGTATTGATATAAAAATCAATAACATCATCTTCAGTTTCATTGATGTCCAAATCATCGTCGTCCAAGGATGTGGTCGAGAGATTTTCTAAGGCGACAAACAAATGTTTGACAGCACCTAGATAGTCATTGCGCGCTACAAGAATCTCAGAAGCCGCGCTATGGCTGTGAAAAGCTTCGGGTATAGAAAGGTCAGCAGGAACTTTCTCCAAGAAGAAATCAGAAATTAGCATCCCTTCTTCGGGGAAATTCTCCTCCCAGTTAAGTATAAAACTATTGCAGAGGCTGATCGGTCGGTATAAGAGCTTTTTTTCTGCCTTGCCTTCAACTTCAAATATTGGTTTAAACAGGGGGTATTTGTCGCAAATTTTCTTTAAAAATTTAGAAAAAGCTCTATAAAACCATAAATCATGTATGTCTTCATGATCATTACTATTTAGGGTTCGAACCCACCAATTGAAAGCCTTTGCATCTTCCCCCATTTCATCGTAGCTGTAAGCCAATACAAGGAAAGTTTCAAGCCTCGGTTGTGCAGTTGCGGATCTTAGTAACCACTTGATAGCCTCTTCATATTCTCCGTCTGAATGATAGAGAGAGCCCAGTTCAAATTGAACCAAAGGGGAATCGATCCTTTTCATTGCCCAACTGATTCCCCGAAGCTTAAGATTATCCCTATCAGGATCTCTCTCTTTTTTGGGAAGGAGCTCATCATTGATTCTTCGATTGATCACACAGTTGGAATAGTAATCTATGATTTGGGCGTAGTGCTCATCGGGTGAATCTTTACAAACTAAATTTCCCAATTCCCCTAATGCTTCATCTGACCCCTCTCGTAACGCAAGGTAAAAGTAATGTTCGGCCTTTTTGAGATCTTGAGTTACGTAAATGCCGTCCTTATATGTTTTTGCTATTTGAAAAAGATTTTTCTCTCTATAGACGTAATGATGGGAATAAAGACCAGTTTTTCTCATGTCTTCCAAAATTTCTTCTGCCTTCAGGCGATAACGCAAAGAAAAAAGTCTCGCTTCCTTTCTCCGGTCTTCGATTTCCTTCGTCTGAGATAAATAGCTATGCCAAGATGCGACTTGAGATACATTAATCGGAGAACCATCGATTCCTCTGTATTTTTGATAAACGGCTCTCAACATATCAGTGCAAGCCTCTTCATTTTCTATACATTCGGCGAGAAAAATCAAATGCTCTGGAAGAAATTCCAAGTCGTATGGGGATTGGCTCATAGTTGGTTCAACTTGTTGAATATATATATCATTATGAAATTTCGTTCAGCGGATCAAAGGTTATGCGTAAAGGGTCTGTGTCTGCCGAGATTTTGTCGAATTAAAGGACTTTCAATACCTTAATGCGAGGACGGACATCTCTTGGTCTTACCTGATAGGCGACCTTGGTTCCCGGAGGAATGGCTTCTGTAATGTCGTATTTCGAGGAACTAAAGGGCCGTTCTTCTCCGTTTTGATCTTTCAGCGTGCCGCTCACTACGCCATTGGAGAGTACCGTGCAGGACATAACGATCCCTTGCGGATATTCGTCCCAATTGATTACTCTGTTTTGAGCACGCTTCTTTGCCCTGTCATTCAGAAGTTCCAGATTCTTCCGCGCCAACCAAGAATTTAAAGAAGAAAGAAGTCCCATTTGCTTCTCCTGTAGTCATATCTTTTAATCAATATAACCCTCTGTTTTAGAAATGCAATCGGGAATATCACGTCACAGAAACGGGATCTGTTTTTAGACAGCTTCATGGAGATAACCAACAATCGGGCAAACTACTTTCGATTTGAGTCGAAAAATTTCTTAGGAGTCTCTCCCTATAGCTTGCGGTTAAGTTCGTCTCGGCATTTTTTCTCCGAGAAATACTTACGTTCGGCTACTTCGCCCTGCTTTCCTATGTTGAACGAGGAGATCGGGCGGTGGTAACCCATGACGCGAGTCCAAATTTCACAAGGTGTTCGTTCCGAATCTTTGATCCCGAGTTGATCTAATTTATCCGACATTTGATTCTCCTCAAAAGAAATGGCTACCAATGGACGCGCCTGAAAATCTTTCCGTCGATGTAAACATCTATCGCACGGCTCGACTGCATTTCCTGCCAGATGATGTCGTCATAGACATAAACAGTTCTGTAGCAGTCGCCTGATTCGTCCGAAGAGCAGGGAGTGCGCTCCCGATATTTTTTAGGTTTACCCCTTACACACGCCTTTGAACCTGCTGTTTCCCAGCCGTAGTCTTCGGAATAGTATTTGTAAGTCCCGTTATGGTTGTATTGAACGTTGGAATAACCTCTTCTCTCGGCTCTTCTTTTGGCGTACTTGGATAAATTGGCATTTGAGGCTTTGGCCTGAACATAGGTTTCTCCGAGATAGCCTTTCGGAGCTTCTTCGTAGCCTTCACCGTATAAAAAGCAGGGATCGTAATGATCACTGAGCTGCTTGGCCTCGTTTCCTGCCCCTGCCTGCGGGCACTTCGGGAATTTGCAGGGGTGCCGCTTGGAGAGACATTTGAACAATTTGTCGATGGGAGGACGACACTCTGCCACTGCACGGGGACCGTTCGGATTCGACAAACAAAGCAGCACTTCACAGCCCCATCTGGCGTTGCCGGTCAGCTCTTCGACTTCTTCGCCGTTGGGCAGGGTAAGGGCAACGGCTGTAGTGCTGACGGCCAATCCGGTGATTATTGAAAGAACTATCCGTCTTTTCGACATAACTTACTCCGTTTCAGATTTTGGAGAGGCGTTCTGTTGCGGCTTTTTTGGCTTTAATTTTTTGACAGAGCGCTTCAAGAAGTTTGTTCACGTCTTCTTCCAAATAAAGTTTGTCTTTTCCAAATCCAAGAACGCCCACTATTTTTCCCTCGTCTTCCAATCTCTTCAGGATACTCGACGAAATATGCAGCAGCTCCAAAGCCTCCTTGCGGGTAATGAGCTTCTTGGGCATAAACAACTCCAAAAGGATTTAAATCAATATTTTCATTGTTTAAATCAATTGTAAAACAGAATTTTAATCTTCTATAATCAAAGCAGATTTACTGTTTCGTTACAGTCTTAACGATAGTGCAGTTGCTATGCAACGGGTTTTTTGATCAAAAACCTAAATAAATGATTGTGTTCGGACTTGGGGCCGAGCTTGATTCCAAGCGGACTAACCTATTTCGGCAGGTCGAGTGGTTTGCCTTTACGGGTTAGAAACTACAGGCACTGTTTTTAGGTGACGACGCTTAGGAATTAGGAAGGTGCTTGAAAAAGTGTCTTTCGGACGAAGTTTGCAGCTTCGTTTTTTCCAATGTTTTTTTCGTTGCGCATTGGAATTTGTCGGACTGTTCTGAGCGGTTCGACGGCAGTAAAGAACTCAGAGAGCGGGTGCAGGCAATGAAAGCAAATCGAAAGCACTCAAGAGCAGAGCTGCGGGCAGGGCTTTGCGAGATTCCTCAGCCTCAAAAGGCTTTTGTCTTTTGTTCGGCGCTTCACAACTGGATGCCGTGATTATTCGTTGTTTTTCTGGTGGAAATCAAAACAGCGATGAGGTTCCAGATTCCACAACTGAAGTCCTTTTAGGGACTTGTATATGCGCTTCGGCGGAATTTATTTCGCCGGGTGCGGAGTCGAATTCCTCCGAAGTTTTTTAACTTTAGGAGGATAAGGCCATGAATGAAAGTCAATTTCAGACTTTTAAGTTATCGGATGTCATCAACAATCTTGTCGATGACAAAGGTAAATTGATCAAAGCCCCGGGGATTCCCATCAAGGGCTTTAAAGAACCGCAGGACGGCACTCAGCGCAAGATGCTAATACCGTCTCTGATTCCGAACTACGTATTTCGCGGTTCGGAACTTGGCTTGATCGCCAGGTTCTTTCTGAAGAAGTCGCGCTACGGTCTGTGGGTTTCAGGACCTACGGGTTCCGGCAAGAGTTCAGTAATCGAGCAGTTTTGTGCCCGATTGAATTGGCCGGTAGTCAGTTGTACAGGCTCCGGCAGATTTGAGTTTTCGCAGTTGGTAGGGAGCAACAGGCTCACTGCCGGCAAAAACGGCGAAGCTCCGACAATGAAGTTTGAGCTTGGGCCTCTGGCTCAGGCAATGCTGAACGGCTACGTTTTTATATTCAACGAAGCTGATTTGGCGGATCCTTCCGAGCTTACAGCTCTGAACGAGGTATTGGAGGGCAAAGACCTCTATATCCCGGAAAACGGAGGGATGATTATCAAACCTCACCCGATGTTTCGTCTCGTTTGCACCGGAAACAGTGCAGGCTCGGGCGACGACACCGGTGCTTATGCAGGCATCAGCCAGCAGAATATGGCTCTGATGGACAGGTTTTATTTCCTGGAAGTCGGCTATATGTCGGAAGAAACAGAGGAACAGGCATTTGCACTTGCTTTTCCCACCATTCCGAAGGAGTGGAGAGAAAAAATGGTCCGTTTTGCCGTCCAGATCCGCAGCTCTTTCGAGAGAGGCGATTTGAACTCTCTGAGCATTCCGATGTCCACTCGTACTTTGTACAAGTGGGCGGACAACTACTTATGGCTGCTTCACTCCACCGGGACTCCGGAGGAGAAGCTGTATGTGAGTTTTCAACAGGCCCTGGGTGCTCGGTACAACAGTACCGACCGTCAGGTGGTTTGTCAGCTCGCAAGAGCTATTTTCGGTGAAGCATGGCCTGCGATTGAACACTGATTTGTTCTGTCGTCTGCAAGCTTTTTATTTCTGATTTTTCGTTCCTTTCGGGGTGCTTCTTGTCCCGAGGGGCATGATGCGCCCTAACTTTTCTTTTTTGGAGTGCATTATGTTTACGTTAAATGAAGTTACGCTACTTGGTCGCCTGGGTTCCGATGCGAAAGTTCGCACAGCCGCAAACGGTAAAAAGTACGCCATGATCTCTCTGGCCACGGAAGAAGTTTTCCGTGACGATCAGGGCGGTTGGGCAACAACGACTGTTTGGCATGACCTGATTGTTTTCCCGTCCGACGCGGTTCTGCAGCATTTGAAGAAGGGCGCTTGCGTCCTTGTGAAGGCTGCCGTTTCTTATCGGACTGAGGAAAATTCCAACCGCAAGCTGATGAATCTAAAGGTTCGCCAGCTTCAGGTTCAGGCATCCGGCGGCGCCAAATCTCAAAACCGCACAGACGGCGATAACGCCCAAGGTTATTCCGGTTCTTATCAAAGAAACGGCAATTACCGCACGCAAAATTCGCAGAATGTGCAGCGCGCTCAACAAGCGCCTCAGCAGAGACCGGTTTCGGATGACGATTTCGTCTGATTCTTAAGCCGTCTTTTCTGATCCTAATCTTTTTGAGATTAGGAAAATTCAATCGGGCTGACGCGCTGATTTTTTAATCGGTACGCGATGCCTCCAACCCTACGGGAGTTTTCTGTTCCCGTAGGGAGAGAGAACTCCCTTTTTATTTTGGAGTTCTCTTATGTCTAATAACATTGCTGCTCAAACAACATCTCTGGTCCGTCGTTTCGCTGAAAAAGCTAACTGCGATCCTCACAAATACAACACTGCGCTGGAAACGGCTCTGGGCGTTAAGCGTCCGGAAACGATATTGGCTGCTTTGACGCTTTGTGAAGAGCTGGAGCTTGATCCCCTTCGGGGCGATGTTTACATCCCGGTCGTGAACGGAAACGACGGCAAGCCCTCCATCTCTTATCAGGGATGGACCAAGATTGTCACTTCCCGTCCCGACTTCAACGGCGTAAGCACCGAGTTTTCCGAAAACAAAGTCAAGATCGAAGGCTTGAACTCTCCCGTTCCCGAATATGTGCAGGTCACAATGTGGAGGAAAGGGATTGATCATCCGACGGTCATTCGTGAATACATTGAAGAAACCTTTCAGAGCAGATCTCTTCCGTGGAGAAAATTTCCGCGAAGAATGCTCCGTCACAAAGGCTTCATTCAGGCTGCACGACTGACTTTCGCTTTACGAGGCGACGGAGAAGATGTTGATTACGGAAATATCGACGCGGCGCAAGCCACGTTGAATGCGGTTGATGCCGACGGTGTTATTAAAACACCGGTTCAGCAGGCCGCACCAGTTCAGGCCGCTCCGCAGCAGGCTGCTTTCATGCGCTTCAAAACTGAAGCGGAAATGCTCAGTCGCGTCGGAGTTCTTGTCTCGGCTGTCAAAGAGGGCAGGTCTACCAAGGAAAAAGCCGTCAAGATGCTGACCAAACGGGTTCATCCGAGCCAGTTGGATCAGTGTCTGACAATCCTTGAAAAAGGACTTGAACCTCAGCCTTCGGCACCGGCTCCGCAGGAGCTTGCACCGGAGACGGAGGAAAGTGTCGTTTCTCAGGTACTCACTCCCGAGCAGAATTTCGATTCTGCTCCCCAAGTGATGAGTCCTCAGGAAGATGCGGCTCCGGCCGTGCTGACTGCCGACGATGAAATCCCGTTCTAACCGGAGAAGAGCCATGTTGAAAGTTACATTGCAGCAGGGCTCCGATTCCTGGTTGAATTGGAGACGTGAAGGCTTGACCGCTACCGAAGCGGGAGTCATCCTCAATCAAAATCCGAACAAGTCTCCCTGGAGGCTTTGGATGGAGAAAAAAGGAAAAGCAACACCGCAAGACCTGTCTTCGGTTCCTGCCGTTCGTTTCGGCAGAGAAAACGAGGACACGGCCCGCAAGATTTTCGAAGGTACTCATTCAACGACGGCGCCTGCCGTTTGTGCCGAATGGGATGCCGACAGAAGATTTCGTGCGAGCTTTGACGGTTTGACTCCGGAAGGTATTCCCGTTGAATTCAAATGTCCTCAGGGCAACACCCTTGCAGACGTGAGAGAAAACGGTGAATTTTCCGAAGCCTATTTGCTTTACTTTTTTCAGGTTCAGCACCAGCTTCTTGTGAGCGAAGCCCCTTACGGATGGCTTTGCTTCCTGGACGGTATGAAGTTGATCGAATTCAAGATTCCTCGATCCGAGGAAACCATTCGTCAAATCATCAGCGCAGGAAAAGTTTTCTTGGATTCTCTCAAAGGAAACGAACCTCCTGCCGCCGACCAAAACAAAGACCCTCTGATTCTGTCTGGCGAATCGGCAAAGACTTGGCTTGAATTGGCCGAGACTTGGCTGGCTTTCGAACAGCATATTAAAGACGTCGAAAGGTACAAGAAGCTTCAGGGCGAAGTTGCCGACAAAATGAAAGAAATCCTCGGTGATTTCAAGTTTTGCGAAGGCTTCGGAGTCCGTCTCAGTGCTTCGGATACTCAAGGAGCGATTGATTGGAAGAAGTTTGCCGAATCCGTCAACGCCGCTCCTTCGGAGTATGAAAAATTCCGAAAAGCCGGTTCTAAAAAGTATCGGGTTACGCCGACGGGCCGATTGGGGCCTGAAGGGTTCGATACTGCGGAGCTGGAAATTTTGGAAAAATCTCAGGACGACATCGCTTCTGCGGATTGGATGTTTTAATTTTTTATCAACCCCGGCGGGAATACCTTTCCCGTCAGGGCAGGTTTTTCCGCCTTAATTTTTTAGGAAAAACCATGTTAAAACTTAATGAACGCGTTGCTTTAATCACTCTCAATTTTCGTAAGACCACCGGCAACATCCAGTTGAATCGGACGGAATTTTCCCCTGAAGATCTGGCCCATTTGCCTCCCGGATTCCGTCTGGGAACCAAGCCCGTTATCGAAAGAAAACGGCTGACGGTTTTCGATTCATTGAAGGATGAAGCCACGCTGCTGTTGAAAAATCACGGAATCGAATTTATGACTCCGGGATCTTTCATTGTCCCGATTGAATCCTACAAAGGCTTCATTAAGGACGAACTGAACAGGATTTGCGCCAGATACGAGACGGAAGTCAAAAACCTTCTCGCTCATTGGAATGAATACTGTGAAGCCTTTATCAGGGCGAACCCGAATTGTTCTCCTGAACTTCTTCGTAAAGGACGACCCTCGGTCGAACGGATCGAAAGAAGTTTCAAGTCGGAGTACATGACGGCAAAAATCGTTCCGGTTGAAGGTGACGAAGGAGAAGTGGAAACCCGATTGAGCAATCTGTCGGAAAACCTGATTTCTTCCGTTGCCGCCGACTGCCGAAACTTTCTCCAAAAGAACAAGCCCGGGCGCTCAAGCGCGAAGTCCGGAAGCAGAGTTCTACTGCAGCGGATTCTTACCCGATGCAAAGAGTTGGAGTTTATAAGCCCGAGAGTTACGCCTTTGATTGAGTTCCTTCAAAATTGCCTGAACAAACTGCCCGTTGGTGTTTCTTATACGGGCAATCTGTTTGGTCTGGTCAACGGCGTTCTCTTCTTCCTTTCGGACGAAAGAACGCTGAAAAGACTGTTTTCGGAGGTTACAACCTCGGTGAAACCGGTGCCGATGTCCTTCCCGGCCTTTACGGTTTGGAAGAAACGGATAAAGGCGGCGATGCTGCGGAAGCTGATTCCGAGGACATCACTGCCGGAACCGTTGAGGCTGCCAAGGCGGTCGAAACGGCATCCGAACCTGTGCCTCCCGAGGAGCTGACGGACGACGAGTTGTCCGCCTTGTTCTTCGGCGCATAGTCTTGCTTTACCCCACGGGGATACTTCCCCGTGAGGGTGAAGTATCTCCTTTTTTCTTAAAAGGAGATTTTTATGGATTCCAAAGTTGTAAGCGCACTCAAGAAATTGGGTGTCATTTTTTCCTCGTTGAACGTAACGGTAAAAGTCGGAGCGTATTGCGCTTCAACCGACGGTAATGAAATCAGGATTCCCATCCCCGATGCCAAAACAGACTTTCAGATGTTGACGTCATTGCTGATGCACGAAGCCTCTCATTGCCGCTACACCGACTTCAAAGCTGATTTTCAAAGCAACAAGCTGGTGCATTCATTCGTGAACGCGATTGAAGACGCCCGAATAGAAGCCCTAATAGGGCAGGTCTATGCGGGTTCCTCGTTCATGTTCAAGGATCTGTACCTAAAGATGCTTCCGAAAATTGTTTCCCGCATGATCGGTCAGAATACGATTCAAGTGTTCGGCCTTTGGCTGAATTGCAGAGCATTTGTATTCTTCGGCAAACCTTACGTTGAAGAATATGAAAAAAAGATCGGCGAATATCTGAGGACGGTCTTTCCGTCTCAAATGCTGGATCAGGTATCCGGTTTGATGGATCGGCGACTTCCGGGGCTGAAAAGCACTTCGGACGTTGTTGATCTTTCCAAGGAAATCTTTGACATCTTCGTTCCCTGCCTTAAGGCAATGATGAAGAGCCAGGGAGATCCGCAGGAAGGTGACGGAGAGGGAAACGGTGAAAACGCTTCCGATTCGGATGAACTGTTTGACGGAGATTCTTCGGGCAATGCCGAGGGTTCGAAGTCGAACGGAGCAAACGGATCGAAACCCGGATCCGAAACCGAAGATAAAACTTCGGAAGACGGTGACGGAAACGGAAGCGGAGAAGGTGAAACCGTTCCCGAAAACGGGGCGGGTGCCGACGCCAAGGAAGATGCAGAAAGCGATTCTTCGGACAAGGCGGATTCGTCTGCAGGTTCACAGAAAGCTTCAGGCGGAACTTCAGGTGTGGCAACCCCTTTGACTGATGGTGAGAGAAGTGCCCTTTTGGAGGAATTGGAAGGAAACGGCCAGGAAATTCCCGAAGAAAATCTGATGGAAGCCAAGGAACTTCTCAATAAGATGAGGGATCGGAAGGAACCTGTTGCAGGTTTGGTCCAAATCACTCACTCAAGCAGAGAGCAGGTCAGTCGGAAGCCTTTACAGGATGGGACCAGAGGAGCGGAACGAATAATGAAGGCGCAGGATTGTGCCCGAAGGATTCGAAACGCTTTG
>ERZ857827.3148-NODE-3148-length-10192-cov-2.746473_pt1 | contig 10192 bp, 9 predicted proteins | sample MGYA00519761_ERZ857827 | MGnify/ENA primary metagenome ERZ857827 (study PRJEB31778, sample SAMEA3449370) | human gut metagenome | biome: human gut; feature: human-associated habitat; material: faeces | place: United Kingdom | collected 2010/2012 ... | reverse complement strand
CTCCTATTGATTTTATTTTTATTTTTTTTATGTCCTTTTTCTTGAAGTTTTCTGCAACCAAGACTTCAAATTTTTTCATATAATCTTCTATTTCTTTTGATAAAAAATTATATATTTTTTCATCATTTGCTAATACTAATCTTGCGTTTGCACTATCAAGCATAAAACCTGTTTGTACAAATGTATCAAGTACTTCATTTTCCTGTATAGCGTTTCTTGTTATTTCCAAATTTACGTTTTTTATTGGATTAAATTCCACATTTCCATAACAGAATTTAACATCTGCTATTATATAACCTTTTTCGTTATAATCCAAATATATTTTTACATACAAATCTTTAGGCATGTATTTTTCTATTTGTTCTTTGTCTATATTTTTTATTTCAAAATTATCTTTTATTTTTGGTACAACAATTGCAAAAAAATTTCTTAAATTATTTTCGTTAAATACTATTGATTGAGTATAATTTTTTTTATACACTTCTAGCAATTCTAAGTTCCTATTTTCCACTTTTGGTAAACATTTGTGCATCTTATTATCGATCAAAAAATAAGAATAATTTTTTCCATAAAATATATCATACCCATACACATCTATATTAGGTGTTAAACAATATGTACTTTCATCTGATTTTTCTAATATAAATTTTATATCTATTGGCTCATCTATAAATTGAATTTTTCTTTCTCCTGTTTTTGTTTCAAATTCTACTGTTTTTCCTTTTAATATTTCAAATAGTTCATCTAAACCTGTATTTGATAATACAACATTATTCACATTAAAGTTTCTTCCATAATATGCATAGTTATTATTTACATCATTTGCATATTTAATTATTTCTGCATATTTTAATAGAAATTTTAGCAAAGGCCTACTTTGCTCTTCAAAAGCATTTTCCTCATGTATAAACTCTAGCACATTGTTATATTTATATTTTTCTCTATTAAGCATTCTTTCAAAAAAATCTGGAAGATTATTAATCTTAGTTAATTGTTCGTTTCCAATTTTAAATTCTACCTTTAGCTTTTTGTCTGTATCATTATACAAAAATATAGGTACTAATTTTATACCACTAGTACCATCTTGTGCCAACTCTTCCTCTTTATTATTAATTTCTAAAAAAGTATTTAACAACTGGTTAAATGCTCTATGAGTTTCTTTATTAGGCATGCTTATTCACTATCCCCTTAATTTAATAACTAATTATATCCCATTTTTTAAAATAACGCAATATTTTTTATAAATTTTACATAATCTTGACTTTATGTGAAGTATGTGGTATAATAAAGGTACACTAGCAATAGCTAGGAGTAAAATGTGGGCATAAGCCCAAAGGAGATTCACATGGAAACACTTAAAGAACTGCAGGACATCTGTAATGAACGGTCAAAGAGTCAGGGACTCAAACGGAGAAGGTTGGACAAGAAAGTCCAAAAAATATGTCAAGTATGGGAGAATAGAAAGCTCCCTGGAAAATGTCGGGTGTTTGCAGACATTATAATAGAGTGTATTATCTCAGGTAACTCCTTACCCGAGATACAGCAACACTCTCCCTCCAAGTACACTGCGCAATATTATGCGCAGGACAGGTTTCAAAATGCCTGCAATGATGTATGTCAATACTATCATGACTACTGCTGTCTTCCCTTCCAAATAGGAGGTAGCTATGAACAATACCGGGCAGAAGCCGAACTAGTTCGGCGGCTCAATGAAATAGGGGCCTACATAGGAGTAGCATTCATTCCGACGAGTGGCTGTATCCAAATAAAACTTCTTTAGTTAATTGTTGTTTTCGTCCCGTTAAGGGCGTCTTCTGAGAAATCTCTTGTGGAGGGTGGCATCTGCCCCCTCTTTTTTTTGCCCTATTTTGGCGGGCGATTAAAATCGCCCCTACGTTTCCCCATTTAGGGACAGTCCCCAATTGTCCCATTTGCCCAATTTCGGACACCCCTGAAATATTACCATTTAAACATAACAAAAATGAGTTGACAAAAATTGTGAATTATGATTATATATAATTACATTGCTTGAATAGTGAAGACCAATTAGCTAATAACTTATAAAAATATATTAAAATCTAAAAAGTTATTTATTCAAAAATCAACACAAATTTTAAATAATTTAATTCTAAAATTTAAAATCTAATTAAAATCCAAAAAATAAGAAAATAAAATCTAATGATAGGAGGTGAATGTTCTACTTTAAGAAACTGTTTAAGCAATAGTTAACAATGAAAGGAACATTTTATGGAAAAAAACAAAGAAACAAAAACATTATCGCCTAAATTAGATGTAGTATTTCAAGCATTATTTGGTGAAATAGGAAACGAAAGAATAACAAAAGGTTTTTTAGAAACAATATTAAAAAGAAAAATAGAAAGTATAGATTTAAGTAAGAACCCGATATTAAGAAGAGAATTTAAAGACGACAAATTAGGAGTATTAGACATACTAGCAGAGCTTGATGGAAAGGAAAAATGCAATATAGAAATGCAATTAATTGATCAAAGCAATATAATAGAAAGAATACTATATTATTGGAGTAGGTTGTATACAAGACAAATAAAAACAGGAGAAGATTATTCGTTACTTGAAAAAACAATTGTAATATTAATAACAGATTTTGAAGTAAAGAATTTAAAAGAAATGGATTATCATAGTGTATGGAAAATAATGGATAATAAAACAGGAGGTAAAATATTGACAGATAAGTTAGAAATTGATATTATAGAGTTACCAAAAATAAAGGGAAGAGAAAAAGATAAAGATAAACTATTAGATTGGCTATATTTTTTGGAAAATCCAAAATCGGAAAGGGTGACTGAAAAGATGGGAGAAAACAAAGAAATAAAAGAAGCAACAGAAAAACTTGATAGTTTAAGTGAAGACGAAAGAATGCAAAGAATAGCAGATTTACGACTAAAAGCAATAATGGACGAAAAAGCAATTTACGCTAAAGGACTGGAAGACGGAGAAAGAAAACGCGAAGAAGAATTGAAAGAAAGAATAGAAGAATTAAGGCAAAAGGCAATAATGGACGAAAAAGCGATTTACGCTAAAGGACTAGAAAAAGGCAAACTAGAGGTTGCAAAGAAAATGTTAGAGTTAAAAATAAGCAAAGAAACAATAGCTAAAGCAACAGGATTAACCATGCAAGAAATAGAAAATATTCCCAATTAGGGACAGCCCAAATTGTCACTAAGGACAATTTGGAGCAGTCCCTAATTGTAGGCATTCATAGATTATTTCTTCTAATTTTTTTGTGTCTACTATTGATTCTATACTTGCTTCTAATATTTGTTCTGCTTTTACTTTTTTTAGGTCTAGTTTATATCCATTTTTTAATGCCAACTGTCTTATAAATTCCCTATTTGTTCTTCCATTTCCTTCTCTAAATGGATGCAACACGTTTAACTCTGCTAAATAGTAGGCTAATTTAATTGCTAACTCTTTTTTATCTAAACCTTCTAAATAATTTTTCTTTTTTAATTTATTTAATAGATTTTCTAATTCTGGCTCTATATATTCACTTTGTGCAAATCTAAATTCCCCTTTTGCTATATTTTCTGTTCTAAATTCCCCAGCAAATGGATATATATCTTCAAATAAATATTTATGAATTTGCTTAATATGTTTTACATCAAAATCTCCTGTTATTCCTTTTTTTCTTAATCCTAAAGATTTTGCCGCCGTTATTTTAGCCTCATAAATTTGCAATTTTTTAATATCTTTAATATTTAATTTATTTATTAATACTTCTGTATTAGGATAACAATATACAGAATGCGAAACCTCATAAATATCTCTCATACTTTTTTCCTTTCTGTCACTTTGGGGACGTTCCTTTTTGTGACATTTTGTCACTCTGGGGACAGACCTTCTAGTGCAATCTAAACTTCTATCTAGAACTTATTATATCAGATACGTCGTTTCAGATACTCTTCAAAAGTCGATTTTTTTATATTTAAGAACAAAAACTGCCTTTTTATTTATTGGCAGTTTTTTGTGTGATTTTAAATTTATAAACTTTGATTTTTTATTATTTCTATTAATTCTGGCATATTTAATTCATCATTTGCAAATCTTCTGTACATGTCTACATCTTCATTTGTTATTTCCATTCCTTCTATTGCTAAATCATTTTTTATATTATCTATATCAAATTTAAAAACTTCTTCATTAAACATTTTAGGTACCTCCAAAACATAATTTTATCTTAACCCACTTATACTATAATTATACCACAAAACCGTTAAAAAGTCCAGCCTTTTGGCAGTTTTTGCAACTTTTTTCAGTATAGATAGGAATTTTGACTATCACGCTGGATTGTCAAAATCTCCGTCCCTACTGATAAAACAGATTCTCTATTTTGCAATTTTCTTGCATTCTTCTATCACTCTAGCTACATCTATGTGTTTTATTTCCTTATTTTCCATTAAAATTTCTCCATTTACTATTGTTGTTTCTACATTATTACCGCTTGTATTATATACTAAATTTGAAATATAATTTAAGTTTGGAATCATTTTTATATTATCTAATTTTTCTTCTATGTCTACTATAATTAAATCAGCTTGTTTTCCTTCCTCTATACTTCCTATTTTGTCTTCTAATTTTAAAGCTTTAGCTCCATTTATTGTTGCCATTTTTATAACATCTTTTGCAGTTATTCGTTCCTCATTTTCGTGTATTCCACCTTGTATTAAACAAGCTGTTCTCATAGCATCAAACATATCTAAATTGCTACCTGAACCTTGTCCATCTGTACCTAAAGCAACATTTAGTCCTTGCTTTAAATATTTTGTAGTATCTGCAATTTTACATCCTAACCTTAAATTAGATATAGGATTATGAACTATACAGCAATCCATTGTTTTTAATATTTCAATATCTTTGTCATTTAATTTGACTCCATGCGCTAATATGGTATGTGTTTTAGCAAAATATTTTTGTAGAACATATATTGCTTCTTGACCATGTTGCTTTTTTATATCTTCTATTTCATCTATGCTTTCTAGAAAGTGAACATGTACTGGTAAATTATATTTTAAAGCTAATTTAGAAACTTTTTCTAAACATTCATCTGAACAGGTATAAAAGCTATGTGGTGCTACTGTATATGTTATTAAGTCATCTTCTTTATTTCTTGTTTCGTATAATTTTTCAAACTCTTCTATTCTTTTATCTGTTCCTTCTTCACCTGATGTTGATGTAATTGTTCTTGTAAGTACTAATCTTATTTTGCTTTCTTCAGCTGCTTTTCTTATTTGCGCAGACATGAAATATTGGTCATTTATGCAAGTACAGCCTGTTCTTATCATTTCCATAAATGATAACATACTTGCCCAATATATATCTTGTTCTGTTAGTTCATTTTCCTTTGGCCATATTTTTTTATTTAACCATTCATATAAACTACACCCTTCTGTTGTTTCTCTAAAAATGCTCATTGGTACATGTGAGTGTGCATTTATTAATCCAGGCATTATAACTTTATTTTTTGCATTAATTATATAAGCCTCACCGTTTTCTATGTTTTTGTCAATTTTTTTTATTTTATCATTTTCTATTAAAATATCTCTTTCTTCTATTATTACATCATTATTTTTTATAATTAAAACTCTGCCATTTTTTATTAAAACTTCTGACATACTATTCCTCTTTTCCCAACTTTAATTTTTTTAATTATATAATACTTTATGCAAAAAATAAATACATTTTTCTTGATAAAAAATAATAAATGTAGTATTATAGTTTTATAATTTACCAATGAAAAATGTGTGTAAAATATTAATATTTTCACATTTTCAGAAAGGATGACTCAGTATGAAAGATCCAAAAATCGATTTTTATAGTCCCACAGCATTAAAATCGTATAATTTAGATAAAACAATGAGATATCAGCTAAATGTTTTAGGTAATCTTGACTTTTTTACTAAACGTCATAGTGAAAATGTTGCTAACCTTGTTTGTAGAATTTGCCAATATTTAAATTGTAAAAATAGTTATACTGTTTTTTGTACAATTTGTGCATATTTGCATGATATAGGTAAAATCTTTATTCCACTAAGTATTTTAAACAAGCCTGATCAATTGACACCTGAAGAATATGAAATAATGAAAACTCATACAACTTTAGGATATGAAATGTGTATAAAAGATTTAGAACTAAGGCCTTATGCCATGGGAGCATTATATCATCACGAAGCATTAAATGGTACTGGTTATCCAAATGGTATTACTAAAGAAAATATACCTTATTGTGCTCAAATCATTAGAGTTGCAGATGAATATGATGCTATTGTTACGAAAAGGAGATATACTACACACATAAATATTTCTGAAACCTTACGTGACTTAATAAAAGATGCTAGACCTGACCCAGTAATTATCGCTTTAGATCAATTAAATCAAAATAAAAAAATGGGCAAAATAAACGGAAAAATTTTAAAAGTGTTATTCAAGGTTGTTATTGATGATATTAACTATGAAATTTCTTGTATAGTAGATTATATTAAATACTTAGAATCACAAATTAAAAGATTGGAACTAATGGAAAGCTATAGTATTAAAATGCTTAAAGCAACAAAAGAAAAACAGCAGAATTATTACAAAGAGGGAATTAGGTTATTATTCCAAGACGGTGAAAATTTTGATAATTTTCTTCAAGTTTTAAATGAGTATAGGCAAGCTGTAATTACTAGAAAAGGAGTTATTGATAAATTAAAAAATGAAATTGTAATTATAAAAAAATTAAAAATTTAGGTATATCTGTATATAGTAAATACAAAAAAGACCGATTGCTTCGGTCTTTTATGGTACTTTTATTAAGTCTGTTAACACATCATCTAGTGCTATTGGTGTTACTTTATTATCCACTAAAATCTTTAATAATTTTTCTGTTTGTTTTTCTTCAACTAATATGTTGTTTATTTCTCTGCTTTCAAATTTCTCTTTTCCATTGTTTCTACATTTTTTTACTATGCCTATTCCATATGTTTCTTTGCCTTCATTTATGAATAATTTGCTTATTGTCTTGTAGTATTCTAATTTTATTTTTTCTCCCAAATTTAATTCTTCTGAATCTTTTTCATCAATAGTTGTCTCTCCATAAAATTCTCTTATACTATCCATAACATATACCTTCCTTTGTTAATTATTAATGTAACTATATATCATTTACTTTAGAAGTGCAAGCATTTTAGTTCGTTCGAATTTTATGTTTTTCGACAATTATTGTTTTAATATTTTAATTATTTCTTCATATATTTTTTCTTCGACATCATTTACTGATACTTTTGTCGTATTTTGTCCCATCTTTTTTAATAATTCAGGATTTGAAATTATACTATATATATTTTGGTCTAATGAACTGCCAGTTAAATTTTTATCTAAAATAATTTTGGCAGCACATACATTTTCTAGAACTCTGGCATTATATTCTTGATGGTTCTCAGTTGCATATGGAAATGGGATAAAAATTGCAGGTTTGTTTAGTAGTGCTACTTCTGTTATTGTCATTGCCCCACTCCTTGATACTACTAAATCTACATAATTCATTAATTCTTGCATGTTATATATATATGGCACTATCTTGACATTTGGTATATTGTTTATATTTATTCCTTTATTACTTAATCTTTCTTTAATGCCATCATATTGTGTTGGTCCAGCTGCCCATATAATTTGATATTCTTTATTTTTCTTTTCGCATATAATTTCAATCATACTATCATTTATGCTTTGTGCTCCCTGACTTCCACCAAAAACTAATACTTTAGGTTCATAATCATTAAACCCTAAATCTTTCGATATTTTTCTTTTCTCTTCTTCTGTTAAATATACTTTTTTTAATTTGGTTGGAGTACCTGTTACAACAATCTTTTTTGCCTTTGGTAATCTTTTTACAACATCTTCAAATCCTACTAATACCACATCTACTTTTTTAGATAATATTTTTACTGCTATTCCCGGGAAAGCATTACTTTCATGTAATGCTGTTGGTATTTTTTTCGACTTTGCAGCAAGTATAACCGGAATACAAATATATCCACCTGTACCTATAACTACATCTGGTTTAAATTCCTCTATTATTTTTTTTGCTTCACCTATTGATCTGAATGTTTTGTATGTTCTTTTTATATTATCTAATGAAATTTTTCTATCAAAACCATATGCATCTATTGTTTTTAGTTCATACCCAGCTCTTGGTACTAAATCGTTTTCTAAGCCTCTATTAGTTCCTATAAAAATTATTTGTGATTCTGGTTGTTCTTTCTTTATTTTATTAGCAATTGCAATTCCTGGGTTTATGTGTCCACCTGTACCAGCTGCTGCAATGATTACTCTCATCTTTTCCCTCCTCGTTATATTTATTCTGGTGACTGCTAGTCGCCTCCTATACCTTTGAACCTGCTCTCGAAATATTTAGTAATACACCACACGAGCATAATAAAATTAATAATGCTGTTCCTCCGTAGCTAAAAAATGGTAATGGCATTCCTGTATTTGGTATTGATGACGTAACAACACCAATATTTATAATTACTTGCACTCCTATTAATGTAGTTATACCTGTTGCTAATAAACTTCCAAACATATCTGGAGATTTTATTGCTATTAAAATTCCTCTCCATATAAATATTGCAAATAATAAAATTACTATTACACATCCTACAAATCCTAATTCTTCTGCTAAAATGGAAAATATAAAATCATTGTGTGGTTCTGGTATGTACAAATATTTCTGTTTGCTTTCTCCTAATCCTACTCCAAAAAGTCCCCCTGAGCCAATTGCATATAGTCCTTGTACTGCTTGCCATCCTACCTCTGTTGCATCTGCCCAAGGATCCATAAATGACATAATTCTTTTTATACGGAATCCACCTTTTCCTGTAGCTTGTAAAGCTATTATTCCCACTGTCATTACAAGAGCCCCTATTAATCCTGCAATTACAAAATATAATAATCTGCAACCTGCCATAATCATCATTACACAAGTTACTGCACCTATAACTACTGAAGCACTTAAGTGATTTTGTACAAAGTATAAAATTGCTATTGGTGGTAATATATATATTAATGGCTTTACAAAACCTTTCCAAAAACTTTTTAGTTCTGATTTATGGTCTGCAAGATATCCGGCATAAAAAACTATTAAACCTATTTTTGTAAGCTCTGATGGTTGAAATTGTATAAACTTTAAGTCTATCCACCTAGTTGCTCCATTAGAGCTTAATCCTAAGCCCGGGATTAAAACTAGTAGCAATATTAATACTGATATCCAATATATTGCTTTATAAAACTTTTTATAAAGTCTATAATCTATTTTTGATATTATTAGCATTAGTATTATTCCCAATATTGCTGCTTTTAGTTGTTGTATAACATATGAATAACTATTTCCAGATTCAGCAATAGCAGATGGTGCAGATGCTGATAATACCATAACTATTCCTAATGATAGCAATATAATAATTATTACAAAAAGTATAAAATCAAATTGATTATTTATAAAGTTTGGAACTGTCTTTTTGTTTTTTGTCATTAGATTTCTCCTTTCTTATGATTATATTGCTATTAAACCTATTATGCATAAAGCTAAAGTTATAATACTAAATACTGATACTATTTTATTTTCATTCCATCCAGATAGTTCAAAATGGTGGTGTATTGGTGTCATTTTAAAAATTCTATTTCCCGTTTTTTTAAAATATCTTACTTGGATTATTACGGATATAGTTTCTATTACTGGTACTAAGGCTATTATCAATAATAATAGCGGCATTTTTAGATATAATGCCATGCCTGCAACAGCTCCTCCTAGCATTAGTGAACCTGTATCTCCCATAAATATTTTTGCTGGATTTAAGTTAAATAATAAAAATCCTAAACAAGTTCCTATTACAATACTTCCAAACACTACTATCTCTTTTATATCAAATATAATTCCTATTACTGTTAAACAAGTTAAAATAATTGCCGTTACACTTGTTGCTAATCCATCAATTCCGTCTGTAAGATTAATTGCATTAGAAGTTGCTAGTAATACTAGTATTCCAAATGGTATATATAACCATATTGGTAATGTTATATAAGTTTTAAAAAATGGTATGTATATTTCTGTACCTATGTTTAATATTTGTGTTATGTATAATACAAATGCAACTGAAAATATTAATAATCCAATTAT
>ERZ857827.3139-NODE-3139-length-10223-cov-8.075138_pt1 | contig 10223 bp, 6 predicted proteins | sample MGYA00519761_ERZ857827 | MGnify/ENA primary metagenome ERZ857827 (study PRJEB31778, sample SAMEA3449370) | human gut metagenome | biome: human gut; feature: human-associated habitat; material: faeces | place: United Kingdom | collected 2010/2012 ... | reverse complement strand
CACGGGCTCGAGCAGCTCGTAGAGGATATAGCCCTCGCGGCCGCTTTGGGCGCGCACATACGCCCAGTTTTCGCCGTTGATCTCGCTGACGGAGATGACGGTCAGCACGCTGCCCTTTTTCAGCGTTTCGAGCTTGTCGCTCTTTTTGTTGGGCAGCTTGCGCAGGTTGGCCTGCTTGCTGGTTTGAAGCCGGCTGTCCTCTGCCTGCTGGTTTTCGGCGGGGGGATTTTCACAAAGCGCGACGGCGGGCGACAGCGCGAGCAGCGCCGAGAGCGCGCACAGACACGCGGCATGTTGAATCGGTTTCATGGAGTCCTTTCCTGCGCGGCGCGCGCCGCACATTCACGAGAATGACTCCATTATACCAGTTTTGCGGGAAATGGGCAAGTCAGCGGAGGAAGACGCGCAGCAGCCTGTCCTTGAGCGGCGTATAGGGCATGTAGCGAACGGGCATGTCGATGCGCGTGGATTTTTTTAGCACGCTCTTTTCATGGCTGAACGTATCGAAGCTCTTTTTCCCGTGATAGCTGCCCATGCCGCTGTGGCCGACGCCGCCGAACCCCATGCGGCTGGTGGCCAGATGGACGATGGTATCGTTGATGCAGCCGCCGCCGAAGGGCACGGAGGCGAGCACGCGCTTTTGCAGCGCCGGATCCTCGGAGAACAGATACAGCGCCAGCGGATGCTCGCGGCCATTCACGAAGGCCAGCGCCTCGTCGATGGAATCATAGGCGATGACGGGCAGAACCGGGCCGAAGATTTCCTCCTGCATCACCGCGTCGTCCGCGGTGACGCGATCCATGATCGTCGGCTGGATGCGCAGCGTCTGCTCGTCCGCCTGCCCGCCGAAAATCACCTTATCGGGGTCGATCAGCCCGCAGACGCGCCGGAAGTGCTTTTCGTTGACCATGTGCACATAGCTGTCGCAGACGAGCGCGTTTTCGCCGACCATGCGCTGAATCTCGCGTTCGAGCAGGGGAAGGAACGCATCCTTGACCTTGCGGCTGATGAGCAGATAATCCGGCGCGACGCAGGTTTGGCCGCAGTTGAGCAGCTTGCCGAACGCCAGACGGCGCGCGGCGACGCGCAGATTCGCGGTTTCATCGACGATGCAGGGGCTTTTGCCGCCCAATTCCAGCGTGACAGGGGTGAGGGTTTCGCTCGCGGCGCGCATGACCTCGCGGCCGACGGTCACGCCGCCGGTGAAGAAGATGTAATCAAACCGCTGATGCAGCAGCGCCTGATTCTCCGCGCGGCCGCCCTCGACCAGCGCGACGTATTCCGGCGGGAAGCACGCGGCGACGATCTGCGCCATGACCTTCGACGTGGCCGGAGCATAGGCCGACGGCTTGAGGATGCAGCAGTTGCCCGCCGCCAGCGCGCCGATCAGCGGCTCCATCAGCAGCATGAAGGGGTAATTCCACGGCGCCATGATGAGCGCCACGCCGTAAGGCTCGCGGACGGTGAAGCTGGAGGACGGAAACTGCGCCAGCGGGGTGAGCACGCGGCGCTTTTTCGCGAATCGCCCCAGATGGCGAAGCATATAGCTCAGCTCGGAGAGCGTCATGCCGGTTTCGCACATGTAGGTTTCGGTCGCGCTCTTGCCCAGATCCGCCATGAGCGCGGCGTTGATCTCGGCTTCGTGCGCCAGAATGGCCTTTTTCAGTGCGACGAGGCTCTGTCTGCGGAAAGCGAGCTCCAGCGTTCGGCCGGAGGCGAAAAACTGCCGCTGGGCGGCGACGAGCTGCTCGATGGGGGGGCGTTCATGCGTTTTCCTCCTTTTTGGCGGGCATCAGTCGAACATACATCTGCGCGAGCCGGCGTTCATCCATCAGCACGGGCACGGGATAGAGCGGGTTGCTCTCCCGGGCAGCGTGGCGCGCCATCTCGGGGATATCGGCGGTGCGGATCTGCGGGATTTTTTCGGGAATCCCCATTCGGGCGTTCATCTCGCGAATCCAGCGGATGAACGCCTCGGCGGCCTCGCGGTCGGAGGCGCTTTCCGGGGCGACGTGCGCGACGCGGGCGAGCCTGCCCAGCTTTTGATGGCAGGCCGCGCCGTAAGCGTCGAGAAAATAGGGAAGGATGACGGCGTTCGCCAGCCCGTGCGGCACGCCGTATTGACCGCCGAGCGAATGGGCCACGCCATGGACATAGCCGACGTAGGAGCGGGTGAAGGACACGCCCGCGCAGTATGCGGCGCGGAGCATATCCGCCCGCGCCTGCATGTCGCCGCCGTTTTCGTAGGCGGTATACAGGCTGCGGACGATGCGCGTCGCGGCCTCTTCGGACATGGCGCGGGTCAGCTTGGTCGTCGAGCGGCCGATATACGCCTCGATGGCGTGGGTGAGCGCATCCATACCCGTGGTCGCGGTCAACATAGGCGGCAGGCCGCGCGTCAGCTCCGGGTCGAGCACAGCGTAATCCGGGATGAGCGCGAAATCGTTGATCGGGTATTTGTGATGCGCGGCGGAATCGGTGATGACGGCGGCGAGGGTCGTCTCGCTGCCCGTTCCGGCGGTGGTCGGCGCGGCGATGAGCAGCGGCGTGCGTCTGAGGATGCGCAGCAGGCCGCCCATGCGCTGCACCGGCTGGCGCGGCTTGGCGATGCGCGCGCCGATGATTTTCGCGCAATCCATCACCGAGCCGCCGCCGACCGCGATGATCGCCTGCGCATGCGCGGAAAGGTAGAGCGCGCGCCCTTCCTCGATGTTCGCGATGGTGGGGTTCGGCACGGTCTTGTCGTAGACGGCGCAGGCGACGGAGGCCGCTTTCAGCGCGTCTTCCAGCCCGCCCGTCAGGCCGAGCGCGCGGACGGAGGCATCCGTCACCAGCAGGACGGAGGAAATTTCCTTTTCCGTCAGCAGCGGAACGATGGAGGCGAGCCCGTCGAGCTGCACCGGCTCGCGATAGGGCAGGATGGGGAGCGCCGCGCGGAAGACCGTTTGATAGGCGCGGCAGAAGAAGGCGTAGGCTTTATTCATGGGAAACTCCTTTGGCGTAGGTTTCAACGGCGGATTGCAGGTTCCGCGTGATGGTCGTCAGCGTTTTATAAAAGATTTCGATGTCCGCGTCGGAAATGGAACCGCTGACAAAGCGGTTGATATCCAGAATGATGGCTTCGACGCGCGCGGCGGTTTCCCGCCCCGACGGGGTGAGGGCATAGCGGCGCTTGTAGCCCGCCTGCGCGTCGGCGGACACATATCCCTTCTGCGCCAGATCGCGAAGGACGCGGGAAACCTGACTGCGATCCATCTGCACCGCGCGCGTCAGCTCGCCCTGCGTCAGGCTGCCCGCTTCATATAAACGGCACAGGCAGCTCGTGTGCGCGCCCGAGAGGGAAAAGGCTTCCATCTGCGCGGCCTTGAGCTTGGCGATGGATTTGGCCGCGCCGGTCATCAACGAGGAAAACTGTTCGAATCGACTGGTATCCAAGGGCACAGCTCCTTTCCTGATGAATAATACTAATTCTTGTTAAAATGGCTTAATCCGCGCACCATCTTTTTCGCTCTGACTTTGCCTCGTTCCGTTCAACGTACCTCCAGTACGCCTCACTTCACTTGGCTTCGTCAGAACAAAAAATCTGATGCGCTCTGTTAAGCATTTTAACTGCGAATTAGTATAAAACAGATTGAAAAAAGAATGTCGATATGCTATGATGTCCATATCCATTTTGTCGGCTGTATATAGGAAAACAATGAATCGAAGGAAAGGCAGAAAGCGATGAACAGGAGGATTTGGAAGGCGCTGGGCATAGCGGTCTGCATGCTGGCGCTGGCGGCGCCGCGCGCTATGGCGGAGACGAATTCGCATTATGTCTCGAACAATGAACAATTTGCCGATGCGGTTAGAACGATTAACAACGAATCCAAGATTGGTGATAAAAACGAGATCGTTTTGATGCAGGATATCACCTTGGAACGCAACTATATATTGACCAACGGCAAGACGACGACCATCAAGGGCAAAGAGGGCGAAGATCGTAAGATTTCCATTAATGGTTCTAATGATCCGAACGCAGGAATTACGGTGACAGGAGAAAGAACCGTCCTGAATTTGGGCGTGAACGGTTACGACAAAAAGCTGACGATTGACGGAGATACAAGGGATGGCTCTGCATCTGGAAATGCAAAGAATGCCTTTGTATCTGTATTAGAAGGGGCAACCGCGAATATGTACGGGAATGTGACGCTGCAAAATGGGATGTTTGGGGGCAACGCCTGCGTAGTGATTATGGGTTCGAAGTCAGTTTTTAACATGGATGGCGGCGTAATTGAAAACTGCAGCCGCGCAGTAACTGCTGCTTCGGGGGCAACATTCCATATGCAGGGCGGCAAGATTCTAAATTGCGTAAGCGAGAATAATGGCGGCGGCGTCCGTCTTTATGAAGCTACATTTATCATGGAAGGCGGCACAATCAGCGGATGTACGGCAGATGAGGGCGGCGGTTTGTATGCAATTAATTCTTCAACCAATTCTTCAACCGTCAACATCAGCGGCGGCACAATCAGCGGATGTACGGCAGTGATTGGTAATGGCGGCGGTTTGTATGTGGACGGTTCAACCATCACCATCAGCGGCGGCACGATCAGCGGATGTAAGGCACTGTTGTCAAATAATAAAGGTAATGGCGGCGGTTTGTATGCAAAAAATAAATCAACCATCACCATCAACAAAGGCACAATCAGCGGATGTGAGGGAAGATGGGGCGGCGGTTTGTATGCAGAAGATTCTTCAACTATCACCATCACCGACAGCACAATCAGCGGATGTAAGGCAGGCGCGGGCGGCGGCTTGTGTGTGGTCGGTTCAACCCTCAACATCAAAGACGACATAATCAGCAAATGTTTTGTGTCAGATACAGGTAAGGGCGGCGGTTTGTATGCGGAGAATAATTCAATCCTCACCATCAGCGGCGGCACAATCAAAGGCAACAAAGCAGCATATGGCGGCGGCGTGGCGCTGAAAGACTCAAGGGTTAAAGAAGAAGAACCGATAACAAGCTGGACGGTCGTTGACAATGAAGCGTATAAAACCGACACCGGTAGGGGCTATATCGGCGGTGGTATTTATTTGGAAAGTGGGTCGATGGATGTTTCCAATGGATCAAATAAGATTTACAACAATACGGCAGACGGACACGGCGCAGATATTTGTCTGACAGATGATACTTCTTCAATCAAACTGCCCAACGCCGCGAACATGGGCGCGAAATATCACGACAGCGGCATAAACATTGACAACTGGTATAACGACAACCCGCGATATACGCCCTCTGAAAACGGTCAGGTGGTGGAAGCAAACAAGCTGCTAAACGGCGGATTGTCGCTTGTCGCTTCGTATAAAGCAAGCCCGGTGCGCATCGAAATCGACGCGAACGGCGGCGTAGGCGGAAGCGGCAGCCAAACGGTGCATAAGGGCACGACCGTCACCCTCGAAGCGCCTACAAAGGAAGGGCATCTGTTCAAGGGCTGGAAGGACGAGAAGGGGAACAGCTATCCGGCCGGAGAAGACGGAAAAGTCCACATCACCGTCACGGGCGATATGACGCTCACGGCTGTTTGGGAAGTCCGGACGTTCACGGTCACATACGTCCTGCTGAGCGGCGAAACGCGGACGGAAACGGCGGCTTACGGCGAAACGGTGACGCTGGGTGAGGAACCGCGAACCGGCTATACCTTCGTCGGCTGGAAGGACAGCGAGAAGGTGTACCACGCGGGCGAGACGATCACCGTCACGGGAGATATGACGCTCACGGCGGAATGGAAAAAGCTCCCCAGCGCGGAAAACCTGCCGAAGACGGGCGATGAAAGCCCCGTTCTGCTTTGGGGCGCGGCGCTGGCGGTTTCCGCGGCGGCCTGCTTCATGCTCAGACGCAGGAAGTAAATCAGAATAAGAACGGACATGCGGGGATCGAACACATGTCCGTTTTTTGACGCTTTGCGGACTTTGGCGGACGCGAAAAAAGAAAGTCGGCTGACCTTTCGGCACTTTATGGTTGCAATTTGGGGAGCGGGAGGATAGAATGTATATAGACAGATTATTAACGAATCGTGCACCATCGACCGGAAAAGGACGTTACAACCATGGATATCAAACAGCTTCTGACCATGATTACGCTCTCCCAGACGCTCAACTATCAAAAGGCGGCGGAGCAGCTTCAATATGCGCCGAGCACGCTTTTTAAGCATATCCAAATGCTGGAACAGGAGGTCGGCGCGCCGCTTTTCTGCAAAACAGGCCGCCAGCTCGCGCTCACCCTGCAGGGCGAGGCGTTTTTGGTGCACGCCAACCGCATGGTGGAACACTATTATCTGGCGCTGGACAGCGTCTGCCCGGCGGAGAAGCTGGAGGGCACGGTCAGTGTCGGCGGGTGCGAAATCAACATCGGCAACAGCCTGCTCACGCTGTTTGAGCAATTCCACACCGCGCACGCCGAAACCCGGCTGAACATGATGATGACGCACAACGCGGGCGTTCCGGCGCTGATCCGCTCGGATATGCTGGATATCGGCTTTTTCTACACCACGCGCCCCGGCGTGGTCAGCGGGCTGCGGGCGGTGCCGCTGTATCGCGAGCCGGTGTATATCATGGTGTCGTGGGATCATCCGCTGGCGCAGAAGAAGGGGCTGAAATACGAGGCGCTGGAGGGCATGCAGTTCATGTACCCGCACGATACATGCTGCTTTGTCGGCGAATTCCTGCCGATGCTGGAAAAGATGGGGATTCACCTGAGCAAGACGACGTTTTTGGGCGGCGTTCAGCTCGTGGTGGAGCAGGTGCGCAAGGAGGGCGCGATGACGCTTGCGCCGCACTGCGCCGCGCAGCATTACCACGACGCTTACGGGCTGGTCAGGCTGGATATGGACGAAGACCCGATCTGGGCGTGGGAAAATATCGTCTACAAGAACTACGAAACGCTCAAGCCCGCCGCCCGCGCGCTGGCGCGGAGCAGCGCGGTCTATGCCGATGAACTTGTGAAAAAGGACGCGAGCGGGTGGATTACAAGGCCGAACGGGACGGCATGATCGTTAAATTTCTGTTTTTCGAATGATTCATTTCCTCCTTTCGAGTGATGAAACGCATAAATTCATGTACAATGATGTCAGGAGTTCCGAACGTGTTTACATCGGAAAGGAGAAAAAAGAATGAACAAGAAATGGATCGCTTCTCTGGCTTGCGTCTGCCTGCTGGCTTCCAGCTTCACGGCGGCGGTGGCCGAGGGCATGAAGCCCGGCACCTACACGGAAGTCGCCCGCGGCATGTACGACGGCCTGACGGTGGACGTGACCGTGTCCGAGAGCAAGATTGAGGACATCAAGGTGACCGCTTACAACGAGACCGCTCCCGGCTGGCCGGCGCTGGAGAAGATGCCCGCCGCGATTCTGGAAGCGCAGTCTCTGGCGGTAGATACCGTCAGCGGCGCGACCCGCACCTCCGAGGGCATCCTCAAGGCTGTTGAGGCGGCTCTGGTCGAGGCCGGCGCGAACGTCGAGGATTTCAAGAAGCCGGTCGAGGCGAAGGAAGTCGCCGCGCCGGATTACTTCCCGACCATGGGCTCCGTCGAATTGCCGGAGAAGTGGGACGAGAGCTATGACGTCGTCGTCGTCGGCGGCGGTTTCGCGGGCCTTGCGGCGGCTTACTCTGCGGAGAAGGCCGGCAGCAGCGTCGTGCTGGTTGAGAAGCTCTCCACCACCGGCGGCAACAGCGCCATCAACGGCGGCCAGTATGCCGCTTACACCTCCAAGCGCGCCGCCGATCTCCAGCAGAAGCTGGGTCTCGAGCCGGACACCGCCGAGAAGCACATCGAAGACACCATCAAGGGCGGCGACAACATGAGCAACCCGGCGCTGGTGCGCGAGATGGTCTACGCTTCCCCGGTCTACTTTGATCTGCTGCTGGACAACGGTCTCCAGATTCGCGAGACGCTGGCTCGTCCGGGCGGACACTACGGCTACCGCACCTACGTCACCGAGAACCAGGTCGGTTCCGACATCACCAACCTGCAGCTCAAGATGCTGAAGGAAACCAGCGCGACCATCGAGCTGGAAACCAAGATGGTTGAAATCTACCGCACCCGCGACGAGGCGAACCGCGTTGTCGGTATCCGCGTTGCGACCGCGGACGGCTACAAGACCATCGAGGCCAAGAAGGGCGTCATCATGGCGACCGGCGGCTTCTCCGCGAACGTCCAGATGCGTGAGACGCAGGTTCCGTACCTGACGGAAGAACTGCCGACCACCAACATCAAGGCCGCGTCCACCGGCGAGGGCATCTACCTTGCGCAGGCGATCGGCGCGAACACCACCCAGATGAGCAACATCCAGCGTTATCCGTGGGCGGACCCGAACACCGGCGTTCTGGATAAGTACGCGGTGTGGCCGTTCACCGGCCCGTCCTACGGCGTCATCTACGTTGATTACAACGGCAACCGTTACGTCAACGAGGGCGACCGCCGCGACGTCTGCGCGAACGCTGCCGTCAACACCGGCTTCGTCTCCACCTATGCCATCTTCACCGAGCCGGTCGTCGCCGGTTACGTCCGTCCGGAAGAAATCGAAGCCGGTATCGCCGATGGCCGCATCCTGAAGGCGGACACGCTTGACGAGCTGGCCGAGAAGATCAACGGCTTTGAGGTCAAGGGCATGTTCCCGACCGTCACCGGCGACAACCTGAAGGCCACCATCGAGAAGCATAACGGCTACATCGACAACGGCGAGGATCTCGATTTCCACAAGGTCATGGCTTCCACCATGGTCAAGATCGAGGAAGGCCCGTACTACGCGCTGCCGCAGTTCCCGTCTGTGCACCACACGATGGGCGGTCTGGTCATCGACACCATGACCCGCGTGCTTGACATCTACGGCCAGCCGATCGAAGGCCTCTACGCGGCCGGCGAAGTCACCGGCGGCGTGCACGGCACCAACCGTCTGGGCTCCAACGCGGATGCGGATGCTTGCGGCTTCGGCTACATCTCCGGCATCGTCGTTGCGACCGGCGAGCTCCCGGACTTCATCCCCGCTGAGTAATTGAATCGCTCACATGCGGCGGCGCGAAAGCGCCGCCGTTCTTTTATGCTTTCAGACTGTAGGCAAAAAGCTATTCTCCCCCGGAGGGGGGAGAATAGTCGTTCCCGCAAATGAAAGAATAGCTGAATTTCTTACAAGAAACAAAATGAATTGAAAAACTTTGAAGCATGCTTTCCCCCAAACCCGTGTATATATGGAGCATGAGGACAAGGGGAGGGGATGCGCGTGAAACGAGTTTTGGCGGCGCTTTTGCTGCTCTGCGCCGTGACGATGAGCGCGGACGCGGCGGCACAGACGCAGATGAATGTGTATTTTGCGGCGAACGCCATGGACGAGGAGACCGCCGGAGCGCTGATGGAGCTGACGCGGCAGGCGTTTCCGCAGGCGCAGTGGCGGGCGATTGGGCCGACGGGGGAGCGCGACCTGCGCGCGCTGATCCTCGGGGACGACATGCCGGATCTCATCGTCTGCGCGCCGTCCGAGGCGGGCCTGTGGGTGAGCGACGGGCTGTTTATCGCGCTGGACGGCTGCCTGACGGATGCGCCGCGCATCAGCGAGCCCGTGCTGGATGCCTGCGTGCAGGATGAAACGCTGTTCATGCTGCCGCTGACGGCGAAGCACCGGCAGATGGCGGTCAACCGGCGGCTGCTGGAAAAGCGGAGAATGGGCTACATGGCCAACGCGATCGAGCACCCGATCTGGTACCCGATGGAGTTCGATCAGCTCTTGGAGGAATTTGCGCTGGCGGATCATCCGGCGCTGGAGATTTGGCCGGCCGAGCCGGAAACCTGCGGCGCGCTGGAGGCGCTGCTGCAAGCGCTCTACGGCGGGGCGTGGCTGACCGAAGGGGGAGAAACCGGACAGGCGGATCACATCAACGTGCAGGCGGCGCTGGAGTGGCTGCGCGACCGGGTGAAGGGCGGCCTGATTGCGCGGGTCGGGAGCAGGGAGGAAGCGCTGACGCATTTTTTGAACGGGGAAACCGCCTTGTTCATGGATTGGCGGACGGGCGACGAGCGGCGCTGCGCCCGCGAATTGGAGAAAAACGGCGTCGAGCTGCTCACCATGCCGTATCCGTCCTCGACGGGCTTTGTGATCCGCTCGTTTGAGCTGACGGGCGTTTGCGTCGCCGCCGGAGCCAACAGTGCGCTGGCCATGCGCGCGGCGGCGCTTTGGCACGAGGACGCGCAGGCG
>ERZ857827.3134-NODE-3134-length-10243-cov-4.663624_pt1 | contig 10243 bp, 8 predicted proteins | sample MGYA00519761_ERZ857827 | MGnify/ENA primary metagenome ERZ857827 (study PRJEB31778, sample SAMEA3449370) | human gut metagenome | biome: human gut; feature: human-associated habitat; material: faeces | place: United Kingdom | collected 2010/2012 ... | reverse complement strand
AGCTCGTCCGCCGCGCGCTGCGCCAGACAGCCGGTGACGACGATCTGCGCCTGCGGGTTCTGCCGATGGCACCGGCGGATGATCTGCATGCTCTTCTTGTCGCCCGTGCCGGTCACGGTGCAGGTGTTGACGACATAAATATCCGCCTGCCCGTCAAACTCGGCCGTGCGATAGCCCGCCTGTTCAAACCGCTCGCGCATGGCCTGCGTATCATATTGGTTCACCTTGCACCCGAGGGTGTGAAAGGCGACTGTTTTCTGTTCAGACAATATCCCAGCTCCTTATTCCATCTCTCCGCGCAGCGCCATCACGATGGTCTGGCTGGCGATGGCCGCCGTCTCCGTGCGCAAAATACGCGGCCCGAGCGTGACCAGCTTCGCGTTTGCCTCGCGGGTCAGCCATTCGGCCTCTTCCGGCGCAATGCCGCCCTCCGGGCCGATGAGAATCCCGACGCTGACGTCTTCCTTTTGCGCAAACGGCGCAAGGCAGTCGGCAACGCTTCCGTCCCGCGCGTCCTCCCACGGGACGATCAGCACGTCGAGCGCGTTTAATTCCTCGCGCATCGCGCTGAGCTTTCGCGGCAGCCTGACCTCCGGCGCGCTCACGCGGGCGCACTGCTTCACCGCCTCGCGGGCGATCTTCTGCCATCGCTCGGTCTTCTTCGCCGCGTCCTTGCCTTCGAGCCTGACCACGCTGCGAATCATCGCGACCGGCGCGATGACCGCCGCGCCCAGCTCGGTGCTCTTCTGCACGATCAGCTCCATCTTGTCCGCCTTGGGCAGCCCCTGATAGAGCGCCACGCGCGTCCGCGCCTCGGTGTCGCGCAGCTTTTCGATCACGCGCAGGCGAACCTCGCCGCCCTCCGTCGAGTCGATTTTCGCCCGATAGCGCGCCGGGGCGCAGACCAGCTCCACCTCGTCGCCGCTTTCCAGCCGCAGCACGCGCAGCGCGTGCCCTGCGTCCTCCGCGTTCAGATAGGCAGCGCCTTGAACGACGCCGCGTTCATCCGCAAAAAATCGGTGCATACTTTTTCCCTCTTATGCCGCCTTACGCCGCCAGCTTGGCCGCAAGGCAGACCCACTCGCCCTTCGCCAGCCGGTTGCAGACGGTGTAGCCCGCCGCCGCCAGCGCGCGCTGCACGTCCTCCTCGCGCTCCCGGATGATGCCGGAGCAGATGAACGTGCCGCCCTCCAGCAGGTGCTTTTTCACCGGGCCGCAGAGGTAGCAGATCACGTCCGCGATGATGTTGGCAACGATCACGTCGGCCTTCTCCTCGCGCTTTTCGAGCAGATCGCCGTGCGCCACGCGAACGACGTTCGAAAGGCCGTTCTTTTCGGTGTTTTCCGCCGCGACCTTCACCGCCAGCTCGTCCAGATCAATCGCCAGCACGTCGGCCGCGCCGAGCTTGGCCGCCGCCAGACCGAGAATGCCGCTTCCGCATCCCACGTCAATCGCGCGGCATCCGGGCGTGACGTATTTTTCAAGCTGCTCCATGCACATGAACGTCGTCTCGTGCGTACCCGTGCCGAACGCCATGCCGGGGTCAAGCTCCAGCACAAGGTCGCCTTCCTTCGGCTCGTAGGCCTCCCAGCTCGGCTTGATGACCAGACGCTCACCCGCGCGGAAGGGCTTGTAATACTTCTTCCAGTTCTCCGCCCAATCCTGCTCGCGAACGCCCTGCGTATCGAGCGTCAGGCTGCCCATGTCAAAGCCCATGTCCATTTTGGCGATTTCGCCGAGCTTCTGCTCTACCAGATGCAGCGTCTCCGGCGCGCTCGCGTCACTCTTGAAATACGCCTTGACGAGCACATCCTCGCTCATGTGTTTAAGCACGTCCTCGTCGATCATATCCCACATGCCGTCGGATTTCTTGCTCGACGTCACGTCGTAGCGATCCTCAATCGCCGTGCCGACCGCGCCCGCGTTCATCAGCACGTCGCTGACGATGTCCGCGCCCATCGTGGTGGTGTGCACCACAGCTTCCAACCAATCCATCGCTTGTTTTTCCTTTCTTGATAGACGCAGAAAAGCGAGGCCGTGCTTTTTCGCGCGTCCCGCTTTCCTGATGGCTTATTTCTTCTCGAATTTTTCCTTGAACCGCTCGGCGTTGTCGCGGATGTAGCTTTTCACCTGATCGCCGAAGCTCTTGCGGCGCTCGTACTCGCGCCCGTTGAGCGAATCCTCAAACTGGCGCAGCAGCTCCTTCTGCTTCTCGCCCAGATGCTTGGGCACCTCGACGTGCACGGTGAAGAACATATCGCCCCGGTTCGTGCCGCGGAACTGCTGAATGCCCTCGCCGCGGATGCGGAAGGACGTTCCCTCCTGCGTGCCCGCCGGAATGTTGTACTTCGTCGTGCCGCCCAGCGTCGGCACGTCGATTTCGCCGCCCAGCGCCGCCTGCGTGAAGGAAACCGGAACATCGCAATACAGGTCGTAGCGGTCGCGCTTGAAGATCTTGTGCGGCCGCACCGTGCAGGTGATGTACAGGTCGCCCGCCGGTCCGCCGTTGCGGCCGGGTTCGCCCTCGCCCGGAATGGTCTTGAAATTCTGCCCGTCGTCCACGCCTGCCGGAACGTTGAGCGTCACGGTGCGCGTCACGCGGGTGAAGCCCGTGCCGGAGCACTTGCTGCACTTGTCCTTGATGATCTTGCCCTTGCCGCCGCAGGTCGGGCACGTGCGCATCGTCTGTACCTGACCGAACGGGGAGTTCATCGTCACGCGCTGCTGGCCGGAGCCGTGGCAGGTCGGGCAGGTCTGCGGCTGTGTGCCCGGCTTTGCGCCCGTACCGGCGCAGGCGTCGCAAACCGCGCTGCGCTGGAACTTAAATTCCTTGCGGCAGCCAAAAGCCGCTTCCTCGAACGTCAGCGTCAGGTTATACTGCAAATCGCTGCCGCGCTGAGGCGCGTTCTGGCTCCTGCCGCGGCTGCTTCCGCCGCCGAAACCACCGCCGGTGAACATATCGAAGATATCTTCAAACCCGCCGAAACCGCTAAAGCCGCTTCCGCCGGTGCCGCCGGCGCCGCCGCCCATGGTGGGGTCGTTGAAGCCGAATTGATCGTAGCGCGCGCGCTTCTGCGGGTCGCTGAGCACTTCGTAGGCTTCGTTGACCTCCTTAAAGCGCGCCTCGGCCTCCTTGTCGTCCGGATGGAGATCCGGATGGCAGGCCTTGGCCGCCTTGCGGTAAGCCTTTTTGATTTCGTCGTCCGAAGCGCCTTTGGCTACGCCGAGCACCTCGTAGTAATCTCTTTTGTCTGCCACAGCAGTCACCGCCTATCCTCGTCAAACCCTTAACCGCGCGATGCCGCCGCCACAAAGTGACGGCGGCCGCGCGCTTACTCAAAAGGGTTTATCTTGCTTTTTAACTTAGTGAACGTCGTAGTCCGCGTCGCTCGCGCCGTCGGAAGAGGCGTTGTCCGCGTTCTGCGCGCCGTTCGCCTGCGCATTCGGATCGCCCGCGCCCTGCTGCTGATAGATCTTGCCGAACACCGCGTACACCTTCTGCGTGAAGGCCTCCATCGCGTTCTTGATCTGCTCCGCGTCGTTGGTCTCGCGAACCTTCTTGAACTCGGCCAGCTCGTTTTCCACCGTCGCCTTGTCCTCGGCGCTCAGCTTGTCGCCCAGCTCCTTGAGCTGCTTATCCACCTCGAAGATCATGCTGTCGGCATGGTTGAGGGTTTCGACCTCTTCCTTGCGCTTCTTGTCCTCGGCGGCGTACTGCTCGGCTTCCTTGACGCGCTGATTGATCTCGTCCTCGGTCAGGTTGGTGCTGGAGGTGATGGTCACCTTCTGCTCGTTGCCCGTGCCCAGATCCTTGGCGGAGACGTTCACAATGCCGTTGCGGTCAATGTTGAACGTGACCTCGATCTGCGGCACACCGCGCGGCGCCGGCGCAATGCCGGTGAGCTGGAAGCGGCCGAGGGTCTTGTTGCCCGCCGCCATCTCGCGCTCGCCCTGCAGCACGTGCACCTCAACAGAGGTCTGGCCGTCCGCCGCGGTGGAGAAGATCTGGCTCTTCGTGCACGGAATGGTGGTGTTGCGGTCAATCAGGCGGGTGAACACGCCGCCCATCGTCTCAATGCCCAGAGACAGCGGGGTAACATCCAGCAGCAGCACGTCCTTGACTTCGCCGCCGAGAACACCGCCCTGAATCGCAGCGCCGATGGCCACGCACTCGTCCGGGTTGATGTTGCGGTACGGCTCCTTGCCAACCATCTTGCGGACAGCTTCCTGCACCGCCGGGATACGGGTCGAGCCGCCGACCAGAATCACGCGGTCAACCTCATTGGCGGTCAGACCGGCGTCACGCAGCGCGTTCTGCATCGGGGCGACGGTCGCTTCCACGAGGTCGCGGGTCAGCTCGTCGAACTTCGCGCGGGTCAGGGTGATATCCAGATGCTTCGGGCCGGTCGCGTCCGCCGTGATGAACGGCAGGTTGATGTTGGTGCTCATCACGCCGGAAAGCTCGATCTTCGCCTTCTCAGCCGCCTCTTTGAGGCGCTGGAGCGCCATACGGTCGGCCTTCAGGTCGATGTTGTTTTCCTTCTTGAACTCGGCAGCGAGGTAGTCGATGATGCGCTGGTCGAAGTCGTCGCCGCCCAGACGGGTGTTGCCGTTGGTGGCCAGCACCTCGAACACGCCGTCACCGATCTCCAGCAGGCTCACGTCGAACGTGCCGCCGCCGAGGTCGTAAACCAGAATCTTGTGGGAATCTTCCTTGTCAAGGCCGTAGGCCAGCGCGGCGGCCGTCGGCTCGTTGATGATGCGCAGCACTTCGAGGCCCGCGATGCGGCCCGCGTCCTTCGTCGCCTGACGCTGGCTGTCGGAGAAGTACGCCGGGACGGTGATGACCGCCTGCGTCACGGTTTCGCCGAGGTACGCCTCAGCGTCCGCCTTCAGTTTCATCAGGATCATGGCGCTGATGTCCTGCGGCGCGTAGTCCTTGCCGTCGATGTTGATGCGGCGGTCGGTGCCCATGTCGCGCTTGATGGAGATGATGGTGCGATCCGGGTTGGTCACCGCTTGACGCTTAGCGACCTGGCCGACCAGACGCTCGCCGTTCTTCGTGAAGGCCACGACGGAAGGCGTGGTGCGCGCGCCTTCGGCGTTGGGGATGACAACTGGCTCGCCGCCTTCCATCACGGCGACGCAGCTATTCGTAGTACCAAGGTCAATACCGATAATCTTGCTCATATATGTGTCCTCCTGTCTCGATAGAGAAAAAGTTTGGAAAGAAATTCGATTGATTTATATTGGGAAACGGGCTCAGCCCGCAACCACCTTGACCATCGCGTGACGGATCACGCGCTCGCCGAGCTTGTAGCCCTTCTGCAAAACCATGCACACCGTGCCCGGCTCGCCCTCCTCGGCGGTGCCCTGCATCACGGCGTTCATCAGCTCCGCGTCAAACGGCTGCCCCTGCGGGTCGATTTCCTCAACGCCCATCTTGGTCAGCGCGTCGCGCGTCTGGCGGAGCACCATTTCAACGCCGCTCTTGAGCGCGTCCTCTTCGCCCGCCGCGGCCAGCGCCCGTTCGAGGTTGTCTACGATCGGGAGCAGCTGGCTGATCGCCTCGCGCCGTCCGTCGTCAAAGGCCTCCGCTCGGATGCCCTCGGTGCGGCGGCGGTAGTTGGCGAATTCGGCCTGCTTGTGCTGAGCCAAATCGAGGTATTCGTCGCTCTGCGCCTTCGCCTTTTCAAGCTCGGCCTGCAAAGCCTTCACGTCCACCTCCGTCTCGCCGCCCTCCGGCTGCGCCTGCTGGGTTTCAGGCTGCTCAGGCTGCTGCACCTGCTCGGCCTTCTCTTCGCTGTTCATGCTCTTCGCCCTTTCCTTAAAGCCTCCGGCGGCCTTGGCAATGCGTTCGGTGAACGACTGCTGCGCCTTTTGGCTCTTATTTTTCTTGTTCTTCTTGCTTTTCATGGTTTTCATTCTGCCCGTCCAGCAGCTCCGTGATCGAGCGGCCAACCTCCCCCAGCACCGACAACACCTTGCCGTATTGCATCCGGGTCGGGCCGATCAGGCCGATCGTGTTGACCGTTCCGTCGTTTAAGCGATAGCTCGCCGTGACGATGGAGCAGTCCTTCGTTTCTTCCATGCCCGTTTCCGGGCCGATACGAACGGAGATTTCCATCTCCCCCTGATGGGAGAGAAGGGAGACGACCTTTTCCCGCGTTTCAAGCACGCTGAGCAGCTCCTTCGCGCGATCCACATCGGCGTATTCCGGGAAGCTCAGCAGGTTCGAGCGCCCGCCGACTACCAGCGAGCCCACCCCGCCGTCCTTTTCCGGCGGTTGAGCGGCCAGCAACCCCAGCAGCTCGCGCATCTCCCCCTCCTGACCGCCGGCCAGACGGGTGAGCCTCGCGGGGAGCTGGTTCATCGCACAGCCCTCCAGCTCTCTGGAGATGATTTGCGAGACGGTGTAAAGCGCATCCGGCGCAATCGGCTTTTCGGTGTCGATCACCGTCTGCCGAACCGCGCCGCTCTGCGTGACGATCACCAGCAGCAGCCGCCTGTCGGAAACCGGCACCAGCTGCAAATGGCTGAATACCTGTTCCTCGCGCGGCGCGCGGGTCATCACCGCGGTGGTGTAGTGCGTCATGCTGGAAAGCGCTTTCGCGATTCTCGCGCTCAGCTCCTCCACCTGATTGATGCGGCGATCGAAGCAGCCCTTGATAAACGCGGTTTCTTCCTCGCTGAGCGGCATGGGGTGAATCATCCGATCCACGTAAAGCCGATAGGCTTTATAGGAGGGAATTCGCCCGGCCGACGTGTGCGGGGAATCGAGATAGCCAAGCTCTTCCAAATCGCTCATCTCGTTGCGGATGGTGGCGGAGGAGAGCTTCTGTTCATATTTTCGGGAAATCGTTCGGGAGCCGACCGGCAGCGCGGTCATGATGTAGTCGTCAATGATCGCCTGCAAGATGCGATACTTACGATCAATGAGATCCATGCCCGCCTTCCTCCTTTCGGCTGTTCGCCGTTGTTAGCACTCAATCGGTTCGAGTGCTAATCAGCGTGATAAAGATACCACGCTTAGGCGCTTTTGTCAACACCCTTACCATAACTTTTTTCGGGAAATTTGACTTTTCCTGTCCTTTCTCCGAACGTTTGAACAACACCCGCGACATTTGAGCCGCGTTTTGCAGGTTTGGGGCGCTCAAATGTATCTTTGGCGCCTTTTTTCAGAAGCAGCAAATCAAATGAATTATGCCTCCGTCTCCTCCATCATCTCCACCAGCACGGCGTTCATCACCTGCATCCCCCGCGCCGTCAGATAAAGCCGCCCGTCTTCCCGCGCCAGCATCCCCTCGCGCATCAGCCGGGGCAGGCTCTTTGTCCATACCGCCTCCGGCGCGCGCCCGAAGTCTCGCAGAAAGCGCGCCTCGTCCACGCCGCGCACCATCCGCAGCCCCATCATCATCCGCTCAAACATCCGTCCGCCCGCGTCCTCCGTCCGGGCAGGCGCGCCGCGCAGATATACGTCAAAGTCCTCCGTGTTATAGAAGCGCGTCCCGTCCATGTCGCTGTGCGCCGCGCAGCCGATCCCCAGATACGGCAGACATTCCCAATAGACGACGTTGTGTCGGCATATTCTTCCCGCCTTGGCGTAGTTGGATACCTCGTAGCGCGCATAGCCGCCTGCCCGTGTCAGCCTTTCGGTGATGTCGTCCATCTCGCAGAGCGCGTCCTCGTCCGGCAGCGGCGCGCATGCGCCCGCCTCGGCCTGCGCATAGAGGGGCGTCCCTTCCTCCAGAATGAGGCTGTAACAGCTCAGGTGCTCCGGCGACAGCGCAATCGCCTCGCTCAGCGTCCGCGCCCACTGCTCCGGCTTCTGCCCCGGCAGGCCGAGCATCAGATCCAGGTTCAGGTTGTCAAAGCCCGCCGCCCGCGCCATGGCGACGGCCGCCTTCGCCTCCTCGCTCGTGTGGATGCGCCCGATGTTTCGCAAAAGCCCGTCGTCAAGGCTCTGCACCCCCAGCGACAGCCGGTTGACGCCCGCCGCCCGGTAGCTTTCCAAATTTTCGCGCGTCAGCGTGCCGGGGTTGCCCTCCATCGTGATTTCCGCGTCCGCCGCCAGCGCAAAGCAGCCCCGGAGCGTATCCAGCATGCGCCCGATCTGCGCGCCGGTCATCAGCGTGGGCGTTCCCCCGCCGAAAAACACCGTCTCCACCCGCCGCGCGCCGAAAAAGGCCGCCTGCTCGCGCATTTCGCGGCAGACGGCCTCGGTATACGCTTCCCGCTGCTTCATCCGCCCGCAGAAGGACGTGAAATCGCAGTAAGCGCATTTCTTGACGCACATCGGGATGTGAATATAGATCGAAATCGGCTCCATATCGTTTCCCTCGTCCTGTTATTTCATCTTTTCGGCAGTTCTTACTCGTCCATCTTCAGCACGGCCATGAACGCCTCGCTGGGCACCTGCACGTTGCCGAGCTGGCGCATGCGCTTCTTGCCCTCCTTCTGCTTTTCCAGCAGCTTGCGCTTGCGGCTGATGTCGCCGCCGTAGCACTTGGCCAGCACATCCTTGCGCATGGCCTTGACCGTCTCGCGCGCGATCACCTTGCCGCCGATCGCCGCCTGAATCGGGATTTCAAACATCTGGCGCGGAATCACGTCCTTCAGCTTTTCCGCGATGGAGCGGCCGCGCGCATACGCCCGGTCGCGGTGCACGATCATGGAGAGCGCGTCGCACGGGTCGCCGTTCAGCAGGATATCCAGCTTCACCAAATCGCTCTGCTGATAGCCGCACAGCTCATAGTCATAGCTGGCGTAGCCGCGGCTGCGGCTCTTGATCTGGTCGAAGAAATCGAAGATGATTTCGGCCAGCGGCATTTCGTAATGCAGGCAGACGCGCTGCCCCTCGTAGACCATATCCTTGAACACGCCGCGCTTGTTCTGGCAGACCTCCATCAGCGCGCCGACGTATTCCTGCGGCGTGTGGATGCTCGCCCGGACAAACGGCTCCTCCATGTGCTCGATCACGCTGACGGGCGGCAGGTTCGACGGGTTATCCACATCCACCTCCGAGCCGTCCGTCTTGTATACCTTGAAGATGACGCTCGGTGCGGTCGTAATCAGGTCGAGATCAAATTCGCGTTCCAGCCGCTCCTGAATGATTTCCATGTGCAGCAGCCCCAGGAAGCCGCAGCGAAAGCCGAAGCCGAGCGCCTGGCTCGTCTCCGGGTCGTAGGTCAGCGATGCGTCGTTGAGCTGCAATTTCTCCAGCGCGTCCTTGAGGCTCTCGTAATTCGCGCCGTCCGCCGGATAAATGCCGCAGAACACCATCGGGTTCACCTGCCGGTAGCCGGGCAGAATCTCCGCCGCCGGGTTCGCATCGTCGGTGATTGTGTCGCCCACGCGCGTGTCGTGCAGATCCTTGATGGATGCGGCGATATAGCCCACGTCGCCCGCGCGCAGTGCCTCCATCGGCTCGTAGCCGGGGCTGCGCACGCCGACCTCCACCACGTCGAATTTCGCGCCCGTGTTCATCATGCGGATGGTCATTCCCGGCCGCACCGTGCCGGAGACGATGCGCACAAAGCAGATCGCGCCGCGGTAATTGTCGTAGAAGGAATCGAAGATCAGTGCCTGCAGCGGCGCGTTCTCGTCGCCCGTCGGCGCGGGCATCAGCTTGACCACGCTTTCAAGCACCTCGTCAATGCCGATACCGACCTTTGCGCTGATCAGCGGCGCTTCGGAAGCGTCCAGACCGATCACATCCTCGATTTCCTCGCGCACCTCGTCCGGGCGGGCGCTGGGCAGGTCGATCTTGTTGATGACCGGCACGATTTCAAGGTCGTGATCGAGCGCCATGTAGACGTTGGCCAGCGTCTGCGCCTCCACGCCCTGCGTCGCGTCCACCACCAGCAGCGCGCCCTCGCACGCCGCCAGCGCGCGGGAGACCTCGTAGGTGAAGTCGACGTGGCCGGGCGTGTCGATCAGGTTAAGCGTGTAGGTTTCGCCATCCTGCGCTTTATACTGCATGTGCACGGCCTTGCTCTTGATGGTGATGCCGCGCTCGCGCTCCAGCTCCATCGAGTCGAGCACCTGCTCCACCATCTCGCGCTTTTCAAACACGCCGGTCTTTTCCAGCAGCCTGTCCGCCAGCGTGGATTTACCGTGGTCGATATGGGCAATGATGCAGAAATTGCGGATTCTGTCCATGCGTTCCAAATGTTTATCCTCCGTTTCGGTTCACATCGGCGCAGCCGTCAGCCACGCGCCGACCGTCATCAGGGTCAGCCCG
>ERZ857827.3133-NODE-3133-length-10248-cov-2.470813_pt1 | contig 10248 bp, 8 predicted proteins | sample MGYA00519761_ERZ857827 | MGnify/ENA primary metagenome ERZ857827 (study PRJEB31778, sample SAMEA3449370) | human gut metagenome | biome: human gut; feature: human-associated habitat; material: faeces | place: United Kingdom | collected 2010/2012 ... | reverse complement strand
CCGACCAGATCGCCGACGTTATTGAGCGTCGTGTGCGCCGGGTCGATCACAGGCCAGATCGCCGCAAGAATGGGGATCAGAGTCAGCGGCATACCAAGTGCCTCCAGCAGCACGCCGGACATCACGACGCCCGCGCCCTTGACGCCAGCTGCGCCGATGGACAGGATCAGGCCGAAGAAGACGAACTGGAGCACGCTCGAAAACGTAACGGGGAAGCCGTAAAGATTCGATGCAAAGACACAGCACAGGCCGATGAACACCGCGAAGCCGGTCATACCGGCCGTGTTGCCCAGAGGCAGGGTGAAGCCGTAGATGTTCTCGGGAATGCCGAGATCCTCTTCGCTGATTTTGATGGACACCGGGAGGGTGGCTGCGGAGGAAGAGGTCGAGACCGCAACGAGGATCGCGGGAGCGATCTTGCGCATAAAGCCAAACGGAGGCAGCTTGGCAAGCAGCTTGATGATCAGCGGGTAAACCAGAATCAGAATGAGGAGGCAGATCACGTTGTCGGTAATCAGGAACACGAGAACTTCCTTCATCATCGCGCCGCTGATGGTGGAGACCATTGTCGCAATCAGGGAAAGGATGCCGAACGGAGAGAACTCAATGACATACTCCGTGATCTTGAGCATGACCTCGCTGCCTTCGTCGATGAACCGAATGACTGTTTTTGCCTTATCGCCCAGAGCGAGCAGCGCAACGCCCAAAAACAGGCAGAACACGATGATCTGCAGCATGTTGGCATTGGCCATGGACTCCACAATGTTCGTGGGGAACCAGCTGATGACGTTGTCAATGAAGCTGTAAGACTGTGCCTCCGCCGCCTCGCGAGGAATTCGGTCGTTCCGCGGCCGGGCTGAACGATCAGGCCGCCGATCACGCCGCAGATGGCGGCAATCACCGCGGAGGCTATGATCCACAGAACATAGCGGATGCCAACCGTGCGGAGCTGTTTGACATCGCCCATCTTGCACACACCACTGGTAATGCTGAAGAACACCAGCGGTACGATGAGCATTTTCAGCATACGGAGGAAAATGTCGCCGAGCGGCGAGATAACCTCCGCGGCCTTCGGGGACACAAGACCGATGATCAGACCGATCACAACGCCGATCAGAATCTTTTTCCAAAGTGCTACCTTTTTCCATTTACTCATAAGATTACGCCCTCCTTCTGTTTGTATCTTTTTTCCTTATGCCTTCACAGTAGCTGCGATCTCGGCGGTAACGCGCAGGAAGTCGTCGATATCCTGCGTGCTGTGGCAGTGCAGCGGGGAGACGCGGATCGCGCCGGTCAGGCCGAGAGATTCCACGATGCGCTTGGAATACAGGCTCGTGTTCACGCGCTCAAAGACCGTGATGCCGCGTTTGTAATACTCCGCCGTCAGCTGTGTGAAGTCGATGCCGTTGATGCCGATGGCGCTGATAAGGTCGCGGTCCACGGTGTCCGCAGAATCGAGGAACACCTGCACACCGGGAATATGGCGCAGGCCGGGAACCTCGTCGGTTCCCTCCATCATGTGGATCAGCAGGGAGTGCTCCTGCAGGTGGATGCGCGTCATACCGGTAACGAACTGCTCGCGGCGATCGTCCGAATCGGTGAAGTGTTTGCCGATCCAGCAGACGTAATCGACGACCGCCGTGATCGCTGCATAGTTGGGATGCGGGAAGGTGCCGAGCTCCCACTCTTTTTCCGGCTTTGCGAGCAGTTTGTGGTGCGTCATTTTCGCAACACGGTCGGACACGTAGCCATAACCGCAGCCGCGGATGCCGAACATCTTATAGGGGGCAAAGGTCACGCCGTCGAGGCCGCACTGTTCCACATCCAGCACGCCGTGAGGTGCATGCTGCACGGCATCGGAAAGGATATAAATATCCGGATTGATCTTGCGCGCTTCCCGAACGATGGTCTCGATATCGAAAATATAGCCCGAGATGTTGGAGGCGCTCATCACGCTCAGCAGCAGCGTGTCCTTATCGATCTTGCTGAGGATCTCATCGAGATCGACGCCGCCGGTCTTGGGGTTCGCCATCGCCACGCGGAATTCCCGGTTGGTCAGACCGCAGTAAAGCTCCACAGAGTCATAAGCCGATGGATGCTCAATGGATGTTACGACTGCATTGGTGCCCCATTTTTCATTGCGCATAATAGTGCTCACGATCTGGAACATCACCTGAGAGGACGTCAGCTCCGTTACCAGTGCGCCGGACTTTGCGCCGAAGATCACCTGCATGATATCGCGCATGCCGTCCGCTTTGACCTGCTTGAGCATCATGGAGGTGTCGTGGATACGTTCGGGACAGTCGGGGATTTTTTCCAGCCGCGCTTTTTCCTCGACAGCGGCCTTCAGGCGCAGAGAACCGCCGGAATTTTCAAAAAACTGGCGCTTTCTGCCGAGATAATCCTCGTGCACGTAGTAGAACTTGTCCTGAATCTCCTTCAAAAAAGCATCGTCGAACAAAATTTTCTCGTCTGTAATCATGATAAACCTCCTCACTTTCTGTTCTGACTTCTGCTATCAATTTTTTCGAATCAAACATTTATTTAATTTGATTATAGAAAAAATACACTTTTCTGTCCAAGACAAAAAAGTGTATTTTCTTATAGCCAAAATCGTATGGTAAATTATTCTATTTTCTGCACGCCGCCGACCATGTCGCGGATAAACGCAAGCAGCGTTTCCTCCACCCTGGACCTGCCGGCCGCACGGTAGTAAAGGAAAATGTCCCGCACGTTCAGCGGGTCGGCGATCCTGAAATAGCACAGTTTGCCCGATGCCTCGAGCGACAGGGCGGAAATGCGGATAAAGGCGGCACCATTGCCCGCGGCTGCGAGATGATACGTGGTCATGGAAGAATCCACCTGCATGATGATGTTCGGCGTAAAACCGGCATTTTTGCAGATCTGGATCCCACGGGAATAGCTGTCATTTCCCTCCCGAAGAAAGACGAAGGGCACATCCCGGAACAGGCCCACATCGATCGGCTCCGCCTCGTAAATACTGTGCACACCGTTGCTCATATCACCCGGGCGGAAGCAGCAGCTGCGCAGATGCGCATTGGTCACAAAGGTGGTGGGCACAGTCAGGATCAATTCCTCCGAGCCAAACTTCAGCGAGGTGATGCCATCCGTCTCGATCTTGTCGACCTCAAAGGCAAAGTCGATTTTTTTCTGGAGGATCTGGCTGGCCAGTTCGTCGTTGCGCAGTTCCTGCCAGCCGATATGAATGTCGGGGTATTCGCTTTGAAACTGCCGGATGATCCCAGAGAGCATATTGGCACAGAAAAAGCTCGCGCCGCCAAACATCACACTGCCGTTGAGCCCCTTGGAGCACTCGCGGAAATGCTGCCGCATGTCGGCGTCCAGCCTCAGGATCTTCTTTGCCGCGGAGATATAATATTCTCCTTCCGGCGTCAGCGAGATCGGCGTTGTGGTTCGGTCAAAAATGGTGATATCATAATCGCTCTCCACTTTCTTCACCATGGCGCTGAGCGACGGCTGCGAGACGAACAGCCGCTTAGCCGCCTTGGAAAAGCTCTTTTCCTCATAGACGGTGTAGACATACCACATTTTCTTGAGCATCTGTCTCTGCCTCCCCTCGCTGCTATTTGCTTACATAATTCCATAATAGCTTATAGCTTTTTTCCGACCGATGCAACACCAATTCGCCCGCAGACAGCAAAATTATCTGAATTTTTAGCGGGTAATTTCTTTGGCAGCGGAAAATCCGGTGGTTTTTCTGATCCACGCAGGCATAAAAATCATGTTTTCCATCACGGCAAGCAAAGGCAGCGGTCACGGTATTCTGCGGCAGAATGGATCCTGATCTGATAGCTGTGCGGCTGCTCCATTTGCGGGGGGAACACAAACGCGGAAGAAAATAAAAAAGCTCGTGAAATCCAAGGATTTCACGAGCTTTTTGGCACGCCGTGAGGGATTCGAACCCCCGGCCTTCTGGTCCGTAGCCAGACGCTCTATCCAGCTGAGCTAACGGCGCTTAGTGCGCTCCTAACGCAGAAGGAATCCCTGAAAAGCTTGATACTCCAGTGTTTTTACGCATTTATTATACCGTAAATATTCCAAAAATGCAAGCGCAGCGAAGGCAAACCAGCTGCGCATATTTGGCCGCGAGCGCATCAGCTGTGCGCTTTTTGTGCGCTGGGAATCAGATGGGCGGGGTGCTTAAAACGAACTGTGCAGATGCAATATTCGGCTTTGCTTGTAGGTGGTTGACTCATGCACTGGCCTGAGAATTGACGATTGATTCCTCCGAAAAAATTGCTCTGTATCCATGGCGAGCACACTTGTTTGCGATGGTACTATTCATACGATTGTGTTTTTTGATTGAGTTTTGGCTGACGAGCGCAGCGAGCAGGCAAAATTCAAGCGAGCAGAACGTGCTGCGCTGCAAGCCTGGCGCCGACACGCAGTGTTGGCTGCTGGGGGTGAATTTTTTCGGTATAAAAGGAAACGTGAAAGCTTTCCCCCAGTTTTGCGTTTTGGCCGTCCTGATCCTTGTGATGACATAGTTTAGGCTTACCGTGCGCCGGCAGATTTATTTCAGCGAAAATACGCAGGCGTTTAATCGCCGTTGAGCCCGGTAATGGTTTGCCTTTGATTCAATTGGAAGATGAATTTCTCAAGGCGGAATGAGTACTGCATTGCAAATTGTACATCCGGTTTTTCAAAATCCAGCCCCGTCATGTTGCTGATTTTTTGCAAACGGTAACTCAAAGTGTTCCGATGCAGGAACAGTTCCGCTGCCGTCTGTGCATTATTAAAGCCGCAAGCAGTATAAGTTTCCAGCGTTTCATAGAGCTGACTGCCGCTTTGCTTATCATATTTGCGCAGCAGTGACAGTGCCGGATGGCAGCAGAGACTCAAGCGTTTCAAATCGCGCGGATGGTCAACAATGTCATAGAATGCCAGCCTTCGATATTCAAACACGTTCCCGGGAATGTCCAGAATGGAGGCCAATCGTATCGCTTTGGCCGCCTGCTCATAGCAGGATTTTGTGTAATTGATTTTGGAATAGGGGTTGCTGATACCGGCGATCGACTCGTGCTCGTCACAGAATTCTATGATCTTGTGCATCAGCTCCGATTCGATCTGTAAACTGTTTTCTGCCACAGGGATCATGGAAACAATGGATTTGTTGTAATAAACGGTTCTTGCAGTTTCAAAAATTTCTTGAAACTGTCGGCACAATTTGTTCTGCACATGGCTCTCCGTAGAAAAATAGCGAGGCTTCACCAGAACTAGGGACATTCGCTTCGGAAACTGTATCTGCGCGGCGTTGATGCGCGCCTGAATCTGCTCCAAGGGAATCCCGTTGAGCAGGTCTGTCATAAAATCCGTCACGACCCGGCTGCGTACCACATCCATGTTCTGTTCTTTCAGAATCAAATCTGTCGTAATTTGCGTGATGAGCGGCAGGACGCTATAACAAAGCGGATCGAACGCTCTTTCTCCTTGAATCATGAATATGTAACCATACAATTCGCCTTGGAGAATAATCCGATTGGAAAGATAAAACAAATGATTGTCAATACAATGACGAAGGAAAGGCCCGTTTCCGCCTTCTTCACCATGCTGTGATTTGACATCTTTGATGTGCTCGATAAACAGCGGCGGACAATAGCCGTTCTTGATGCTCTCCTGCCAAACGGGTTCGTCGACCTGGAAAGGAATCGAATTGGAAATGACTTTCCCGGACATGTCAATGATGGCAATGGAAGTGTTCAATGCATTGCCCACATTTTCCAGCATGGCACCGATCCCTTTGCCGCGCATGACCGCATTGAGCATTTGAATATAAATGTCCTGCAGTTTATAGTTGGAATGGAGTAGTTCCTCCGCATCCTCCAAAAAAATGCTCATTTCCTTCTCTGGCATCTGGATCGTGTTGGGGATCAGCTGTTCAGATATGAAACTGGACTCCCCGCAGAAAATCAGATTCCGAGGCAATTTTCGATTGTGCAGAGTAGACAAATCATATGTAAAATAGACAACATCGGATTTTGGCTGCTGCGCTTGTTGCAAATCAGCTATACTTTCCAACGAGTAGACCTGTCGATTATCATAACAATGTTTGTCAAAAATGTCGTGTTTTTTCTCTAGTTCAGAGACCAAATCCAGAAACATCATGGTTTGTCACCTCATTCACAATACTATGCGATTTCTCCGACAAATGCAAGAGCGAAATGATAATTATGCGCACTGCACAATTTTTGATTTCACTTTTAGGCCGCGCGCACGTTAACAAGTTAACAATCTCGCTATATACTCAAGTTGTGCACAGGAAAACGACTGTGCCGTGCCAGGGAAACCCGAATGCTATCTTCTTATCTGGTTTCCAACTCGTAAAACTGAAGTGATCAGGAGGTTATGTATGTATGAAATACGAAAAGCTTTTTGAAAAGGGCAAAATCGGAAAACTCACAATTAAAAACCGCATTGTCATGCCCCCCATGGGCACTGGCTTTGCCGCTGCGTCCGGCGAAGCATCTGAAGAAATCACGCGCTATTACGAAGAGCGCGCGAAGGGCGGTGTCGGTCTGATCATCACGGAGGTCTGCCGTGTGGATGAACTGTCCGGCGTTGCACAGCCGTGTCAGCTGCGCGCAACGGATCCCCAGTTTTACCCGTATGGTGGATCGTGTTCATGCATATGGCACCAAGATGTTCATGCAGCTGCATCACCCCGGCAATGAGGCTTTCCCAATCACGCTGCACGGCAATCCGGTCATTGGCCCCTCTCCCGTGATGTGCAAGACCGTGGGCGTTGTGCCAAAGGAAATGACGACGGCGGAAGTCGAGGCCATGGTCAAGTGCTTCATCAAGGGCGCCGTCATTGCCAAGACCGCCGGGTTCGACGGCGTGGAAGTCCACGCTGCGCACGGCTATCTGGTCAATCAGTTTATGTCGCCCCACACCAATCACCGCACGGACAAATATGGCGGCGACTTCTTCAACCGCATGCGGTTCGCCACAGAAATTATCGTGGGTATTCGCTTTGCCTGCGGCGCTGACTTCCCGATCTCCGTTCGTATGGACGGAACCGATTTCTGGGATGACGGTATGGACGAAAAGGAATGCCAGCACATCGCGCGGTACCTGGAGAGCATTGGCGTTGCCAGCCTGAATATCTCCTCCGGCAGTTATGAATCCGGCTGGTCCATCATTGAGCCCTATACGTTTAAGGAGGGCTGGAAAAAGCACCTGGCCAAGGGCATCAAGGAGAGTGTGCACATTCCTGTGATCGCCGTCAACACAGTTAAGCATCCCGCTTTCGCAGAGCAATTGCTGGAAGAGGGTGTCTCTGATTTCGTTGGCATCGGTCGTGGAAATCTTTGTGACCCCGAGTTCGCCAACAAGGCAAAGCGCGGCGATGATGCGCGTATTCGCAAATGCATCGGCTGCCTGAACTGCTTTAAGCAGTCTGGCGTCGGGCGCGCAATTGAATGCGCAGTCAATCCGCTGCTGGGACGTGAAACTTATCGCGGCGATGACAAACTGATCAAGGACGGAAATCAGCAGACCGTTGCCGTCATCGGCGCCGGCCCTGCCGGTTTGCAGGCAGCCATCGTTCTGGCCAAGCGCGGATATAAGCCGGTCGTGTTTGAAAAGTCTGACTCTATCGGTGGTTCTATGAAGCTAGCTTCTCAGCCGCCCTGCAAGGAGATGATCGGCGAGTTTATTGACACTCTGAAGCTTGAAGCAGAGGATCTTGGTGTTGAAATCCGCCTGAACACGCCCGGCACTGTAGAGGCAGCCAAAGCGATCGGCGCTGTCGGTGCGATTGTTGCCGCTGGCGGCACAAAGATTTGCCCGCCTGTTCCGGGGATTGAAAAGGCTGTTTCTTACGAGCAGGTTCTTACCAAAGATGTGGAGTTTACCGGTAAGAAGATCGCAGTGATCGGCGGCGGCCTGACCGGTCTGGAAACGGCAGAATATCTGGCGGCGAAGGGCAATGAAGTGACCGTGATCGAGATGGCCCCCGCGGTTGGCACCGCAATGTACCGCAGCGTAACTGCCGCAGTCGTTGGCAACATCGAAAAAGATGGCGGTCACATCATGACCAGCCATATGTTCAAGGGCGTGAAGGACGGCGCTGTTGTTGTGAACAGTCTTGCGAGCGGTTATGACCTGGATGTGCCGGCGGACGCTTGTGTCATTGCAATGGGCGTTCATCCCGATGAGACCATCGCGGATGCCTTTGAGGCTGCATTTGACCGTGTGGCCGTTGTTGGCGATACCGCAAATCCCGGAAACATTGCGGATGCAACCAGCTCCGGCTATGCAAAGGCATTCGTATTTTGATTTGCTCAGAAAGGAGTATGCATAATGAAAGAATTTAAGGATAAAGTTCTTGTCGTCACCGGCGGCTCTCGCGGCATCGGAAAAGCGATTGCCGTGGAAGGCGCAAAGCGTGGTATGAAAATTGTTCTCAATGATATCGACGGTGACCAGCTGGCCAAGACCTGCGAAGAAATCAAGGGCATGGGTGTGGAATGCATCGGACAGCATGCGGATATTTCCCTCTATGAAAACATTGAGGCCTTGCTGAAATTGGCGATGGACAGCTTCGGACATGTGGATATGCTGGTCAATAATGCCGGCTGTGCGGTTTCCGGTGCTATCTGGAAGCTGCCGAAACAGGATATTGACTGGATCACGGAGCTGAATTTCCTGAGCCACCTGTATGGTATGAAAATTTTCCTGCCGCAGATGATCGCGCAGGGCACCCCCTGTGAAATTGTCAATGTGGAGTCGACCGCCGGTCTGATGACCTCCGGAAAGGCAACCATGTATCATGCAACCAAGGCCGCCGGTGTTGCTGCATCTGAGAGTGTATATATTGCCATGAAGGAGCAAGGATACCCCATCCACATCCACTGTCTGGTGCCCGCTTACGTAAAGACGACCATTCATCTGGCTGATCTGCATCGTCCGGAGCGCTTTGCCATGAACGATGACCCCTACTATACCAGCGACGAGTACAAAGCCGGACAGATCCGCGGTGAGCGGGGCGTCATGAGCGGTATTCCCGATTGGTATGTCGGTGAATGCGTGTTTACGGCCGTGGAAGATGAGAAGTTCTACATCTTCACGCATCCGGAATCTCAGGTAGTTGCGCAGCCGCGCGTGCAGCGTCTGGCATCTGGCATTAATCCGCAAACCTGATACAATATAAATATAGACGTTCCCCGCGCCTGAATCGTGGGAGCGGGGAACATTTGAAAATGCTGATAGGAGGCGTATACAATGTTTACTGCTTACAAAGATGCGCACGTTGTTGTGACTGGCGGCGCAAATGGCATCGGTAAGGCTCTGGCACTTGGCTTTGCAAAACGCGGCGCAAATGTCGCCGTTGTAGATATTCATGGTGATGAGGCAAAAGCTGTTGCAGCCGAAATCACTGCAATGGGATGCAAAAGCATCGCCATTCAGGCGGATGTGAGCGTGTTGGACGAGTGTGCCAAAGTGTATGATACCGTGATGGATGCGTTCGGCCGCTGCGATGTTCTGGTGAATGATGCCGGCGTATCGGCACTGTCCGATGTGGAGCACATTCCGGAAAAGGACTTGCGCTGGGTGTTTGAGACCAACGTTTACTCCCACTGGTTCATGATGCAGAAATTCCTGCCTCAGATGCGTAAGCAGGGCACGCACTGCCAGATCTTGAATGTTTGCTCCATTGCCGGTCTGATTTCTATGAACGGTGCGCCTGCATACTTCAGCTCCAAGCACGCTGCCGTAGCGCTGTCTGAATGCGTGTACAAGCAGCTGAAGGCTGAAAACGCGAATATCGACATCTCTATCTTCTGCCCTGGATATGTCCAAACGGAAATGCACCTGACCGATCGCCATCGTCCTGAGCGCTTCGCTATCCACGATGACGAGCCGTACTATCACACGGAGCAGTACGCCGGCATGGTTGCATTCAACAAAATGCTTCTGGACAGTGGGGCTCCGCTGGATATTGCAGTTGAAACCATCTTTACTGCTCTGGAAAAAGAACAGTTCTACATCCTGGACAGCGCCAAATACGAGCGTCTGCTGTGTGAGCAGGGCGTATTTGAGGCGGAAAAAGTTCGCCCCGTGGACTTCTATACGCTAAATTGACCACCACTTCCCGATTGGAGGAAATGAAAATGGGAGAACAAATCAAAAAGAAATTCTTGCTCTATTTCAGGCTGATGCTCCTCGTCTGGATCGTAATTGCAAACGCAATTCTGCACGTGA
>ERZ857827.3127-NODE-3127-length-10256-cov-16.460347_pt1 | contig 10256 bp, 9 predicted proteins | sample MGYA00519761_ERZ857827 | MGnify/ENA primary metagenome ERZ857827 (study PRJEB31778, sample SAMEA3449370) | human gut metagenome | biome: human gut; feature: human-associated habitat; material: faeces | place: United Kingdom | collected 2010/2012 ... | reverse complement strand
GCACAAGGGGGCAGAATCGCTTGGTTTTAGGGGGCAGCTTACACTGGATTTTCCAGTAACCAATGGCCTCAAAACAACTCCGTAATATTGCACCATAAACGATAACAACGAGGTCATTATGAATAATAGAAAAACCGTTCCCGGTGCCGGGGTGAGTCACATGCTCAGCACCATACTTGCCAAAGTGAATAACATTGAAAAGTTACTCTCTCCTGCCGTTGAGAATATACCGGATAGTGAGATACTGGATTCAAAAGGTGTACGCCTGCTGACAAAGATGTCGGACAGGACACTATTAAGAAGACGTAACGATGGTACGCTTCCCTTTTACAGAGACAAGGGGAAAATCTACTATCGCCGCTCGGATGTCCTTCGTGCCGTATTATTGGAAAAAACAGAAAACTCTAAAAAATAAGCGTTATGAAAAAGATGATTAAGATTGAAAGCAGTTCTTTTGCTGCTCTTGTGAGAAGTTATAAGAAGTCCCTGAACATGCTGGCTGTGTTGCAACATATTTGTCAGGAAAACGATGTGGCATTGTCCATGCTGCCGGACGAGGTGTGTGAACTGATCGGACTTGACCCCGCCGAAATTGAGAAACAGCGTTTGAACGGACGTCTGCGTTTCGCGGAAGAAGAGGACGGTACAAGGCATTATTCGATTACGGACATTATCAACCTGAAGGATTCCATTGACGGTAAGTTGATAAACAAACAAGTGGAAGAGCTATCCTTTGAGGAAGAAAGATGACGTATAACCAGTTCCCCCCATAGACAAGGGCACGGCGGACAAGGTCGGATTTATCCGGGTGTCCGCCGTGCCTTTGTCTTTTCCTGAAAAGCGGCTCTTTGCTGTACCCCTGCGGAAGTGAAGCCTGCGTAGCTTCCGGGGGTATAGCAATGTGCCGTGGGAAACATTAGGATATTTTTTTCAACTCCTTTGCCGGGCTTACAATTACCATAGACGGCACGTGCTTTACCTGCCGTGGTAAATCCGGGATCACGTCACTGCCGCTGACCATCCTCTGTTTTTCCATTTCTACTTTTTCATCCTTCCCTTCTTCGTGCAGGCCCACCGGTTTGAGAGTAAGCTGTATCTTCCGGTTCAGTGAAGCAAGCTCTTCGCCCAACTGTTTGATTTCCGAGTCTTTAGGCCATGTGGCTGCCACTATTTCCCGCAAGACGGGAATGTCCTTTGACAATTCTGCATTTTCCTTTTCCCGTTTCTCTATCATAGCGGGAATACGTTCCAAGGCATTGATAAAATTCATTACGGCCAGTTTCGGCTCTTTGGCTATGTAGCCGTTATTGTAAGTATATTTAATGCCGTCCAGCCCTTCAACCATGAACTTGTTATGCAAGACCTGTGTATCCCCATCGTAAGATTTTTCGGTACGGACAAGGATGCGGAAATCGAACAGGGTTCCGATTTTCATGTAATCATCCTCTGTCCGGGCTTTCTGATTGATTGCGGCAAGCCGGTTGCCGAGTATTTCTATATTATCCGAGTCCACACCGTCCAGTTTCAAGGGATTGGGGCGAAGTCCGGTTTCCGCATCTGCGGGAGCTACCTTGTTCAGATATTCCCAATCTTTGGTGAAACGCCCGATAAAGACATTGTTCTTTTCTATTTCGGAAGTTTTTTCGTTCAACTTGCCTTTTGCATTTCCCTTATTACGGTGATATGCCTGTCTTTCGCTTTCCAGAACTGCCAGTTTCTTGTCGAGTTTTGCTTTTTCCAACAAATCGTTGTTGCCCGAAAGAATGGCCACGTATTCGCTGAAATTGCCTCCGCCGTTTTCATCAATCGCCCCCTCGTCAATGGTACGGGCGGCCAGATTACGGCTTTTAAGCTGGTTGATGAATACCTGTTTGTTATGCAGCAGGTTGAACTTGTAACTGTCCAGAGACTTCTCCACCGCATAGATATAACAGTCCACCTTATTGCCGGCATATTGCTTGGCAATGATATTGCCTTTTCTTACAGCACGTCCGTTACGCTGTTCCAGATCGGACGGCCTTCAGGGTATATCCAGATGGTGGATTGCAACGGCACGTTGCTGCGCATTGACTCCCGTTCCTAATTTTTGCGTGGAGCCGAAAAGAAAACGGATGCGTCCGGCGTTCATATTGCTGAACAGTTCCTTGCGTGCATTGTCACTGCCTGCTTCCTGAATGAACTTTATCTGCCTTTCCGGGATATTATGGTCTTCCACGAGCTTGCGTCTTATCTCACTGTAAATGTTCCACTGGTCGGGTTTATACGTACTGAGATCGGAAAAGATGAATTGTGTGCCTTTCTGGTCGAGATATTTATAGTAATATTCCGCAATCTTGGCCGCACAATGAGACGCTTTGTTTCCCGGATTGTCACCGTACTGCTGGTCTATCAGACGCATATCAAGAGACATCTTGTTCGAGTAGTTGGTGGCAATCAGCATCTGGGCCTTTTCTTCCGCTTCAGACAGAGGCTCCCGGTCTATGTAGGTCGCATTTCCGGTTTCAGCGAACTTTATCAGTTTCTGAATGAAAATTTCCTGCTGGGGAGTGGGCGATATGTGATAGAGCTGTTCGTTGAGTTCCGGCCTGTCAACCCCTACGTCTTCAGCCGTTTTGTAATCGGTTATCTCCGCGTAGAAATTGGCGAGTTCCGGCACTTTGATAAAGTAGCGGAAACGTTCCTTCTGCACGATCTGGTTGGTTACGGAAAATTCAAAGTCCGTGCTTTTCTTCGCATAGACAGCCGCCCAACCGTCAAAACACGTAATCCCCTGCCGCTCCATTTCTTTAGGACGGAGATATTTGAAAAGGAGATAGAGTTCGGTCAGGCTGTTGGAAATGGTCGTACCGGACAAGAAGGTAGCCCCCAAATCCCTGCCCGTGCGCTCCTGTATGGTACGGATGGCAAAAAGCATGTTCATGGCCTTCATGCTCCCTTCGGGATTGCCCAGACCGGAAACTCGCGCATGGCGTGTGTTGAACATCAAGTTCTTGAAGGCATGCGATTCATCAACGAAGAGGTGGTCGATACCCATTTGCCTGAAATCGGTCACGTCATCCGTCCGGTCTTTTATATCCTGCTCCAGCTTTTCAAGTTTGGCTTCAAGGTTCTCTTTCCTTTTTTCCAGCCCGTTCTTTATCCAGCCGGTTACTTCATTGCCCTGTTGCTCGAATACGGCAAGGTTCTCTTCGATGTTGTTTATCTCCTGCGTGTATATTTCCTGCTGTATTTCGGGAGACTGCGGTATTTTTCCGAACTGGTCGTGTGTCAGGATGATGCAGTCCCAGTTATTGTTTTTAATGTCATGGAATATTCCGACACGTTTCTCCGGTGTAAAGTCCTCTTTGCCCGGATAAAGCACTTTGGCATTCGGATAAGCCTTCTTGAACGTGTCGGCTATGTCATGTACATTGCTTTTGAGTCCGATAATCATCGGCTTGTTCGCCATTCCGAGACGTTTCATTTCAAAGGCGGCTATGCACATGATAAGGGTCTTGCCCGTGCCCACCTCGTGGTCGATTATTCCGCCACCGTTCATCTTCAGCATCCATACGGCATTCTTCTGGCTGTCGTATAAATCCGGTATATCCAGTCCTTTCAGGTCAAGGAAGGGGAAACTTTGCAGGGAGCCGTCATAATCGGGACGCACATAACAGTTGAATTTACGGTTATACAAATCCGCAAGGCGTTGTTTAAATTCGGGTAACTGTTCGTTCAGCCAGTCGGTGAAGGCAGACCGTATTTCATTGATTTTGGTGTCGGCAAGCTGGATGGCTTCGGCATCCCGTACCTTTATATCATTGCCTTCTTCATCCTGCACGGTTTTGGTTATGTCGGGCACCGTGTTGTGCAGCGCATGTTTCAGCAGGTCGTATCCGTAATAGCCCCGTTTCTCCCCCTTTACATAATATTTATCAGTGATGTTTGCGTTGCTGCTCTCGAAGTTCACGCTGAACTCGTCGATGGATTCCGTATAATGGATATGGGCCTTTGTCTCAAAAAGGTATCCGGCAAACTCTTCATATACGGACATGGGTATCCACCGCTCTCCGAGATTAAAGTCAAGGAGTTCGAAGCTGATCGGTTCCGGTACGGCTGCCCGCAGGACTTCCAATGATTTCTTGCTCGCTTCATCTTCGGGATAGTCTTTCAGGTAGTTTTCTATCCATTCAACTTTGGCTACCACATTGCCTGCAATGAAACGGTCTTTGATTTCATAGTTCTTCATCATGGGGTTGTAGAAGATACGGTTGTCCAGTTGTCTGAGCAGTTCCTGCCTTCCAATCTCGCTGAGGTTCTCCATATATTCCAGATTGACTTCCCCAAACTTGTTCAGGGATGCCGCAAGTGCTTCCTGCGGAGTATCCGCATGGGTCATTTCATTGGCGTTGAATGATACGGGGACGGAGAATATATCCGCTTTCTGTATCTTCCCGTTAACGGAGCGTTCCAATGAAAGCATTTCCCTTCCTCCGGCATCCATCAGCAGGAATTTGGCGTTATCCTTTCCGTTCAGCTCTCTGAACATGCGGTAAAAACGGTCGTATTGCCTGCCCAGTTCCTCCCGGAGTTCCGGTTGCTCCGTTTCCGTTTCGGCTTCCGTATTGTAGAGATTGTGGTAGGCTTCACGGAGCGGGATATAGTAGGCGGCCCGGTATTGCTGGGTGACTGTCAGTTTGAGGGGATGGAATTGCACATCGGGAGTACCCAACCCCCGTAAGTACCCGTATTGTTCACCCGACTTTACGATGGAACCATTCTTGTATTCGGGACGTATCTCCCCGGTAAACGGGCGTGGCTCCATTTCTTTCTTCCGCTCTTCTTCAAATTTTTGTCTGCGTTCCAGCCATCTTGCTTCCGCTTCCGCCCGTTCTTCGGTCATGCTTTCCGGCACGGCGGCTTCATCATACATATTCTCTTGCGAGAACAGATTGAACATTTCCGGTTCATCCCCTTTCTTTTTGCGGGATGCCGAAGGTGCCCGGCTTGGGGAAGGTCTGCTTTCCACTACTTGCACCTCCGCTTCCCCTTCATCCGCATAGGCGGCAAACAGGTTGAGCATGGGTTCATAGGGTTGTGCGGGACTTTCCTCCTGCACCTCTTGCCGATGGTTCTCAATTACTATTTCCAATGGTGTCTCAAATTCCGGTTCAATGCCGGTAGAAACGGTTGCTCGGGATAGATTGTTGTCATAGAGTTCCCGGTCAAGATGATCTTCCACATCTTGCGCCAGCAACTGTTTGAGATGTCCGGCAATGGCCTCAATTCCGCCTTCATGGATAAAGTTCATGGCCGGTTGTCCGTACATGTTTTTACCCATAGATACGGCTGTATGGACAATATGGTCTAAGCCGGCATAACTGTTGTTGATATTGATGCTGCCGGATATAAGACGAGTCTCGATAAAGTTCCGTTCTTTTTCGGTCAGTTCCGCTTTCCGGGTATTCTTCTGCAAGACGATCAGGTCACTGCTCACTTCCGTACCCGCATCAACAAACAGGTTATCCGGCAGACGGATGGCAGAAACAAGCTTGGCATGGTTCATCAGCCATTCCCTGACGGGACGGTTCTGTGGTGAGTCCATGACACCCGAAGTCGTGATATAGGCCAGTATTCCACCTTCGTGCAACGTATCCATACCTTTAAGAAAGAAATAGTTGTGTACGGCTGCAAGTGAGGATTTACGCACAGAGTCCTCGCTCCGGTCAAAGTCCCGGTCATAAACTCTGGTATTTCCAAACGGGATATTGGAAGAAACCATATCGAAGTAACTGTTATAATAGGGTTGTATGGACTGGAAGCCGTCTATGGTCACTTTGCTTTCCGGATAAAGGGATGAGAGAATTTTTCCCGTGAGCTTGTCTTTCTCGAAACAATGAATTTCGGGAACATCTTTCAACCGGCTGATAAACATGCCCGTTCCGGCGGAAGGGTCAAGAAAACGTCCCGGATGGCTTCCCGATACCTGCAATGATTCCTGCATGGCCGCTACCAGCGGCTCCGGTGTGTAAAAGGCTGTAAGTGCGGATTTTTTCAGGCTTTGGACGTATGCCTTGTATTCTGTCTCGTCTTTGGAATACTCACGCAACAGTTCATGCAGCAGTCGGACTTGGGGAAACAGTTCTCTGTCCGTCGTTCATTTTTCTATGTCCGTGTCCTTTTCCGCCGGATTGAGGATACATTTCAATCCTCCAAAACCGGAGTAGCCGTTCAATACCCTGCGCCCTTCTTCCGTGAGACAAAACTCCGGGCGCATGAACATAAATTCAAGTGCGGCTATATTGTCCGCTAAATGTTGTCGTTTGTTATATGCCATATTGCTCTATATAATATTGGATGAAACCTGTCAGTTCAATGGTAAGGGTACGGTAAGACGGGGAATCCTCAAACCGGTCGTCTATGGGATATTTATTAAATACGACTTCTGCGGGCGATAGCATTTTCAAACAGAAATCGGCCCGTTTTTCAGGGGGGACCTCCGGAAACCATTCCGATACGACTTCAAAAACAGTATCAAATCCGGAAAAGTGCAGGTTGCGGTAAAGAACTGCGTCCGACTGTTCCAACGCTTGTGTGACGGACAATCCGTTGCGTATGGAACATTCATAGGCATCTGCCGCTTCGTCGGCCCTTGACCTGATAAATTCCCTATCCCCGGACATGTGGGGATGGCTTTCCTTTAAATAAAGGAGGAGAGTTGTCTCAAAATAGGACAATTCTCCGGTTGCGGTATTTTTATCTTGTATAGTCATTTGCTATTACTTTAAAATGTTAACTGGATATTTAAACATATACCCGGTTACCATGAAAGAAAACCGGGTATATATCTGCCAAAAATATGAATAATCTGTTTATTACATGACTGAAAGGCTCTTTTTTGACGGGGCCTTTACAGATGCCACATGACGGGGTGCCTGCTGTTTTACTTCCTTTTTCTTGTCGTTCTTCTTTCCTTCAACAGTAGGTTTGTATTCACGGGCGTTGCGTCCTATTAGCAGTTGGTTGCTCTTGTTGCTGAAACGTACATCATCGGAAAATACCCTGCCTTTATAGCGCATATTCTCAACGAATACCATTTCATGGTTCTGAAGCATCTTCTTCTGTTCAGGTGTGATTTTGGCCCCCATAATAGTGTCGTTGACTTTGAGTTGTTCGCCGGACTGCTTGAATGCGATGTCCATTATCCTCGGATCAACGAAAGCGACACCGGAAAGCAGTGTATCGTTTTTGCGCTGTATGTCGTTGATAGGAAGCTGTCCGCCTGACGCGAGGATTTGCTTCTGTTTGTCATCCAGTCTTTTCCCGTAGATATAATCGGGTATCTTGATGGCATCCACCGGCATGGTAATGATACGGTTGCTCGGTTCATGGAAAGATACATAACAGTTGCAGACCGTTCCCGTATGGGTATCTTTCATCTCCTTGATTGCACCCAAAGTTCCGGTGTCTTTAAGCGACTGCTTTTCCTCGTCCGTGAATACTCCTTTATAGGCAGGCAGGTCATACTGCGGTTTGTCGAGTCTGCTTAGAGTTTTCAGTTGTACCTTGCCGTCCTCTCCTTTGACACAAAGGAAACAGGCTTCCCCCATATCCTTCTTTTCACCGTTCACTTCCTTGCTGATGGGGAAAGCCATCGAGGTAATCCTTCCTTTCAGCATCTCACCCATGCAGTGGTTGTCAAAGAGCAATTGCTTGTCAACTCCCAGTGCGGCGAGTTCTTTCCACGGAAGCTGGTGTTCGTCGAACTTGTACCGGCGGGCGAGTTTGGCGATACGCCCTTCATCGTTGAGTTCGCTGTTCTCCACCAGTTTTTTGCCTTCCACTCCGGGATCTTCCCCTTTTCGGATCTGGACTACGGCATTCAGTGTCTTTTCCAAAAGGACAAGAGGTACGAGGAAGAAACTGAAACTCGTGGGATTTTCGTACTGGTTCTTGAAATTGGTGAAGAACAGTTCCAGCGGTGAGGTACGATCCAGTTTAAGGAAGCTGCTGCTGTTTTTCTTGTCGGGTGGCACGATTTCAAGACTGCCGTCCTGCTCGTTCATTTTGGAAACGACTGCGGTCTTGTTGGTTCGCTTGTCAAGGATGGCCATTACATGCTCGTCCTGACTCTGTTCTTGTTGTTCTTGCTTTTTCTTAGCCATAAATCAATAATTTAAGTGAATACTACTATCCGGAAAACTAAGTCCGTGATGCGAATGTAGAGGTTTAATTGATAGGTTATTGTTGTTTTAATGCCAGTGGAAATGAATGGCGGAAATTGGCGATAGATGGCGTAAGGTGGTATAATAAAAAAGAGAGTATCCGTCTCCGTAACTCTCTTATGTGCTGTTTGGCTATTTTTTTGAGGCTAAATCTGAGATTTCTGTCCCCTTTTCTTTCTGTTTCTTTCCTGCTCTTTCTTTCCTGTTTCAGGTATGTCTTTTTAGAACATTTGAAATAGAGTTCTTATGTGAATTGTGATAGAGGTGCTTTCCACTGTTCTTATTTACGATTATGTATTTTCCTCAATTTATCAGAATTTAGTCCAAACTTCCTTGTTATGGAATGGAAAGTTATGGTCATTAATTGTAGACAAATAACTATATATTAATATCATTAATCAGTAATGCTTTATATTATATCCCATTTTAACATGAAGAAAGATTATAAATAGACAATGGTTTCATGGAATCGTTTAATTTAACAGCAAATATTAAATTAAAAAGAGCGTAGCTCAAAAAAATCTCTCTACGCTCTTTGTTTGTACCGTTTATTTTCTCTTTCCACTTTTTTCTCTTTGAGAAAGTGCGCTTCCTGCAGCGGTTTTGCCTATAACACTTGTCCGACCGTCTCTTAATACTTTTGAAGCGTCGCTAGCAGCGGCTTTACCAGTAATTTTTTTAGCCATTACCTTAAAGTTATATTTCCAATCCGAACAATGCAGGTGGATTGATTCCTGTCGTTTTTTTCTTATATAGCAGGTTTTAGACCATACTTAATGTTAAAACAATGCAGCCCAGCTAGGTATTTTCTTGGCTAATTTAATCGCCGAAGTACCTAAACTTTTTATTTTCGATATAAGTTGGGCTTGTGACAAATTATCTTCGGAGGCTTTCTCTACAACTTCAACTAATGCTTGATAAGTTTGCATACTATTTGATGCGGGTACAATTGCATTAATTTCCTCCTTTGATAACCCTTTTAACTGTTTTAGTTCAGCACTATACATACCGTTAAATACTGCATCTGCATTGGCAAATGATTCTGAAAATCTGTTTGTTTTCATTTTATTGTTTTATTAGTTAATTCTTTGATTTTATTTACTATATCTTCGATTTGCTGTTGAGCTTCGTCGCTTTTAATGTTGATCTTTTCCCCCTTTTCAAGAATCATATCTATAAAACCCGATAACTCGACCAATTGATTGGTAACTGTAGTATCCAAACCATTAAGCCCGACAAAGGAAAGCGCTTCGTTTTGGCTTTCTTTGACCTTGCGAACCGATACAAGGTAAGTAGTGAGAGTTGTATTGGCGTATATCGTGTTTTGATAGGATTGGTCTATTGCACTCAATATTTCTCTTTCTTGCTGTAGTATCGGAGAAAGTAACTCAGCTTTTTTCGCATTTATTTGCTGATTTGCTGCCTCTTGAAATTCCAACATAACATTCAAGGCTTCTTCAGTCTCATCTTTACCACCTTTTTTTCCGGCATTTTCTATAATTCCATATATTGACGATTCGCCTCTTTTATGCTTATTTAGCTCTACTTCTAAAACATGATGAATGATGAACGGAGCATACACATCGTCGATGAAAGTATTTATGTTAAGCTTTATTCCGTTATAATACAGTTGTACCATATTACGATGAGAATCATGCAAAATTTGCAAATCCGAACCTATAGTTTTCGACAGGGTTACGGTTTCTTTAGGTATTGAGGCACACGACACCAACAATAACGCAGAAAAAATAACGACTAAAATTTTATTATTCATATTTTCTGTAGTTTAAATTATCCTTTTAATGTATTCCACCACCATGCCAAATACCTGTAGCAACCCAAATTTCATAATGAAGTAGCCATTCACTTGTCCAAGGAATAATTGTATCTGCAATAAATTGGGTCTCATCCCATTCTTTTGCCCTTTTATAATATATACACAAGTGTTGCTTTTCTGTGTTATACACATGTTTAAGTCTCGTTTCCCCTTTGGCTAATTGTCTTATCCTGATATAGGTAGACACATTTACAAACTAATAAATGTGTTACTAT
>ERZ857827.3123-NODE-3123-length-10263-cov-7.313480_pt1 | contig 10263 bp, 7 predicted proteins | sample MGYA00519761_ERZ857827 | MGnify/ENA primary metagenome ERZ857827 (study PRJEB31778, sample SAMEA3449370) | human gut metagenome | biome: human gut; feature: human-associated habitat; material: faeces | place: United Kingdom | collected 2010/2012 ... | reverse complement strand
ATTTCTTCCGCGCCAACCGCCAGTTCATCGTGGCGCGCCGCGCCGTGAAGGAGATCGCCGTGTGGTTCGGCAGCCGCCTGGCGCTCCACCTGACGGTCGGAACCCCCGAACGCATCGTCATTTCCAAGGCCCGCGTCCCCGAATTCAAGGCCTGGCTCACCTCCGTTCAACCCGCCGAATAGTCGGTTCACCCTGCCTTTCAGTCGTTTGGCCCCCGGGTCGGCATCGTCGTGCCGATTTGGCTTTACCTTTGCATCAGTACTGCGAGCCGAAGGTGTTTCGGCGAATGGATAACAAAAATCTTAATGCTATGAAAAAGAGAATTTTTGCGGTTGCAATGACCCTTTGCCTGTGGGCGGGAACGAGCGCTTTTGCGCAGGATCGGCGGGCTCCGAGGACAAAGGAACGCCCCACGGCCGAACAGATGGCCCAGCGCAAGACCGACCGCATGGTCGAAAAACTGAACCTCAACGAGGATCAGTCGAAGCAGCTCTACGAACTCAACCTGCAGGAGGTAAAGGATATGCAGGCGCAGCACGAGCGGATGCGCGCCGCCCGCAAGGCCCAGGCCGAGAAGATGCAAAAGATCCTTACGCCCGAGCAGTTCGAGCAGTGGAAGCAGATGCAGGGCCCGAAGCCCGGTATGAGGCCCGGCCCGCAGATGAAGGATGGAAAGGGATGCGCCTGCAAGGAAGGCAGGAAATGTGACAAGCCCCGTCCCGCAAAGGGCAGGAAGTGAGGTTAGGTCATCGAACGGCTTGTCGCAGCCGGGGTGTCGGTTGGTCGACTGGCACCCTTTTTTTGTCGATTCGCCCGCGGCAGAGGGCGAAGTTGCAATAAAAAAGTTATCTTCGCAAGCGCAAAAACAAACGGATCTATTCAGAATAATCAAAGATGAAACGACTGCTTCTCTCAACCTTATTTACACTTTTCGCCGTCGCCGCCTTTGCCCAGAAGGGGACGGTCACGGGTACGGTGGTCGACGCCGATACCGGCGAGACGGTCGCGGGTGCCGTGCTGGAATTCGCCCCGGCCGCTGCCCCCGACAAGAAACAGTACTCCACTTCGGGCTTCAAGGGCGCCGTGTCGATCCCTTCGCTCGCATACGGCGAATATAAACTCGTAGTCTCTTTCCTGGGCTACAACAACGCGGAAACCACCTTCAAGGTCTCGGCCGCCAAACAGGACATCGGCAAGATCGAACTCCGTCCGGGCGTGCAGATCGAAACCGTCGTCAAGGAGGCCAAGGCGCTCCGCACCTCCCAGAAGGGCGATACGGTAAGCTATAACGCCGGGGCGTTCAAGGTCACCGACGATGCCGACGTCGAAGGCCTGCTCAAGAAGATGCCGGGCATCACCGTGAGCGACGGTACGGTCGAGGCACAGGGCGAGTCGGTCAAAAAGATCTTCGTCGACGGCAAGGAATTCTTCGGCGAGGACGTGACGACGGCCATCAAGTCGCTGCCGGCACAGGCCGTCGACCGCATCGAGGTCTACAACAAACTGAGCGATGCCGCCGAATTCTCGGGCATGGACGACGGCGAGGGTTATAAGGCGCTCAACATCGTCACCCATGCCAACATGCGGCAGGGCCAGTTCGGTAAACTGTATGCCGGTTACGGTTACGATGCCGATACCAAGACCGAGGCCAGGAACAAATATGTCATAGGCGGTAATGCCAATATCTTCAGCGGCGACAGCCGCGTGTCGGTCATCGGCCTGTTCAATAATATCAACCAGCAGAATTTCTCGTTCGAGGACATCCTCGGCGTATCGGGTTCCGGCGGCGGCCGCCGCGGCGGTGTCGGACAGTACATGGTGCGCCCGCAGAGCGGCGTGGCGTCGGTGAACGCCATCGGCGTCAACTACTCCGACACATGGGGCAAACGCGACCAGGTGTCGTTCCAGGGCAGCTATTTCTTCAACAATACCGATACGAAGAACCAGTCCACGGTGGACAAGTGGTATGAATCCCCCATGCCGGTGGACACCCTCGCGACGCGCGGCTATTCGAATACGGAGGCCTACAACCACCGTTTCAACGCCCGCCTGGAGTGGAAGATCTCCGACAACCAGAACCTGATGGTGCGCCCCAGTTTCAGCTACCAGTCCAACGATCCCCTGAGCACGACGCAGGGCTGGCAGTTCGGCCAGAGCGGTTACAGCCGCACCGAGAATTTCAACGACGGCCTGCGCCACGGTTACAACCTGCGCACGAGCGCCGTCTACCGTGCCAAGCTCGGGAAGGACGGCCGTACGATCACCCTCGACGGCAATGTGAATTATTCGGACAATACCAACAACTCGAATTCCTTCTCGAACGTCCTGCCGATTTCGTCCGTACGTCCCGACGGTGCCGACGGCCCGTGGGGCTGGGACACGACGGGCTATACCCGGCTGCGTTACCTGCGCAACCTTGCCCCCTCGAACAGCTACGGCCTGCGCGGGCAGTTCACCTATACGGAGCCCGTGGCCAAATATGCCCAGGTGAGCGTGCAGTACCGTATCCGCTACGATTATCAGGAGCGCGACAAGAGGTCGTTCATAACCGGGCCGGACTATTCGGTCGCAGGGCTTCTCCCCGACGGGGCGCTTTCTAACTCTTACAAGAGCGGTTACCTGACGCAGAGCGCCGGTCCCGGCTTCCGTTATTCGAAGGAGCGCAACACGTTCGTGGCGAACGTCTATTACCAGCATGCCACGCTCGACGGGCAGATCGTACGCGACGCCGCCGACAAGATCAAGCATTCGTATAACGACGTGACCTATTTCATGATGGGGCAGCTGAACATCAACCGCGAGAATTCGCTGCGCCTGTTCGTCTCGTCCTATACCGACAACCCCTCGATCACCGACCTCCAGAACGTGGCCGACGTGTCGGACGCGCAGAACATCACCAAGGGTAACCCCAACCTGAACCCGTCGTACAGCCACCGGGTCAATTTCCACTATACGAACTCCAACGTGGAGAAGGGACGGACGTTCATGTGGATGTTCTCGATGCAGAATACGTCGGATTACAACGCCAACCACCTGGTGTCGAACCCCGGTACGATCACCCTCGGCGGCGAGCAGTACACCCCTAACTACTACTCCACCCCCGTCAACCTCGACGGTTACTGGAACCTGCGCACGCACCTGAGCTACGGGTTCCCCATCGGGTTCCTGAAGAGCAACTTCAACGTGATGGCGGGCGTCAATTTCACCAAGACCCCGAGCATGCTGGGCGGCACGGTTGACAGCGACGGGTTCATCACGGGCGGCGAGCGCAACGACACCAAGAATATCGGCTACGACTTCCGCACGGTACTGGGCAGCAACATTTCGGAGAACGTGGACTTCACCCTTTCGTGGGCCGGCACCTATAACGAGGCGACCAACTCGCTGGGCGAATCGGGCTCCAAGAACCGTTATTTCAACCATACGGCGCAGGGCAACATGAAGTTCGTCTTCCCGCTGGGCTTTACCTTCACGGGCAGCGTAGCCTATACGCAGTACATCGGTTTTACGAACGATTACGACGATTCCTACCTGCTGTGCAACGCCTGGATCGGCAAAAAGGTCTTCAAGAACAAGCGCGGCGAGATCATGGTCGGCGTGAACGACATCTTCAACCAGAACAAGGCCTTCGCCCGTTCGACGGGCTCGGGGTGGACGCAGAATTCGACCAACAGTGTGATCGGCCGCTACTATATGGTGCAGTTCACCTATAACCTGCGCCGGTTCGGCAAGAAGGGGTCGAAAAACATCAAGGATTACGACGGCGTGGCACAACCTTCGGGATCGCGCCGCATGGGGCCCGGCGGCCCGGGCGGCCCTCCTCCGGGAATGTTCCACGGCCCTCGGTAAATCAGCTCGTCATGATGCCGTACCACAGAAAAAGCATGACGATAAATCCGATGAGAACGATCACTGCAGGCCAGCAGCTGCCGACCAGTTTGTACGATGCGAATAGGCTGACGATAAAACAGATGACGACAGCCACCATTGCATAATACAACATTTGGTATCCGCCGCCCATGCCTTGTGGGTCGTAACGAACGTGACTATTGTTGGACAGCCAGATTGCAAGATAGATCGCTAACGGATAGGCCGTAATGTTGAGCAGATAATAAAGCCACTTCGGAATCATTTTGCAAGATATTTGGGGTTTCAGTCCAAAGGTAATATAAATTCCGTCGTTCGCAAGCAATGGCGGGTATAAAAAAATATGAAAAACCGGGGTATTCACCCCGGTTTTTCATGTCTGTCCCGACTTTTCGGTTGCGGCGAAAAATCAGTACTCTTCTTTGTCGTTCATCCTCTGCGCGAGGCGTTCGCGCTGTTCGCGGCCGATCACCTGGTGAATGCCGATGCAGGCCAGCCCGCCGTAGATGAGCGTAAGGATGCAGAGCATCCGGATTTCGGGCAGCACTTCGCTGAGCGATGCGCCCATGCTCTGGATGCGGATGAAACCGTCGACACCGTGGCTGCTGGGGAACAGCTGCCCGAAGTTGAACAGCCAGTCGGGAATACCCTCGCGGGGGTACGACACGCCGCTGAGCATCAGCAGCGGGATCGACGTCCACAACAACAGCAGCAGCGAATTCTCGCGGTAGCGGAACAGCGTCGAGATGGCGATGCCGAGGAAGATGCAGGCGGCCAGGTATGCCAGCATGAAGACCACGACGGTGCCCGTGGCGCCGTTCATCGGGTAATGGAACAGCCGGTAGTGCAACCCGAGGATGTAGAAGGTCGTCACGCCGTAGATCAGCCCGTAGACCGTCGCCTTGCCCAGCACGATGGGCAGCGTGGACATGCGTTTGCGGTCGGGCGGGCAGAGTTTGCGGTAAAGCCCGAATTCGCGCCACGTGCCTCCGATCATGCCGATGCCGATGAGCAGCGTCTGCTGGATGATGACCATGATGATTGCCGGCATGACGAAGGTACCGTATCCCAGGTAGGGGTTGAACAGGTTGTGCGACTGGTAGATTACGGGCTGCGTCGTGGCCTGTGCCTGCGGGATGTCCGCCCCCTTGGCGATCAGGCGCTGGAACTCCACCATCGCGCCCGTGCTGCCGATCGAGGTCACCAGTTCCTGGAACGCCTGGCGGTACATCAGGAAGTAGCTGGCGTCGACGTAGATCGCCACGTTGGCCTGCGAGCCCCCGAGCATTTTTTCCTCGTAGTCCGACGGTATATAGACCACGCCGTATATTTTGCGGTTGAAGAAGAGCTCCTTGGCCTCCTCCATGTTCGTCGGGTTGTAGGCCACGTACGTATTCGGCCCGGCGTTGAACGTTGCCGCGAGGCTGCGGCTGGTCGGGGTGCGGCATTCGTCCACCACGCCGATCGGCACGTTGCGCAGCACCTGTGCGCCGTAGGCCATCGAGTAGACCGTGGCGTAGATGATCAGCGCGAGAACCAGGATGAGGACGACGCCCGCATCGGTGAATATCGAGCGGAATTCGTTGCGCATGACCGACAGCATTTGCTGCCGGTAGGATGCCATCTGATGTGTGAACCTACCCATGTTATAACCTCCCCCAGTATTTTTCCTCCGTGCAGATCGTCCGCAGGCGCGGCAGGCACAGGAGCGGTAAGACGATGAATAACGACATGTAGCCCATGTCGGGCAGCGAACAGGCTACCGGGGCGCCCCGCAGCATCTGGTCGACGAAGATGTCGGTGTAGTAGGTGAACGGGAACAACCTGCTCAGGTACCGCATGGCGGGCCACATGGCCATGATCGGAAACGTGAGGCCCGAGAAGGTGAAGGCCAGCACCGAGTACCCGCCGCCGATCGAGAGCGACAGGCGCAGGTTCGAGAGCAGCGACACGATGAACACCGCGATGGCCTGGTAGCTCAAAATAAAGAGCAGCGTACTCACGAGGATGACCGTCAGGCTGCCGTTGAGCGGTACGCCCACGACCTTGAAGATAATCAGGAACATCACCAGCGACATGAGGAACATGATGACCGTCACGGGCAGTATCTTGCCGGTGAGTGCCGCGCCGACCGAGCCGTCGGCCGTGCCGAGCCACTCGCGCGCGGTGGCGTGCTTGAGTTCGGTGCCGATGGCGAAGACGGTCACCATGACCACGAAGATGAGCAGCATCATGGGCATGAAGCTCGGCGAGAGGTAATAGCCGTAATTGATATAGGGATTGAACAATACGTGCCGGCTGAACCGCACGGGCATCAGCTGCGCCATGGCCTGCTTCTCGCTGAGCCCCTGTTTGGTAAGCAGTTGCAGCTGGATGCCGGCCGTGAAGGTCGTCACGGCGGTCTGGATGTCTTTCGACAGCAGTCCGTTGACCGTGATGTTCGTCCCCGAAACGTAATTCTCGATGTGCGTCTGGCTGTTGCTCAGGATCCTCTTCTCGAAGAACGACGGGATCTGCACGATGGCCATGACCTTCCCTTCGCGCATCAGCCGCTCGCCTTCGTCCATGTCCTGGATTTCGTAGGCGACCAGGGCCGTCGGGGTTGCGTCGATCATCTGCGTGACCTTGCGCGAGAGCGACGTGTGGTCTTCGTCCAGCACGGCTATCGGGATGTCGCGGGCCACGCCCTTGTTGAACAGCAGCGCGAAGAACGCGAACGACACCACGGGCAGCACGAGCATCAGCACGAAATACATCGGCTGGTGCGTCAGCCGCACAAGCTCGCGCCGCAGGACGGCGTAGGTATTATGCAGGAATCCCGGCATCGTCCCCTCCTATTTCCGGATTTCGTCCCAGTCCACGATTACGCTCATGCCCGGGCGCATATTCTCGACATGCGATACCGGCCTGGCCTTGATGGCGAAGGTGCGGATGTCGAAACCGCCCTGCGTACGCGTCGCCGCCCATGTCGCGAAGTCGGCCTGTGCGGAGATGTAGGTCACCTCGAACTCGACGTCGTAGTCCAGCGCCGGGACATAGCCGCTCATGCGGGTGCCGATGCCGATCCCCGGGAGCAGGGTCTCCTTGATGTTGAAGGTCACCCACAGGTCGGTCAGGTCGAGGATGGCCACCACGGGATAGCCGCTGCCCACCAGTTCGCCCTGCTCGGCGATGATGGTCGAAACCTCGCCCGTCACGGGCGCATAGACCATCGCGTCGCCGATGTAGGATTCGACCTCGCTCACGGCTCCTTCGGCCTGGCGGACACGTGCCGCAGCGGCCTCCTTGTCCTCCTTACGGGCTCCGTCCGACGCCAGGTCGTACTGCGCCTTGGCGGCCAGTGCCGTGGCTTCCATCGCCTTGTAGTTGGCCGACGCCTCGTCCAGCTTCTGCTCGGGGACTACGCCCTGATCGTAGAGGTTCTTCACGCGGTCGTAGGTCTTGCGCGCCAGTTCCAGCCCGGCCTGCGCCTTCTCCCACATGTTCAGGGCGGCTTCGATCTGCTGGATGCGTGCGCCTGCCAAGGCTGCCTGGTCGAGTGCCGAGGCGGCGCTCTTCACGGCCTCGGCCTGCTGGAGTTTGGCCTCCAGCTCGGGGGTCGAGAGCGTGTAGAGCAGCTGCCCCTTTTCCACGCGGTCGCCCTGTTCGACCTTCATGTCGTCGATGCGCCCCGGGACTTTCGACGAGGCTTTGTAGGTCGTGCACTCCACCGTGCCCTGTATCAGCATCGGGGTCGTTTTCCGGAGGTACCAACTGATCAGTACGACCGAGACGATGATGACCACTGCGGCCGCGATGATTCCGATAATGTTGCTTCGCTTCATAGGATTCTATATTTTTTACTTTTTATCGAACAGGATCGGCCGGGCGTCGGCGCGGCGGGCATACGCCGAAAATTCGTCGCTGATGCCCGCGGCTTCGAGCAGTTGCGCCAGCAGCAGGTCGAAATTGTAAGCCGCCTGGAGGCGTTCGGTGCGCACGCCCGCGAGGTTCAGTTCGGCATCGATCAGGTCGGTCGACGAGCTCATGCCTTCGAGGAAGGCAGCGTTCTTCATGCGGAGGTACTCCTCGGCGAAGGCGAGCGAGGCGTCGATCGAGGTCATCTGGTTGCGGTAGTTCATCATCTGGTTGTAGAGTTTCTCCACCAGAACCGAGATGTCCTTGCCGGCCTTGTTCTGCAATGCGCCGACCCGGCGTACGGTCTGCTTGGCCGCCGAATATTTATACTCGCGGTTCAGGCCGTCGAAGATCTTGATGTTGACCCCCACGCCCACCGCCCAGCGGGGTACGAGCCCTGCGACCTGGTAGTTGTAGAACGAACCGCCGCCGATGGCCGCCACCTGCGGCAGGAAGTCGGCGCGCTGGGCGCGCACGCCCTCTTCGGCCAGCTGGCGCTTGAGCGAGACCTGGTTGAGCAGCGGGTTGCGGTCTTGTGCCAGATCCTGGTAATAGGCCACCTCCTCGACCCGGTCGACAATGAACATCGACGTCACGGGTTGCCACGCGTTGTCCTGCCCCAGCGTGCTGTTCAGGGCGCTGGCGATGGTTTGGGCCTGCAGTTCGGCATTGGCCAGCTCGCGCTCGGCCTCCGCCATCTTGAATTCGACGTAGAGGCGTTCGCTCTGGGCGATCATGCCGTTCTTTTCGAGCGCGACGGCATCTTCGAGGTGGCGGCGTACGCCGTCGACCACCTGCCGGCGCACCTCGACGACCTGCATGGCAAGTGCCAGCCCGAAGTAGCGCTCCACGAGCTCCGAAATCAGCGCATTGCGGGTCTGGTTGCCCTGTTCCGCCGCCGTGCGTTCGTTGATCCTGGCGGCGCGGTTGGCGGCGTTGATCTTGCCGCCCAGCCAGATGGGCACCGAAACCTGCCCGCCCACGAACCCCAGGCTCTGATCCTGCACCTTGAGGAACCAGTCGGCGTTCATCAGCGGATTGAGCAGCCCGTTGATCGAGGGGATCATTTCGGGCGGTATGAGCCCGCTGCCGAGTATCTGCCCGGCGAGCTCTTTGGCCGGGCCTTTCATCTCGTTGAAATCGAATCCTATATCCTTGGACATATAGGCGTATGCGCCCATGACGCTGATCTTGGGCATACGCAGGCCGATGGCCGCACGGCGTTCCTGGGTGGCGGCCTTCTCCTCGAACTCGGCTGCTTTCATCGCGGGGTTTTCCGTGAGCGCCACGGCGATCGCCTCGTCGAGCGAGAGCGTACGCTTGGCCTCCTGCGCAGGCAGCCGGACGATGGTCGCAAGTGCCGCCGCCGCAAGGAGGGTTCTGACTGCTATTTTCATATTAATCAATGCGTTTATGGGGCAAATATATAAGTTATCCCGATATGTTGCGCGATTTTCCGGAAAAAGAGGCCAATTTTAGGCCCTTATGGACACAATTTACGCCCGATTCATCGCTTCAGGTGCGCGTTGGCTTCCCATACGCCGTTGGCCAGCGCCGGGTATGCCCTGACGTCGAGGCCCGCTTCGCGCAGGGTCAGCGCTCCGCGGCAGCAGACGAAACAGTCGGGCTCGTAGAGTGCGAAGGCCGCCCGGGCGAAACCATGCCTGATAATGAGCTGTGTGCAGCTTTCGGGCTCGCTCGCCCGACGCGAGCACGGCTCCATCGAGGAGTACATCGCGGCGCCGCGGAGCTCGGCTCCTGCCGCCAGCGCCTTGGCGATGGCCTCCTGCTCGGCGTGGTGCGTTGCGGAAGTTTCGTGCGTGTAACCTGCAAATATCCGGCCGTCGGCCGTGGCTACGACCGCACCGACGCAGTAGGACGTCGGGCCGGGGGTACATTTGCGGCCTTCGTCGACCGCCATCCGCAGGTGGCGCAGGTCTTCTTCCGTCGTGTCGGGATGCAGCGTGTAGGTCGTCACCTCCATGCCGTCGACCTCCTCGCAGGTGTGCGGGACGCTCCCGGGCAGCGCTGCGTCGAACCTTGCCCCGCCCCGGCGGCCGAGCCGCAGCCGCGGGTTGACGGCCAGCCGCAGTGTGTCGGCCATCCCTTCGTCGAGGAACATGCGCAACACCCCCGCCCCGCCCTCGACCATCAGGTGTTCGATGCCGCGCTTTTCGAGTTCGGTGACGATGTATTTGGCGGTAATTTTCGTTAAGATTCCTTTAATGTATTCGTACATAATCTTCCTTTATTGTTTGTTTAATACTTGCCCAATTCCCGTAAACTGGTGTGATTTTCCTGAATACGTCGGAACATCTTTTCCATATCCGACTTGGTGAAGTTGACCAAGACAGGACGGCCATGAGGGCAGTTATAAGGGTTGTCACATTGGGACAGTTGATAGATGAGATCCCGTGCGGAGTAATCATCCAGTGTATGATTGGCCTTGATGGAGCGTTTGCAGGACATCATGATGGCCAACTCAGCTCGGTATTTCTT
>ERZ857827.3112-NODE-3112-length-10333-cov-2.282545_pt1 | contig 10333 bp, 10 predicted proteins | sample MGYA00519761_ERZ857827 | MGnify/ENA primary metagenome ERZ857827 (study PRJEB31778, sample SAMEA3449370) | human gut metagenome | biome: human gut; feature: human-associated habitat; material: faeces | place: United Kingdom | collected 2010/2012 ... | reverse complement strand
GCACGCAGATGAAGAAAATCATGCCCACGATGCGCCCGCCGGCCATGTTGTTCAGCACCCGAACCAGATAAATGAACATCAGCCCCGGGCCGCCCTTTTCCAGCTCCGCGCTGCCCACGGCTGTCGCCGGGATGATCACAAACGCCGCCAGCAGCGCGGCGATCGTGTCAAACACGGCCACGTTGCGCGCGGAGGAAATCACGTTCTCCTTTTTGCTCAGGTAGGAGCCGTAAATCACCGAGCCGTTTCCAGCCACGGACAGCGAGAAGAACGCCTGCCCGAAGGCGTAAATCCATACCTCGGGATTCAAAAGTCCCTTCGGATTCAGCGTGAGGATGTACCGGTATCCGTCGCCCGCGCCCTTCAGCGTCGCAATATAGATGCCCAGCGCCAGAAACAGCCCGAAAAGCAGCGGCATCATGACCTTGTTGGCTCTCTCAATGCCGCCGGACACACCCAGAGCCATGATGACCAGCGATACGCCCAGCCCGATCAGCTGCCACATCGTGTTGCCAACGCCGAACACGCCGCCTTGGAACATTGTGCGAACCGCCGCGCCCAACGTTTCCGTTTCCGGCGCGGTACGACTGAATTCGCCGACGATTTCGCCCATGTCCGTTCCCAGCGCGAACAGGCCGCCCGAGATGCCCATAAAGCAATACTTGAAAATCCAGCCCTGCACCACGGTGTAGCCGATGGCCAGCATCAGCGAGCCGACCACGGGCAGAAAGCCGATGGCCATACCCGTTTTCCGCTTTCCGCCGCGCGCTTCCACGCACTTGCCGAACGCGTCCACCGGTCCCGCGCCCGCCCAGCGCCCCAGCGCGAATTCCTCAATCACGCCGGTGGAGCCGATCAGCACGACAAACAGCACATAGGGAATCAGAAACGTCAGCCCGCCGTACGCCGACACCAGCACCGGAAATCGCCAGATGTTCCACATGCCCACGGCCGACCCGATGCACGCCAGAATAAATCCCCACCGACTGCGAAAGCTGTCGCGAACGCTCCGCTCGTTTCCCGCCATCCGTATCTCCTCCATCCAAACCCTTGTCTTGTCACAATTCCTTCCAATTTTAACATATGTGTCCCTTCATGTCAATCTTTTAACGAAAATACGCGGAAACCGAAGGAGCGCTGTTTGCCGTATAATCGCGCGAAGGGCTGCACAGAATACGGCCGAGGAGGGATGAAGCGATGAATCCATTTGAAATGAAGCCGGAGCGAAAGGCTGAGCTGTTTGTGGACTGGGAGAAGCTGTGGGTCAGGCCGTATTCCAAGCGGGAGGTCGATCCCTACACGCGCACGCGCGTCATTCTGATGAACGGCACGGAATTTGAAAACGTGTGGTTTTCGCATCAGCTGTCGCGCAATCTGGGGGACAACGAGCTGAGAAGAAAGCTGGCGCTGATTCGCCGCAGCGAGCAGCAGCAGCAAAAGCTGCTTGCGCATCTGAAGCCCGCGGAAGAGACGGCGTTGGAGCACACGATCGGCTACGAGCAGCTGGCGGTAGACCTGACGGCGCATCTGGCGAAGCGCGTGACCGACGCGGACATTCGCGACGCGCTCGATTTCGCGCTGCTGGAGGACTTTGATCATCTGTACCGCTACGCCGATTATCTGGACGCAACGTCCGGCGTGCACGCGGAGGAGCTGGTCGGGCGCTACACGGAGATCATGCCCGGCCGCCCGACTATCTCGCACCATCGTCACCCGTACGACTCGGTGCGCTGGGACATGGGCGGAAAGAAGCCCGTGACGATCGACGTGCTCGCGGCCAACGTGATCACGGCGGCGGAGCAGCAGACGATGAACTACTATATGAACACCGCCGCGCTGTGGCCGGAGGAAACCGGGCGCAGGCTGTATCAGGAAATCGGCATGATCGAGGAACAGCACGTAACGCAGTACGGCAGCCTGCTGAACCCGACGCTGACGCCGCTTGAGAACCTGCTCGTGCATCAGTATGTGGAAAGCTGGCTGTATTGGAGCATGTGCGAAACGGAAACCGACCCGCACATCCGCGGCGTGTGGCAGATGCTGTTCGAGCAGGAGCTGATGCATTTGAATATTGCGCAGGGTCTGCTTCGGGAATACGAGGGAAAAGAGTGGAACGAGGTGCTCCCGGACGCGGAGTTCCCCGCGCCGCTGCGGCTGGAAAGCAATATCGAATACGTTCGCGGCGTTCTGGGATCGACGGCGAACAACACCGCCGACCGGGAGGACTATGTGGACGTGCGCCGCGTGACACCGGAAACCTTCGCGCAGTACCAGCGACAGGTCAACCAGCCGGTGGAAAACGTGGTCAGCCATTCGTTCATTCAGGCGTATATCCGCAAAAACGGCACGGATTACCGCTTCGAAACCGCGCCGAACCCGGTCGCGGAGCTGAAGGATCGCAAGGCGGACAACGTTTCCGTCGGTCGGCAGACGCTCTGTGACGAGTCGTTCACCCACACGGCCGACGACAGCGTCCCCATTCCCGAGCTGACGCGATAATCAGACCCGATGTGCCGGGCAGGGATGAATCCCCTGTCCGGCGTTTATAATAGAAAGCCTATTGCGGATACCGCGCCGGACGGATATAATTGTACACAAAGGGGGCGACAGCCATATAGGCTTTTAACTGAAGCTGAATACAGACTCTTTTAGGGGCTACGGAATGATAGGCGGCAATGTAAATGATTTTCTGGATCATGTGACATATGAAGAAGCTGCGGTTCGGTATAAGGGCGAAAAGTATTTCTTCTATGGACTTCTCAAGAATCCGGATACTGGAATGTTTGAATTTACCATTGATTTGTGGGACGATAGGGGATGGTATGTCAAGACCGTTTATCAGGCTGTTGCGCAAACGGATAGCGAATGTATGGAACGATTTTTGACCGATCCCATTATTGATGGTAAGCGTTTCTGGAATATTGAGAAAGAAATGGAATGGCTTGATTGCTAAGGGAGACCAGAGGGACGTGCATTTCGTACGCTCCTTTGGTTCTTGCGAAAACAGTTCTGGACAGTTATAATCGTTGATAACGGAGATGTTTGCTATGGATATACGAGAATACAAAACATATGACGAGACGGAAATTTTGGGCCTGTACGCGAGCGTGGGCTGGACGGCATACACGGAGCAGCCGGAATCGCTGCGACGGGGCTTTGAAGCGTCGCTTCTGGTACTGGCGGCGTATGAGGACGGCGCGCTTGTCGGTCTTATCCGCGTTGTGGGCGACGGGCAGACGATTGTATTCGTGCAGGACATTCTGGTGCACCCGTCCTGTCAGCGCCGCGGAATCGGAACGGCGCTTCTGAAGGAAGTGCTGAAGCGCTATTCGCACGTGCGGCAGATCGAACTGACGACGGACGACACGCCGAAAACGCGGGCATTCTATGAATCCGTGGGCTTTCGGACGATGGCGTCGCTCGGCTGCTGCGGCTTCATGAAAATGTAGAAGAACGGAACTTAGCGCGCGCGGGGCTTTACGGCGCGCATTTCGATGTAGCCGCGCTCGCCGCGGGGTTCCAGCTGGATGCGGGGATTTTCGTCGTCCCACGCAAGGCCAATCACGGCGGGATCGTATTTGTTCATGGCCTGCTGCACGGCGGGGATGGCCTCGCAGTAGTCCTCCTCGGCGAAGGGCTCGCCCTGAAACATCAGGTAGTCGACTTCCGGCAGGGAAATCACGTCGAAGCCCTCCGGGATGGGCGCGTCGGCGTCCGCGGCGATCTCCACGCCCTGCACATATACGGAGGTGTTCGGCCTGCGGTATTTATCCGGCAGCCACAGGCTCACGGGCTCGCTGCAGAGGGAATCCATGCTCAGAAGCAGCCCCCACACATCGCAGCCGACCTCCGCGCAGTAGGCGAAGTAGTCCGCCGCGCGCTGTCCGCGTCGCACAAGAACCCGGCGCTCCGGCTTGTGGATCGTTTGAATGAAGACGGTTTTCGTGTCGTTCGTCATTTTAAAATCCTTTCGCAGCGCTTGAAATTTCACGCCGTAGGGTACGAACAGCGCGACGGGAACCGGATGCTTCGCGTAAGCGCCGGGCGTAAGGCCGAATTCGCGCACGAACGCGCGCGTGTACCCGTCCACGCTGCCGAACCCCAGCGCGAACGCTGCGTCGACAATGCGGCAGCCCTCGTTTTTCAGCTTCAGCGCCGAACGCGCCAGACGCAGGCGGCGAATGTAGTCCGACACCGTCAGCCCGGTCAGGCTTCAGATGGTTTTGCACCTATGAGCCATAGACAATACCTCTTCTTATTCTTAAGAAACTCTTCTGCACCAAGATAGAGATGAACCCATTGCTTAGATAACGGCTCGCGAACAATGAGCTCGTCTTTTTCGCTTTCACTTAGAATAAATCCACCGCCATCTCGTGGCATACTACCAAACCGGATATACGGGACGGCACATAGTGGCTCAGAGCGGCTTTCAATAATTACGGTAGGAGCATCCGTTAGGTATTGATTGATATTATCAACAAATCGAACATTTCCCGAGCTATCAAATAGACGGGGACTGAGTGATTTATTGTATGAAAACCCAACAATAATGCAATGAACATGCGCTTTAATTGACGCTTCGCTATCCCATCTGAATGTCCGATGCGCAAAATTAATGTATATGCCATTGGAGAATAGAGTTTCCCAGAGAGCCGTTGCTTGCTGACCTTGACAAATAGAGTTCGTTGATACAAACGCTGTGCTGATATGCGTATCTTGCATCAGATCCATAGCCTTTTTGTACCAACCAACAACGTAGTCAAGTTCTCCGACGGATTTGAATCCGTGCATTACATTGGTTATGTCATCCTTTTGCTCAGAAGACATGTACATACCGCCCACAAACGGCGGGTTGCCCATGATATAGTTCAGCTCGCGCTTGGGCACAACTGTTTCCCAGTCAACGCGCAGGGCGTTGCCTTCGATGATATTGACATAGGACTTCAGCGGAAGGAAGTCCAAGTCCATATGGACGATGTTTTCCGTCTGCTTCATCATCTGCGATTCGGCAATCCACAGGGCGGTTTTGGCTACGGTGGCGGCGAAATCGTTGATTTCAATGCCGTAAAACTGCCGGATAGACACGCGAATGGGATTCGCAACGCCAAAGCCCATGGCAATCTGTCCCTGCGTGATCTTGGCCTGTTCCTTTTTCGTGTTGGCCGTGCGGGAATCCAGCAGTTCTCCAATTTACGGAGAGAAATATATGTCTCCGTCAAAAAGTTTCCACTGCCGCATGCGGGGTCAAGAAACTTGAGGGACGCGAGCTTTTCCTGAAAGGCGAGCAAACGCTTCTCAAGCGTTCGGATTTCAGCGATCGACTCAATCTCTTTCAACTCCGCGCGCAGATCGTCCAGAAATAGCGGGTCGATGACCTTATGGATGTTTTCGATAGACGTATAGTGCATGCCGCCCTTGCGGCGAGTTTCCGGGTTCAGCGTAGACTCGAATACCGCGCCAAAGATGGTCGGGCTGATACCGCTCCAATCGAAGTTTTCGCTGGCGCGGGTCAGAAGCAGGTTATAGATTTCCTCATTGAACGGCGGGATTTCAATGTTTTCATCGGAAAATAGACCACCGTTGACGTATGGAAAGGCCGCGAGATCGGGATTGTCGTCAGCCAGATAAGGGTCGCGTTCCCCGGGCTTCTGGTCAAGTACACGGAACAGGTCAATCAGCGCACGGCGGCCATTCTGCATTCCGCGAGCGTGCAGATAGTCGTGAAACATATTGTTTCGACCAAAGATACCTGCGTCCTCGGCGTACAGGCAAAACACCAGACGCACGCAGAGCATGTTCAGGCTTTTCAGCGTGCGCTCGTTGGTGGAGTCCTTGTATTGTCTCATGAACGCATCATACAGTCGGCCTACCAATTCGCCCGCCTGCATGGAGAGTTCCATTTCGCGCTTTGTATTCTCGTCGCCTGTATCCACAAGGAAATTTAAACGACGATATTCCTTTTCCAGATCGGCAAGCTTTAGGATTTCCGGCGCGTCGTTGGGGCGATTCATATCATGAATGTGGAATTCCTGAAAGTTGCACACGATGATCCAACGCGGATTCTGATCATGCGGCAGATAGCCCGCATAGCGCCGTGCCTGCTGGAAGGGCGTGAGCACGGAACTGTCGGACTGCTTATAGCCCTTCAGTAGGTCAATGTCAAAACTCTTTTGTTCAATCAGCACACGAGTAGGCTTAATAAGGCCGTCTATAAAGCTGGTATGATCCAGCTTTACGCGTACCTCAAACTCGATGTATTTCTCCGGCTCCGCTACGCCGTATACCTTTTGGAGAAGTGCCATCCAGAAAGCCTGCGTTTCCTGCTTTTCGTCGCCACGCCCTTCCCAATCAGCTGCAAATTCTCTTGCGGCCAGTCTTCTCTCTGCTTCCGTCATGGGACACTCCTCCTGCGCAGGTGATTCTATAAACTACAGATAACATGGTTTTATTATACAGCATTTTGTGCGATGTTTCAATTGGTCGCAGAGAAGAATTTCGGGAAGTCACATGGCATGATGAGCTAATGCATCCGATCGTTTAACTCCCGAACAGCCTTACAAATTTCTTTGAAGGAAAAGGTTGAGTCGCATTTGAACGCAGCCCATGGGGATTCCAAGCAGAAGGTATCGTCGACGGTTCTTCTGAAGCAGATCAGCGGGTTTTCGTCCGTTTCCAGCGATGCGTATTCCATGCTGTCCGGAACGCGCCCGCCATTCATCCACTCGTTTGCCTGAGAAAGAAACTCATAAATGGGAAAAGACGGCTCGGTGAAAAACACTCGGCCGTCGACGGTTATGGTGAAAGATCCGTTGCTCTCCAATACGTCCGGGTATTTTGCGGGCGCATGCTTAGGCAAAGACCCGTCCGGAGAAAAAGTAAAACGCAGCATAAAATCTCCTTTCCCTGCGATTGTGCAGTCCCATGCATTTTTTCGTAATAGCAATATACTCTGAACGTCGTAGCTTGTCAAGCGAATCGCAGAAGACGTACTCCGAGCTTTTGCAAAAAACTGCATTTTCTCGGAATTGCGCGGGAACGGTTGAGCGGCGGCGGGTTCTGTGGTATACTGGGGACAGAAAGCGCTTTACCGGGAGGGATACGGATGAGTATCAGCGGAATCATTCAGAAGATGATCGACTTTTACGACGGGAATCTGCACGACATTGACCACTTTCTCAAGGTATGGAGCTACGCGAAGCTGATTGGCGAGCAGGAGGGCATTGACTCGGAGACGCAGCGGGTGTTGGAGGTCGCGGCGGTGGTGCACGACATCGCGTGTCCGCTATGCCGTCGGAAGTATGGACAGGCGGACGGCAGGCATCAGGAGCTGGAGGGCGGCGCGCTGGCGATCGAGTTTTTGCAGGGAAGCAGCCTGAGCGAAACGGAAAACGCGCGGGTGGCGTATCTCGTGGCGCATCATCACACGGTGGACGCGATCGACGGAATTGACTATCAGATTCTGATCGAAGCGGACTACATCGTAAACGCGGGCGAGAGCGCGTACAGCGCCGCAAATATCATCCGGTTCGACCGGGAATATGTGAAGACGGAAACCGCGCACGCGCTGCTCCGCTCCATCTTCAAAATTGGCGAATGAGGAAGGAAACGCATGAAAACGGCCATTCTGTATGAATCTGCGCATCACGGAAACACGAAAAAGCTGCTGGACGCAATTCGGGCGCGCTACGACGTAGTGCTGATTGACGCGACCGGCGCGGTGCCGTCGCTGGAGGGATATGACGTGATCGGAATTGCTTCCGGCGTGGCGTATGGGAAGTTCTACAAGGAAATCCTCGCGCAGACGGAAGCGCGGCTTCCGAGGAGAAAGAAGGATTTCTTCCTCTATACTGCCGGAAAGCCCTCGGACAGCCATGCGAACGCCGTTCGCGTGATCGCTCAGGCAAAGGACTGCGCGTGTCTGGGCGCGTTCGGCTGCAAGGGATACGATACCTATGGGCCGTTCAAGCTGATTGGCGGTCTGAACCGCGGCGCGCCGAAGGAAAAGGATATTCAGGCGGCGGTGGAGTTCTACAGCCGCATGATGGCCGAAGCGGAGAAAAACTGACGATCGAAAAAGGAGGCGAGGGCATGAAATTCAACGTGGGCGAATGGGTAATGAAGCCCGGAGTAACATCCTATAACTGTGAACAGATTCGGCAGGTACGCGTGGCGCAGGACGGAAAAAGCGTGTATCTGTACGCCGTCAGCTATCGCGCCGACGTACGCGGGCTGGACGGCCCGTCCCTTGAGCTGACGATTTCGTCGCCCCGCAGGGATGTGCTGCGCGTGCAGGCATGCCATTTCCGGGGAAGCCGGGCGAAGATGCCGTCGTTCGAGCTGAACGACGATGCGCTCACGCTGGCGATTGAACAGAACGAAACGGAGCTGCGCGTTTCTTCGGGCGAAATGACGCTGGAAATCGCCTTCCGCCCATGCGCCTTCCGCTTTTTCTATCGCGGAAAGCGCCTTACGGCCGTGGGCGACCGCTTCGGTTCGCCCATGCTCAGCTACATAACCACAAACGAGGGCCCGTTTATGCGCGGCCAGCTGGAGGTCGGCGTCGGCGAGAAGGTGTACGGTCTGGGCGAGCGGTTTACGGCGTTCGTGAAGAACGGCCAGACGGTGGACATCTGGAACGAGGACGGCGGTACGTCGTCGGAAATCGCATACAAGAACATCCCGTTCTACCTGACGAACCGCGGCTACGGTGTGCTGGTGAACGATCCCGGCCCCGTGTCGTTCGAGGTGTGCACGGAGGCGGCCACAAAGGTGCAGTTCAGCGTCCCCGGTGAGAAGCTGGACTTTCTGGTGATCGGCGGCGGGGACGCGAAGGGCGTTCTGCGCGCGTATACCGCGCTCACCGGCCGTCCGGCGCTGCCGCCGCCGGAGAGCTTCGGCCTGTGGCTTTCGTCGTCGTTTACCACGTCGTATGACGAAAACACGGTCATGCGCTTCGTGGACGGTATGGCGGAGCGGAAAATCCCGCTGTCCGTGTTCCATTTCGACTGCTTCTGGATGAAGGAGGGCGAGTGGTGCGGCTTTGACTGGGATGAGGACATGTTCCCGGACGTGACGGGTCTTCTTGAACGGCTGCACTCGCGCGGGCTGAAGGTGTGCGTGTGGATCAACCCGTACATCGGCCAGAAGAGCCGCACGTTCGACAAAGCCATGGAAAAGGGCTATCTGCTGTGCCGTCCGAACGGGGACGTGTGGCAGTGGGATCGCTGGCAGCCCGGCTGCGCCGTGTACGATTTCACAAACCCGGAATGCCGCGCGTGGTATAAGGAAAAGCTCAAGGCGCTGATGCGGCAGGGCGTGGACTATTTCAAGACCGACTTCGGCGAGCGTATTCCCACCGACGTGAGATACTTTGACGGCAGCGACCCCGTGCGCATGCACAATTACTACACGCTGATCTATAACCGCGTGGTGTACGAGGCCATCTGCGAGGAGCGCGGCGAGGAAAACGCCTGCCTGTTCGCGCGCAGCGCGACCGTCGGCGGCCAGCAATTTCCTGTGCACTGGGGCGGAGACTGCAATTCCACCTATCCGTCGATGGCGGAATCGCTGCGCGGTGGGCTGAGCCTGACGCTGTCCGGCTTCGGCTTCTGGAGCCACGATATGGGCGGTTTCGAGGGTACCGCGCCCGACCACGTGTACAAGCGCTGGCTGGCCTTCGGGCTTCTGTCCACGCATTCCCGGCTGCACGGCAGCGATTCCTACCGCGTGCCGTGGCTGTTCGGCGACGAAGCGGTGGATGTGTGCCGCGCGTTCGCCCGTCTCAAGGCGCGCCTGATGCCGTACCTGTACAGTCTGGCTGCGGAAACGCATCGGGAGGGCGTGCCCGCCATGCGCGCGATGCTGCTGGAATTCCCGGACGATCTCGGCGCGGAGGACTGCGACCGCCAGTACATGCTGGGCGACGCGCTGCTGGTCGCGCCGGTCATGCGCGAGGATAACATCGGCGAATACTACCTGTCCCGCGGCACGTGGACGCACCTGCTCACCGGCGAGGTCAAAAATGAGCCGGGCTGGCACAGGGAGGAATACGGCTTCGACTCGCTGCCGCTGTTCGTGCGGGAAAACACGCTCCTGCCGCTGGGCGATTGCGAAGACCGACTACGACTATGAAAAGAATGTCACCCTGCGCCTGTACGCCCTGCGCGACCGCGCACAGCGCACCGTCTGCGACCGCCGCGGCAACGCAGCGTTCACCGTCACCGCAGAGCGGAACGGCAATTCCATCCTCATCCGCACGGAAGGCGGCGCCCCCGGCCTGCGCATCCGCCTGATGAATACCCCCGCCGTGCATAACCTTTCCGGCGCACACCTG
>ERZ857827.3106-NODE-3106-length-10350-cov-7.545702_pt1 | contig 10350 bp, 12 predicted proteins | sample MGYA00519761_ERZ857827 | MGnify/ENA primary metagenome ERZ857827 (study PRJEB31778, sample SAMEA3449370) | human gut metagenome | biome: human gut; feature: human-associated habitat; material: faeces | place: United Kingdom | collected 2010/2012 ... | reverse complement strand
GAATGGTATCTTTTTTTATATTAAATCTGTAACATATGTATTATAACTCAACATTTCTGATAATTTATTATATTCTCCTAATTGGTATTTGCTTTATATGTCAAATATCCTGTTGTATAATTAGCCATACTTGTATCTATTTTAGTACCATCATATGAAACTGCGCCCCGTAGTGAGCCACAGGTAAAAAACATATTTCCTGAATCAGAGACATTGCAAACACCCCTTATTGGTGTTACCTATAAACTCTTCTATAACAGTAGTAAATAGTCAATATATAATTGACTATTATTTTAATTTATATACACATACAATTGTTTATGATAGAGACTATTGTATAGGCTTTATCATACCACGGAAAATTTAAGTTTATTTAAAGCCCACGTGGATAAGAAAAAAGAAGATTATTCACTTACTGTGAAATCTTCTAATTTACCATTTTCAGTCATAATTTTATTTACTTTTTCAGATACTTTATTTAATTTATCAGAACATTCTTTAGCTAATTTCATAGCCTCAGTATATTTATTTATTGCATCATCTAAAGGTACTTCTCCACTTTCTAATTCTTTTACTATTTCTTCAAGTAATTTAATTTTTTCTTCAAATGTTAATTCTTCTTTTTCTTTAGCCATTTTAGTCACCTACCTTTATTACTTTACTAGATAATTCTCCATCTTTTAATGATATTTTTATGATATCATCATTATTTATATTCTTTATACTAGATAATACTTTATTATCTTTCTTTATAATAGCATATCCCCTATTTAAAGTATTAAGAGGATTTAATACTTCTAATTTAGATATGATATGATCTAGTTTTTGACTACTATATTTATATAACATATCAGGATTATTTAGTATATAACTATTACTATAAGTATATAGTTTTATTTTACTATCTTCAAGTATTTTATTAATACTTTTATTTAAGTTATCTATTAGAATATCTAATTTTTGTTCTTTAATTTCATACATAGTTATAGGTCTAGTTAGAATATAACTATTTTTTATACTTTCTAATCTTTGATAATTATTACTTATAATGTTATTTAATGCTGTATTACTTCTATTACTTACAGTATTTAAATAAGTTATTATTGTATTTATATCTGGTACTGCTAGTTCTGCCGCTGCTGTAGGAGTTGGTGCTCTTAAATCTGCTACATAGTCAGATATTGTTATATCTATCTCATGACCAACAGCAGATATTACCGGAAGAGTACTATCATAGATGGCTCTTGCTACTACTTCTTCATTAAAGGGCCATAAGTCTTCTAATGAACCACCACCACGGCCTACTATTAGGGTATCTATTCCATATATATCTTTTACTTCATTAGCTAGTTTTATTTTATTTGCTATATCATTAGCGGCATTTTCTCCTTGTACTAGAGCAGGAAATAAAATGGTATTACATACGGGAAATCTTCTCTTAATTGTTGTTAATATATCTTTAATAGCCGCCCCAGTAGGAGATGTTACTATGCCTATAGTATTTGGTACTCTCCTTATTTTTTTCTTCTTATCTTTATCAAATAATCCTTCAGCTTGAAGTTTCTTCTTTAGCTGTTCGAAGGCTACATATAAAGCTCCTACTCCATCAGGAGCCATATCTTCAACATATATTTGATATGATCCAGAAGCTTCATAGACATCTATCTTTCCAGTTACTAATACTTTCATACCATCATATGGTGTAAATTTTAAATTCTTGTTATTAAAAGAAAACATAACAGCCGCTATTCTAGATGTTTCATCTTTTAAAGTGAAATAATAATGTCCTCTAGAATGTGCTTTAAAATTAGATATTTCTCCTTTTAGATATACTTTTCTAAGAAGTAAATCTTCATTTATTATTTCTTTTATATATCTATTTATTTCAGTTATAGTTATATAGTTATTATTCATATATTTACCTCTCTAATATTTCTATTATTATGCTTTTAGCAGCCTTCCAAGTATTCTTTAAACTATCATAGCTTAATATTTCTTCTACATTAGCAAATGGTGTCCATATAACATCATGTGTATCTTCACAGTTATTAGCACTTGCTCCTTTATCTATTGCAAAAAACATGTAACAAACACAATTTTCTCCTTGTGGTGTTGTATATTCTTCTACAAAAGGGGGATATTCATCTAATATTTTTGCAATTCTTTTTGTTTCTTCTGCTGTTTCTCTTATAGCAGTTTCTTCTAATGTTTCTCCCTTTTCCACATGTCCTTTTGGAAATGAATAATCATTTTGCTTTTGTCTATAAATTAAAGCAATTTCTTTAGTTTCTTTATTTATTAAAAAGCATCCTGCTTTTTTAGTAATCACACTATTTCTTCCTTTCTTCTATTTTACTTTATTCTTATTTCTTAACATTTCTAGTATATTTCTTGTTAACATATAATGTTTACTATATGATAAGAAAATTATATTTTTAAAATTATCTTCTATATTAAATCCTTTTGTTTTCTTTGAGTTATTAATTAACTCTTCTAAAACAAAGGGGTTTAATTTATTATACATTGCTATGAACTTATTATAATAGTCTTTGTTTTCTAATAGTTTTTGTAAATTGTTATATATAGAATTATCCATGTTATCATCCACTAGTAATCTAGTAGAAGTAAAATTAAAAGTCATACCAAAATCAGAATATGGTGATAATTGGGCATCATCCTTACTTACCATCATTTCATAATTATATTTACCATTATCATTATTACCTATAAGTAGATCTAACATATAATGTTCTATTACTTCATTATATATTCTATCTACTATTTGTTCTTTATTTGAATAATCATTAAAATAGATAATTAAAGAATTATAGATGTTATCTAATGTCATTTCTTTATCTCCTAGTAATTTATCAAATCTTACTAGTGTATATCCATCCTTACGGTAATCTTTTGAGGTTAAACCTTTTATTTGTCTTGAACTGGTTTTGATAATAGTGGGTTCATAACTTACGGTATTTATGTTTAAAAAAGCCGCTACTAGAGAACCTAAAAGTTCATGATTTTCTTGAGTAGTTTCTTCTTTAAAAAACAATTTTCTTCTATTAATATAAAAAGAACTTTTATATCGCCCTAAAGATGTAATTGTTTTATTTTTATATAGTGCATCTAATGATTTTTTGTATTCTATTATTTTATAATTACTCACTTTTATCCTCTACTTCGTGATATATTTTATCTAGAACACCATTAATCATTTTTGATACTTTCTCATCAGAATACTTTTTAGATAATTCAATTGCTTCATTTATACAAACTAGATTAGGAGTATCAGTATACAATAATTCATATACTGATATTCTAATAATTGCTTGATCTGTTAAGCCTAATCTATCTATTGTCCAATTTTCTAAATATTTAGATATTTCTTTATCAATATCATCTATATTATTTAGTACTCCCTCTACTAATTCTTTTAGGAATTCTATATTAATTGTCTTGCGATCTTCTAATGGCATATTATCCATATATTCATTTATTGTATTTTCTACTGTATATTCTATTTTATTCTTTTTATATAAAAATATTTGATATAATACTCTCATAGCATTTTCTCTTGTCATTGTTCTATTTGCTTTCATTTCTTCACACCTCCTTATAATTTTATCACAAAAAAAAAGAAATTACTACATATTATGTAATTTCTTTTGTATTTTTTCTATTTATTATGTTGTATACCAAGGATTATATCTTATTACTCTGAATTTGATTATAAAGGATATTATCTTGCACTCCTTTTAATTAGCTTAGCATGTACTACGGTTCTTTCAGTGTCAGAGTAGCAGGTACTTAAAGTTAATACTTTATCTTCGGTAGTTAATGTAGTATTAAAATTATGTATACTTCTTCCTTTAATAGTGTTTAAAAACTTTTGATAGTCATTATCATTACTAAAGTTAGTAGTTATATAATAACTTTCTTCTGGTATTTTATATACAGAAAATATCTGCCATAAGGTATTCTCTGTTTCCGTAGACAATCTTATGATATTGTTGTCTTTGTTGTTATACCAATTTGATTTTAATGTTTTAGATAAAGATCCAAACATTGTTTTATCTAATCTACTATGAGCATATAATATATTATTTTTATCAGATAATGTTTTGTTATTTCGATAATCTAAGAATACCCATCCGGCCTCGTTATACTTTTTATCATATGAATGCTCTAGATAATAATTATTATCTTTTCCTTGAACGTATGGATAATTTATATTAGTATTGTTGACATTAATCCAACCAACAGTATCATTATTCTTTTCTTTTAATTTATTTATATCTACATCAATTAATGGAAATTTAATATAATACCAGTAATCACTAGTTTTATCTTCTTCTTCATTAACTAGTTCAGTATTTTCATCATCTTCTTTTTCTACAACATCAGTAATAGTATTTATTTCTTTAATAGTATTAGAGGTCTTTTTATTATCTTTAAGCCATAATATTATTTTAAGACTACTGATAATTATTATAATGATAAATATTATTAGTAATATTATCCAAGGCCATTTACTATTTTTTTTCTTTTTAGGCTTAGTTTGTTTTATTTCTTTTTCTTCTTTTATATCTTCTTCAATATTAGAATCCATATCTACTTTATAATACTTTGAATAATCTATTTTATCTAAATTATCAAGTATATTATTAGATTTATAATCTGTACTACTAGTATTATAATTGTTTTGTCTCGTAAATTCTTCATTCCAATTATGAATAGCGGCATTTCTATCTTTGTTATAATTTAAACTATTATCATTACTAGCATGTCTAGGTATATATTCTTCATTTATTGGGATATCGTCATAATTGTTATCTTTCACATTATCACCTATTATAATTGTACTATCTTTTTCTAATATTGTAAAGAAAAAGAATAGACTTTTTGTTGAACTTGTCAATAGAAAGTAGACAATAAAAGAACATTAATTAAATCCTAGTTGATTTCTATATTCAACTGGGGTTTTATAATTTAAAGCGTAACTTGGCCGTAAATTATTGTTATCATAAACTATATCATCAATAAATTCCTGAACTGTGTTATAATTATTTATGTCAAAGTCAATATACATTTCTTTTTTGAGCCAACCATTTTTAGATTCAATAACTGGATTATCAGTTGGTGTTCCGACTCGCGACATTAAACGTGTTATAGTATAAGAATTAAGTATATTGTTAAATGACACCGAGGAATATACAGAACCTTGATCTGTGTGAAAAATTGTATCAAGGTCTTTATATCCTCTTTTTATTTTTTCATTCAGCATATAATTTAGGGCATTTTTATGATTTAATATACCATTACCATACATTGATTCCCTAACATCATAACCAACTATCTCATTATTAAAAACATCTAAATAAAACGTCCAATCATACGGTTTTCTTTTAAACCATATCTTTGCTGTGTCTGAAACTATTTTTTCAAATGGTCGTGTTGTTTTCCAATTACCATTTATTGCGTTATAAAATTTAATTGATTCTTCTCCAGGTTTCTTATATTTATAATGTTTAGCTTTAGATTTGATGTTTAATGATTTACATACCTTATGTACTAGATTATCAGAAACAACCCAACCGGTTTCATCTAATATAATTTTTCTTATTCTATGATATCCGTAACTGGGTTTTCTTTTATGAACATCTAATATTAATTCACCTAATTGTTTTCTATTTAATTCATATTGATTCAATATATTTTTATTTTTAAGCCATTTATAATAACCACTTCTAGAAACATTCATTATTTCACAAAGTGATTTTACGGAATAGTTTTTACTAAAATATTCTATTATTTCAAATTCTTTTTGCCTTATTTCTTGAATACTGCAATTGAACCATCTCCTTTCACAATGTAACCTTTTTTTAATCGTTCATTCTCAATTTTTAATCTCATATTTTCGTATTCTAATTCTTCTTCCTTACTATTAAATTTTTTGGTAGTAAAATATTTTGCCATTGGATTTCCTGGCTTCCTTTTATTTTCTAATCCACTAATTCCCTCGGCTTTATATTTTTCTATCCATCTGCTTAATAAACCACTACTTATGTCATATTCTCTGCATGTTTGTTGTAACGTTTTCTTAAATTCAATTACTGGAATTACAATTTTTTCTTTTTTTTAGTTGTCCAAATTCTATTTTTTTCTCTTTTCTTTTCATATTATTTTATCCTTTCTTCTTTTATTATATCAAAAAAGTAGACACATTCCTTTTATGTCTACTTTTATTTTACAACTTCAACTTTTTGTCTATTCTAATTATCTATTTGCTTTAGCTAATTTTTTTCTTGATACTAGTACTGCTCCTGCTGAAGCTAATCCTAGTGAAGCAAGAATTAAGGCTAAGTTCATGTCAGAAGTTTGCGGATTTGCTTCTTTATTAGAGGTTTCAGCTTTGATTTCAACAAGTTTTAAATAGATTGTAGTATCTGCATTTATTTCTTCACTAAAATCAAATTTATTTTTTAGTTCTTTATCCTTAAAGAATCCTTCAAATTTCATTTTATCTTCTTTTAATTCATTATTTATTTCATCAATTATTTTTTGTAATTCATCATCAGTAAAAGTTGTTCCTTTTGGTATTTGGATAGTATCTGCAAACTCATCACTTTTTAATGTAAGGTTTATATTAACAGTAACTTTATCTTCATTGAAATTTGTTGGTTCATTTACAACTGTTCCTTCTACATAACTAATTTCTGATATATCAGCGGCATTTTCGTTAGGTGTTCCTTTTTGTCCTGGAGCAACATTTTTAACTTTACCACTAATTATATTAATAACAGCTTTTTTATTAACTCCAAGTTTTTGATTGTCACCTTCTGCTGAAGCATATGCATTTTCAATTTCAGCACCATTAACTGTTATTTCAGCAGTTTCCATGAAACCTCTATTTACTGATTGTAATACTTTTATTTTACCGCCTAATAGTAAAGCAGTTGCATCATCAGTATAACCATTAGATCCTCCTAATGTTAAATATCTTATATTTCCAGTAAATGATTTATTTACTGTTACAGAAGCTTTTTTAGTATAACTAATACCTTCTCCGCCTCCGAATACATCTTTTTCAATTTCACCGCCATTAATAAATACATTAGCATTATCTACTACTGTTGTAGCATTTTCTTTTGTTCCTTCATACCAAGGTTTATGACATGTGCTTCCGCTATAAGAGGAAGCACCGCCACCTTGAATAAAGCCTTTAAACTTACCGCCATTAATAATTACTGTTGAAGTTCCTACTGAACTTTTATGTAGTCCACCGCCAAATACATTGTTTAAAGTACCTCCATTTACTGTTACACTTGTTGTTGCTAATTTTTCATCACTTGCATGACTTCCACCGAATACTGATGTATCAGCTGGTACAGCTTTTTCACCACCATCCCATTTAATTAATGCTCCATCTTGACCATCAGTTCTTGCTTCTACTGTTACTGGTGTACCATTAGCAAAGAAAGCTTTAACTGATTCATCATAGTTTGGTTCAGCAGCCATTACATTAGGTACAAATAATGCAAAAGCTGCTACTAGAAATAATAATCTCTTCTTCATTTTTCTCTTCTTCCTTTCTTTATTTAGATAGCTTTCCTATCTTTAATATAATTATATCATAATTTATATTTTAATCAAGATGTTTTGTCAATTTTTGTTCTTTTTACACCAATAATTGACAAGAAATATTTATATAAAATATCTGCTTATATATGATATGTATGGTTGATACTTTAACTAAAGACATATATATTAAGGCTTTAGTTAACCCTCTAAGACTTAGGCTTAGAGGGATACCAAAAAGAAAAAAGACTCTTATTCAAAGTCTTTTATACTAATAGTTTTCTTAGTTTCTATTTCTTTCTTTTTAGGAGCACTAACTACTAATACACCATTCTTGAAACTAGCATCAATATCTTCTTCATCAATATCTCCTAGATAGAAACTTCTAGATACTTTACTATAACTCTTTCTTTCACGATGAAGATATTTCTTATTTTCTTCATCCTCTTCTTCTTTCTCAAATGTAATAGATAATGTACCTTTATCAATAGAAATGTTAATATCATCTTTAGTATATCCAGGTGCTTCCATCTCTACGACTAGTCTACCATCTTTTTCATAGATATCACTCTTAATATTTTCATCTCCTTTGAAAAAACTATCATCAAAAAATAATCTACTTGGCAACATACAAATCATCTCCTTTAAAATTATATTATTTATTTGCCATTATATCACACATAAGATTAGATAACTCAGTAGGATTATCAATAGGAAGTCCTTCAATTAATCTTGCCTCATAATAAATAACCTTTGTGTATTTAGTAAACTCATCTTTATTATTTTTATATAAGTCTTTTAATTTATCTACAATCTTATGACTAGCATTAATTTCTAATACCTCACTTGCTTTTATCTTCTCATCAGTAGGCATTGCATTAATTACTTTCTCCATTGATGTAGATACTTCTCCAGTAGTAGTTAAACATACTGGATGACTCTTTAATTTATTAGTAAGTTTTACTTCTTCTACATTACCTTCTAGTACTTTCTTCATTTCTTCTAGCATATCTTTATTATCGGTATTCTCTTTATTTATCTTTTCTTTTTCTTCTTCTGTAGATAAATCTGTACTTTCATTACTAACATTAACAAAAGTCTTACCTTTATACTCATGAATAGCCATTATTGCAAACTCATCAACATAATCAGTTAAGTATAGTACTTCATGCTTATCTTTAATTCCTTCTACTTGAGGTAACATATCTATCTTATCAACTGTTTCTCCAGCACAGTAATAGATATTCTTATCTTCTTCTTTTAATTTATTTACATATTCATCTAGAGTAATTAACTTCTTCTCACTAGATGAATAGAACATAATTAAATCTTCTAACTTATCCTTATGCATACCATAATCATTATAAATACCAAACTTTAATTGCATACCAAAGGCTTTATAAAATTCTAGATATTTATCCCTATTATTCTTAAGTAAATCTAGTAATTCATTTCTTACTTTACTCTCAATACTTTTAGCTATTAGTTTGATATTTTTATCATCTTGTAATGTCTCTCTAGATATATTTAGAGGTATATCTTCGGTATCAATTACTCCTCTTACAAAACTAAAGTAATCAGGAAGTAACTCACTACATTTATCCATTATTAATACACCATTAGTATATAGTTGTAATCCTTTTTCGTATTCTTTACTATAATAATCATACGGAGCATGACTAGGTATATATAATAGTGCATTATAATTAACATTGCCTTCGATATTGAAATGTAATACATCTAGTGGTTTGTTGTAATCAAAGAACTTATCGTTATAGAAGTTATTATATTCTTCTTCAGTTATATCTTTCTTATTTCTCTTCCATAGAGGTATTCTACTATTGATAGTTATTACTTCTTTATAGGTTTCGTATTCATCACTATCTTCTTTCTTTCTATTATTTTCTACTTCCATCTTAATTGGATAACTAATATAATCAGAGTATTTCTTTATAATACTTCTTAATTTATATTCAGATAATAATTCACTATAGTTATAATCTTCAGTATCTTCTTTTAGATGTAAAGTAATTATTGTACCATTTTCTTTTTTATCTGATGGTGATAAGGTATAACCATCTACTCCAGTACTTTCCCAGATAGTGGCTTTATCATCTTTATATGATTTTGATTCTACGGTTACTTTGTCACTTACCATAAAGGCTGAATAGAAGCCTACTCCAAACTGACCAATTATATTAACATCATTTTGCTCTTTATTTTCTTCTTTGAACTTAAGAGAACCAGATTCTGCTATTACTCCTAAGTTATTTTCTAACTCTTCTTCAGTCATACCAGTACCATTATCACTAATAGTAATAGTTCTTTTATCTTTATTATAATCTACTCTTATAAATAAATCATCTTTATTTACTTTTATATCTTTATTAGTAAGTGATAAATAATATAACTTATCTAATGCATCACTAGAATTGGATATTAATTCTCTTAGGAATATTTCTTTATTAGTATATATACTATTTATCATTAAATCTAATATTCTCTTACTTTCTGTCTTAAACTGTCTTTTCTTCATACTATCATTCTCCTTTGTATTTACATCTATAATTATAACACTATTTTAGCAATTGTCAATAGAGATTGCTAAATTTTTTTTATTTTTTTATTCCGATGGAGCCTTAGATAGTCTCCATACGGCATAATAGAGCCTCTTAGGGAGTCTCTATTATGAATTATTTTGGGGTTATGTATTTTTTAATAAAAAAAGACTAAAATAAATTTTAGTCGCCATCTCCCTTTTGGGAGATGTTT
>ERZ857827.3105-NODE-3105-length-10352-cov-1.749442_pt1 | contig 10352 bp, 11 predicted proteins | sample MGYA00519761_ERZ857827 | MGnify/ENA primary metagenome ERZ857827 (study PRJEB31778, sample SAMEA3449370) | human gut metagenome | biome: human gut; feature: human-associated habitat; material: faeces | place: United Kingdom | collected 2010/2012 ... | reverse complement strand
AGGAGCAGGACGCAGGCAATCAGGATCAGCGCCCCCACGGGATGCCGCTTGACAAAGCCGGCCACGGCCCTGCCGCCGCCCGCCGCCGTTTTTCCGGCGGCCTGCTTCCAGCACCCCATTTTTGAAGATTCGCATGTTGTCCCGGATTTCATTGGAGGGGTTATATTTCCCCGAGGACATCAGCATCCGCCGGTTTTCCTCAAAGCTCTCCCGTCCCTGCGCCAGATAGCCCTTGTCCGTTTGGCTCCCGGTCAGAAACGCCGCCGTCGGGTCCCCTTTGTAGCGAGGCATCAGCGCCCGTTCCATCGGGATTTTGATCGCATCCTTGAGCGCAATCGCAGGCCGGAAGAACAGGTTGCCGGTGATATTGCGGATATGGGTCGTCGGGTTGACCAGCATTGCCATATAGCGCCATGCGTTCCACTTGTCCGCCCAGTTGGAAGGAACCTGCTTCCCGATCTCAGCATAGGCACGCGTCATCGCTTCATCAAGGCCCTTCTGCGTTTTCTGGCTCAGGATATCGTCGACCACAGATTGCGGAATAGAAATTTTCCCTTCAAGCTGATTGATCCGCTTTTTCATTTCTTCCAAAGCGCGCCGCTTCTGTCTGGTGTCTTCGAATTGTTCAACTGCCTCGCGATAACGCTGTTTAGCTGCTTCTGTCTTCTCGTTGATCGCCTGTATGTTCCACCAGTCAGAATATTCCCGGCGATTAAGCGACTCGGTTCTGTTTTTCACAGATGCTAGACGTTTTTGTGCCTGCTTTAAGATTTCTCGCGTGACCTCATAATCCTCAGCGGCCTTTTGATACGAGCTTTCCGCCTCCGCAAGCTGTTTCCAAAGCTCGCCCAATTTAGGCTCTAGTTCGTTTGCGAGATTGGTCGTTGTTGCATTTCTATTATTATAGAAACAAAAATACCCGTAAATACTGGGTTTTGTGGATCAAATATAGGTATAGTGTAGGAATAAATAAAGATGTATACCTTTTTGACTCTGTTTAACTTTTCAGCTAATTACTCATTTTTATTTGCCTGCTTAATAATCTGATTCACATAGGTACTGAGGCCCGCCATTAAAATTCCCTGAACGATCGCGGTAAATATAGCCATGGCAATCTCCTGCCCGTTCCCCAGCGGACACGTCGCCAGAACCCAAATCCCACAAAGGACGATTCCGACAGCACCGAGAATCAGTGGAATATACTTATCCTTGATTGTCTGTGTCTGCTTCAAGCCCATACCGCAGAAATACAGGACAATCGCTACAACGATCAGCTCCGGCTGCACATAGTTCGTAATCTGTTCCATCATGATTTTTCCTCCTACATTCCAAATTGTTTAAACAGAAAGCCAATTACAATACCGACAATCGCCGTTATCGCATAGCTTACTACCTTGCGCCACATCTCCCCATCTCTGCCTTCGAGAACTTCCAGGCGCTTACCTTGCTTTAGTTGCTCTTTCAGCATGTTTTCCATGTTGAGTGCCAATTTCTCGATCGAGGAATTTAATCCCTCAATCCGCTTCGCATTTTCTTCCAGGATTTCAATCCGCTTGTCTTGGCGTTTGTTTTCTTCCTCAATCCGTCGGCGAAATTCCTCGTGTTCGGCTCTCGTGATTGGCGTATCCATCGGCCACACCTCCAATGTTATTTTTGTGGTGACTTATCGAATATCACCAACTTCTTATCGACTACCTTGACCTCTTTGTCATACAAGTCCTCGTAAAGACCTATTAAGTTTTTCCTTTGCTCCCTGGATAAAAGCTTATAGAAGCCTCCCATCCAGCCCCGAAACATATTCTCTACATTTTCATACGGAATCTCCTCGTTCTTCACTTTGATAGCGAGCTTCTTGAGCTTTCTACGCATCGTAGTAACCCGCTTAGGGTTGATTCGTTTGATTATCTTTCCGGAATCTGTTAAGCTGTACTTGATTTGCAGGAATTTATAAGTGCTGGAAATCTTCACAATGCGAGTTTTCTTCCTATTGATATGGATACTATACTTTTCTGCAATCCGATGAATATTATCAAGCAAATCCAACAATTCTTCTTTGCTGGGATTCATGATATACCAGTCATCCATGTATCTTCCATAGAATTTCTGGCTCCTTACATATTTGACATAATTGTCAATCCGGTACGGATAATAAATCCCAATGACCTGTGATAGCTGATCGCCAATGTTTACCGATTTCTCCATCCATTTTTCGCCTGTCAATTTAGATTTTGGAATATTCCTGTACTCCAGCTTATTGAAAGTATTAGCCATACATTTAGCATATTCTTCATCTGTCATATAAGAGACATCGATTTTGAATCCATCAAAAATCTGTGTCAGCAGCCAATCAATAAATTCATCGTCATCAAACAGCTTTAAGAGTTCCCGTTTAGCAATCTCGTGAATAATATTGTCATAAAACTTCGAAAAGTCTCCGAACAATATCCATCCTTCATTTCCATACAACCGATAGTATTTACGGAGATGAACTTCGAACCTGTCTCGCTGGTGGGAGATACCTCTTCCTTTAATCGAGGCGCAATTGTCATAGATAATATGCTTCTTCACTTCTGGAAGCAAGACTTCATCGCATAAGACATGACGAATAATGCGATCCCGAATTTGAATACTTGTAATAGGTCTTACTCGGCCTCTCTCAAACAGCGTGAATTCCTGCGTCGGTCCATTTTGAAGGGTCCGATTCATCAGGTCATCTTGAATAGAGAAGATATACCGAAGAAAATTCATCATGAATTTCTGGGTAGTCTCCTTCCATTTACTGGTTTTGACAGAAACCTTGTAAGCCCTATACAAGTTGTTGGCATCACAGATAATCTCCTCGTAGTTCATAAATCATTCACCGTGATAGCAATACTTACCGTAGTAAATTGCGTCCGGCTTTGCTATTTATCCATTCGGAAAGGATAATGTCTCCTTCTCTGTTGGTTAGGCAGAGAATCCGGACGAACCCCACCAGAGCCCGAAGCGTTGTTGTAGTTCGTATTGCCATTGTTGTTCACATTGGCAAAGTTAGCCGAAGAAACGACGCAATTTTTAGATGTTACCCTTTTTCTAACCGCGACTTAATCGCCATGTCTCTTTGACGCCACCTTTTTATCAATCCGATTTCTCGGTCGATAGCTTTAACATAGCGACTGTAAAGATTAACGTCCACTTCGAATATCTCAACGATTCGTTGCAACTCTTTTAAAAGCTGCTCGCAGTTTACTATGGCTGTATTCTGATAATCTCTTCTTTTCTCATATTCATGCAGCGTAGTCGGATAGATAGAATTTGCTGCTCGGATTTTGTTCGTCATCAAAGAAGCTAATTGATCTATCCGAGTTTTATAGTTGTACATCAAATATCTATATTTTGAAAAATCTTCAGTGGCATCCTTTCCATGAGCATACCTCATGCGGACAAACTGATCCAAATCTTTCACTCCGAAACTACGCTGCATAAGGTCGATCAACATATCATGCAATTCGATAGAATATGTAATCGCTTCAAATTTGGATTCAGTCCGGTCGCTCACAAGGACGCTCATGCGTAATCCTTATCTGTGATCTCTGTAAATTCTTCTTCTGTAATCCAATTCATCTTTACGGCATTACGGACGCGGACTTCGTTCCACATACCCATATCATAATACCGCTTTACCTTGTCGTAATTTTTGCTATGCTCTTCCATGATCTCTTCCTCCTTTACAGTTCGATTTCGGACATCATTGCAACATATTCAATGTCTGACTGCATTTTAATAAATGCCAGTTCGGTTTCGGGAATGTCCCGAAGTACAAACCAGTATTCAGACCCCATCTTTGTGACCTGAACTAGCTCCATATTAGTATGAACATCGTCCTTTTCACCATCATTGATGGTTACCGAAAGAAGATTTCCGTCAAACACCGATTTATCAATCTCAACGGTGGAAACAAAATTGTTTCCATTCATTTTCAGATTATCAATGACAGTTCCATCGGAAAGAGTGATCTTATAAATCTTATCATCCATTTTGATTCTTGCCTTTCTTTAGATTTTTTTCCTTTATAACACAAATTGTCGTCACCTGCGTACGGTTTTTATGGGGCACAAGGCCCCCGGATTCAGACTAACCAATAGCGAAGACCGGACGAACCCCACCAGAGCCCGAAGCGTGGTCGTAGCCCGTATTGCCACGGCTGGCCACAACAGCGAAACTAGCCGAAGAAACGACATCTCTGAGCCAGAACGTTGCACGATTGGAAATCAACTTCGGGACTACCGTAAATAAAGCAAGCTGTGTCTTTCCTGTCGTATAACGGTTTACAATCGTTGTTCCATCTCCAGCCGGCGTAAACACTAAGCTTCCGTACATCATAATCTCATTTGGAAGTTCCAAAGTAGAATCAAACCATGCTCCCGCAGAAGGATAACCATTTGAGACTGCATTTGTCAGATATTCGCGGTGGGTAAGGATCAAGCTACCAAACGCACTTGCTGCCAACGTCTTTGCCTGTGCCAAATTTTCGGTATACATCTTAGAGCCAACATAACCGCCGGTTGTGATATTTGTCTCGTTCATCTGGGCATTATAAAGCGGCTTGTCCGGCATGATAACAAGATGAGGAGTCGTGAATGCCGTATCACCACAGTTATACCAGTAATCGAAGTCCACGATTCTCCAGGTGTAACTTCCAATTGTCCAATAATCGCCAAGGAAGAAACCTTTGAAAGTCCCATTCTTGATATTGGCTTTCTGCTCTTCCGTAACAACCGCGCCAAGATTCTTCCCTCTGTAAATCATTCGACGCTGCTCCTTCGGAATGAAAGCATCCAGAATCGCAAAGAGTGCGTCGTCCGCACCAATGGCTTTGTTTCCCTCGGCTGTTCCGATCAGAAGTTTGTCATCCGCTGAAAGAGCATTGATCTGCGTAAGCTCCGACAGATTGACACCGGAAATAAAATCCTGAGAGCTAAGAAGCTTAACCAGAGACTTTGCGAGGTCACTGGCAAGAATGGTTTTCGTACCGTTGTTGCCATCAATCAGTAAAATACTGCTCGAATCCAATGTTTGGACTTTCTCATAATCCGTAATTTTCATTTTTGACATGTCCTCCTTTTACCTAATACAAAAAATAACGCGGCCGTCGATTGGCTGTCCGTTGCTATCCAGAATCAAGGAGCTGGAATATGCACGCGCCACAATCGGGTCCACGTTACTGTCAATGATAGTTCCTTCTGATGAATCGAGAAGATTGTCGTAATTCTCGTATCCATTGTCATAAAGCTTGTTGTATACGGTAAATTCCGTCCGAATTCCATCTACAATTTCTTCCAGAATCTTCGTCCTTTCCTGCAACTCCAATATCTGGTTTGCCAGGTTCGCTTCCACGTCCTCCGAAAGAGTATCCTTCAACTGCTGAAACCACTCATCAAACAATGCCTGAGCGTTCTCTCTCCACGCAGCCATTTCAGATGTATTGTTGTTCGTGTACTCATTAAACCAAGACGCCCATAACTGTTTCCAATAGGCGTTTGTCTCCTGCATATCCGCCGTCTGAGCAGCATACCAATCATCCCACTGCTTTTCCCATTCCAGATAGGATTGCTGGATTTCTTCCGTCTGGGCGTTGAACCATTTTGACCACTGCTCTTTCCAGAAGGCATTTGTGGCTTCTATATCGGATGTCTTTTTTTCATAGAAGGCATCCCACTGGTCTTTCCACTGCGCAACCAGAGCGTCAATAGACATCATCTCCAATGGAGCCGTTACGAACGGACACTCCGATGTACCAACCGCATTTGTAATGTCTGCCTGGCGAATGGAAGTAACCCCGGAATTCACCCGAATATACGCTAATGGATACTGCCAACGGTCATTTGTACTAATCATCGTTGGTTTCACCGGATTGGTAGCCGGCGTACCCTTAATGATTTTGATTGCATTTGCGCGGACCGATTCTCTGGAATCCACTTCCAAAACAACCGCATCAATTCGATTCAGAATCACTTCCGACTGCGGTACAGTCAATGGAAGTAAAGCGTCATTTAGTGTCCAGGTATGATTGAACCACGCCCGTCCGATTCCGACATTCACCATCATGCCAGTAGATGCATTCACCATCATAGCAGTCCCGACATGCTGCAAAATGCCGTCACGAATGATCCCATCAAAAATACTGGACATTTGAATTGCATCGTATCGTCTATCTTGGTTCTTTGAATTGTAGAATCCATAAGTGACACTCATTTTTCTTCACCCCTTTCCTGCTATTCTACGGTAACGAATGTCGGATACGAATCGAGTCCTTCTTTGCTCTGGGAGCGAATGAATTCTGTGACACGGGCTTTTCCTTCGATCCCGTATTCGTTCACAATCTGTATCATATCTCCCAGGAAAAAGTCTTCTCCATATCGGTACATCCTCGTTGTTTCAACCTTACCTTCAAAGGATTTGGTTGCGATGTTCTCAGCAAGATTTTCCAAACCTCTTTGAGAAAGCTGTGCGTTATACTCGGCGTCTGTCAACGTTTCATTATCCACGGTCGAAGAAACATCCCTGGCATCCGTGTAAAGCTCTCTTCGATTTAAACCTGTTCCGGCACCAGACGCACAAGCTACGGTTGTAGTCCTCCGATCGGCTCCCTCCCCCTCTCCGGCAACCAAAGTAACTGTTTTCAAAGTCTTCTTTGATTCCAGATAGTTAGTATTGATTACATTTTCGAATTTGGGAGAAAAGATAACATACGGATTCGTAAACTGATCGTAAGAACGGTCTGCACCTGCATAGAGCTTAAAAACGAATTTATTGTCATCGGACAACTTGATTCGGAAACCGACATTCTTAGAATCGCACAGTTTTTTGATTGCGTCATACAGATTGTCTCCCGTAAACTGCGTATCTACCGTCAGTCCGGTAATCGCCGGATCTGTTGATGCTTCAAATACCAGTCCCTCTACCTTTCTGGAAGTATCAGAAGGATTGATGATGTTCTCATCCAACAGCTTTTTAATTCCATTTTGAAAGTTTCCGCTGAGAATTGTTTGCTTCCAAATAATACGGCGCTCCAAAATGGATTCTAATGATCTTCCTGTGACTGTGAAGTGGTTTCCGTTTTCAGCATCGGACTCAATCTTTCTATCCTCGACAATCATGGCCTGGTCAGATTCTTTCAGCCAGAGATAGTAGTCATCTTTCAGGATTTCAAGAACAGAATCATTGATACTCGTATATACCTCAAAATCTCCATAGGCTGAGTACCGCTCCGTCCATATCAGCGACTCAAAAGTATCAAGCACAGAAAGCATTTTCAGAGAAGTGTCCAGAACAATCAATTCCATAACTATACCCCCTCAAATGCCGTTCTGTTTTCGATCTTAAACTGCACATTTGTCGTTCCTTCTTCCACCACATAAGCGAAAATATTATCACCTTTGGATAGCTGAAACCAATCGGAATCTTTATCAAGACAGTTTAAAATATTGGTGTAAATACCATTTCGAAGAAGCGTAATTGATTTATCACCTTTGATTGTGGAGATAATGATTTCATCGCCGGCAACCATTCCGGAACCGGTTAGTTGCTCCAATTTATCAGTATCAATACGCATTACCTCTCTCGTCCCGGTATTGTAAATCGTAATATTTTTCACGTTTCCGATAGCATGGATGGTAATCACAACTCCGATCTCAGCATCGCCAGAGTAATAAACCGTCTGCTCAGTTTCATTCTTGATCTCACCGAATTCAATCAGAGATTCAGTCAAAGATTCGTTGGAAAAGGCAAACTCAAACAGAGGCTCCACTCCATAAAAGATTGTTGTGTTGGTTCCATCCGGACCAGCAGAATAAAAATAAGGATCGGGACACACGATGGATATCTGTGTTGTCTCATCACTGCTGAAAATATCCGGTTCATTCGATTCCACATATCCATACGTCTCACAAATACGATTATCCGTCTCGATGAGAAGCGTTACTCTCTTCTTTATCGGAAAGTATTTGTAGGAATCATGCCTTGTGTCTTCGATCTGCGGATTAAACATCAGCTTCAGAGACATAACGATATTTCTGGAATTTACTCTCGCTGAGTTATACAGCGATCCGTCATTCGTAGAGATTTCAGTCGTGTTAATATCCGCCTTGCTCGGCCCCAATCCACTGATAGATCGAACAGCGAACCCGGATTCCTCCGGGAACGCTAATTCAAATCTTTTCGATTCGCCTAAGTAATTAGTTACAGTTACTGCTCTAATCATGTGTTACCCACCAGCCCTTTCATCGCCGAAAATTGATTCTTTGTCTGCCGATAAATGTCAATTCTCGACAGAGCCTTAGGCGAATAATTGTTTTGTACAAAGGAATAAGAATTTCCAACAGATGGCGTACCATCTCCATTTTGAATTTCCCCTATTGTTTCCCGATTCATTGAAGAACTTATCTTCATCGCTTGACTTCTGCTCAGGATAGCAGTAAGCTGTCCAGCACTTGAACGGACTTCGGAAAGATCCAAAACAGGACGAATCGTAGGTTGAACCTCCATTTCGCCGTCGACAAATTCTCTGATTTTAGAAATTGCGTTGCTCAAACCGTTTTTAGCTGCGGCTGCCATATTGGTTCCGGCTTTGTAAGATTTATCGGCATAGTCCGAAATTGCATTAACAAAGGCAAGTCCGAAGAAATTACCGATTCGATAACCTACCTTGGAAGGTGAATGCTCGTCCAATTCATCTTTCGCTGCTTCAGCGGCTGCGGCTGCCATAGCTCTTGCTCTTGCTTCTGCTTTCCAGGTGTTTTCGCTGATACCATCGCAGAAACCGTCAACCAGATATGAACCAGCAGATTTGAACTGGCTATAATAATCTTTGATAGCAGTTATGGAACCGCTCAATGTGGTTGTAAATGCGGTTCGGAGTTCACTATCCTTGCTTCTCACACCAGCAATAAATTTAACCATGCACTCTCTACCCGTCGAAGTAAATTCTGCATACTTATTTTTAATTGCAGTGAGACAAGCACTGATAATGGTTGTGAATGCCATCCGCGCACTGCTGTCCTGTGATCTGACACCAGCAATCAGCTTCACCATGGCCTGGGTTCCGGTTGATGTGAATTCCCCATACTTATTTCGTATCGCAGTCAAACAACCGCTAACGATATTGGTAAAGGTTGTTCTGGAATGACTATCCTGAGATCGTACTCCGGCGATAAACTTAACCATAAGTGTGGAACCACTGGTCTGGAACTCGCCCTGTTTTCCATTGATAGCTGTTAATACAGCCTGAACCAGCGTGGTGAACGTCGTTGTCAGTTCGGATTTCTTCGCATTTGCGCCATTGATAAAGGTTGTGAGCATCGATGTCGAGGCGGCGCTCACTCTGGAACTGGCGTTATTGAAAGCGTTTATAAAGCCTTCAATACCGGAGTTGCCAAGATTTGTCAAATCCTGAGCGAAACGGGACATCCCGCTCGTATCAACGCTGGTAATACCGTTCGCCAAATCCACAAGATTGCGGAACTGCGCAACAACGCCGCTTAACTTCGCTACATCCACGGTACTGACACTTGCGTAATAAGCCGCGAAAGACTGACCGAAGGAGACAAGTTTTTCACCAAAAGAGGCAATATCGTTATCTCCCGTAAACCAACTGACAATGCCGCCGCTGTTCGGAAGATTGTTGGACAGCTCTACCAGAGCTTTCGCCGCATTTGCGGAATTTACAACCACGTTGGCGTCCAGCCCTGTAACGGCAATGGAATATTGCTTCATGGCACCAGTTTCTCTCCAAACATATCAAGGTCGTTTTCGCCTGTGAAGAACGCAACGAGACCTCCGCTATTCGGTACGGTATTCGCCAGCTCCATAAGAGCTTTACCAGCAGTAACGGAATTGACAACCACATCCGCGTTCAGTCCGGTAACGGCTATTGAAAATTCTTTCATCGCTTCACCAAACGGGACGAGCTGTTCGCCGAAAGCATCCATGTCGTTTTCACCGGCGAAGAAGCCGACGACGCCTCCGCTGTTCGGTATCGTAGACGCCATCTCAGCCATAGCTTTTCCGGCATTTGCGGCTTCCGTAACCACGCTGGCGTCCAAGCCTGCAACCGAGTCAGCAAAAGCTTTCATTGCTTCGCCGAAGGGTACAAGCTGGTCTCCAAACGCGCCCATATCGTTTTCACCGGCAAAGAAACCTACAACGCCTCCACTGTTGGGAAGCGTAGCGGCCATTTCCGCCAGTGTTTTGCCTGCAACCGCCGCATTAGCCACAACTTCTCCGTCAATTCCGGCTATCTCATCCGAAAATTGCTTCATAGCTGTGCCGAAAGGAACAAGTTCCTCCGCAAACCCAGTAAGCGAAGACCCACC
>ERZ857827.3102-NODE-3102-length-10366-cov-2.681214_pt1 | contig 10366 bp, 8 predicted proteins | sample MGYA00519761_ERZ857827 | MGnify/ENA primary metagenome ERZ857827 (study PRJEB31778, sample SAMEA3449370) | human gut metagenome | biome: human gut; feature: human-associated habitat; material: faeces | place: United Kingdom | collected 2010/2012 ... | reverse complement strand
CGGCAAAGACGGAGTCGATGGCAAGGACGGTATAAACGGACAAAACGGTTCTGACGGAAAAGACGGAGCCGACGGCAAGGACGGTGCGGACGGAAACACCCCCTTCATCGGTGAAAACGGCAACTGGTGGATCGGAGAAACCGACACCGGGGTGAAGGCGGCCGGAACAGTCGGCGAAAAGGGAGACAAGGGCGACAAAGGTGACCCTGGTGAAAAAGGCGACAAGGGCGATAAGGGAGATAAAGGCGACAAGGGCGATGCCGGTCAGAACGGCGGAAGCTCCGGGTATTTTTATGCAAAAGCGTCAGTAGGGACGGCTCTTCTTCAAAACCATTCCGCAAGAATTGAATTTACTGAAAAAATAAACAGAGGCGGTCTGATTTCAGCTTCCGGAAATGAAATTACGCTGAAAAAGGGGCATATATACAATATCATTATAAGCGGCTCTCTGGGAGTCAGCTCGAACGCTTCCGGGAAAACCGGTTATTATGGCATCCAAATGACAGACAGCAGTGAGGATGCAGATTTTTGCAGGGATATCACACGCATAAAAAGAGATGGAACAAAACTTCCGTATAGTAACGACTATCATTCCTTTAACTTCAACAGAATGTATGACGCATCAGCCAAGGATATAACATTGAAATTTATATTTGAGCAATCGGAATACAATACGCTTCTTATGGAGTTCATCGGCACCATTACCATAACCGCTCTTGACTGAGCCGACATACACGAAAACGGAGGTAATAGAATATGAAAAAACGAATACTTAGTATCCTGCTCGCCCTATGTATGCTGTTCTGCCTTGTGCCGACTACGGCGTTTGCCGAGGGTGAGACAAACAGGAAAGTCGAAACGGAACAAGAGCTTGTCGATGCGCTGGCGGACAGCAGCGTAGACATCATCACGCTGAAAAATGACATTGCAATCGGCACGACCCTGACCGTCCTCCGCAAGGTCACCCTCGATCTCAACGGCTATGTTCTGAAAATGACCGGCAGCGGCAGCGTTATTATCCTCGATAATAAGAGCGGCATCACCGGCGACCTGACCCTTATCGACAGCAATCCCACGGCGGAGCACAAATTCAAGGTTAACGGCGCAGAACCTTGGGTGCTGGACGACAGCGGTACAGAGACCGTCTATGGTGGCATCATCACAGGCGGCACGGGCAGCCGGATCTTCTTCTCCAGCGGGGTGGGAGGCGGCGGCGTGATCATCGGCAGCGGCGCACTCACCATGAACGGCGGCAATATCGTCGGCTGCATAGCCAATAGAGGCGGTGGCCTGTTCCTCTCAGACGGTTCGTTCACCATGAACGCCGGCAGCATTGTCGGCTGCTCAACACCAAACAGATTAACGACCGGAGAGGCCTTTCACGGCGGCATATACGCTTTTGGTCCGATGGCGAACGGAGACACAACCGGCGTGATCACGTTGACCGGCGGCCTGATCAAAAACAACGGCAGATACGCTATCAATGCTGCGTATATGACCACAATTTACGCCAACGGCGGCGAGGTATACGGTGGGGTTCACCTAAATCAGGCATGTAAGATCACCTGTCTTGCAGAAGATAACGGTATTACCGCCTTCAAAGGCAAGACGGTGATCGGCGGAACTTCCAGTGTAAATCCAAGCCATGTTGACTGGGGCCTCTTCTACGGCGGTCTGGATATTTACGGCAATACGACCGGTGTCATCGTGACTTACAAGGACGGCGACAGTGAATACGCAAAGCAGGTTCTGCCCTCCGGCACTCTCGCGACGCGTCCCGATGCTCCCGCCGCCACACCGGGCTATACCTTCGGTGGCTGGAACAAGGCCGACGGCACGGCGTGGGATTATGCAAGCGATAAAGTCACCGATAACATAACATTGTATGCAAAATGGGCAGCGATCACCTACACGATTACCTTCGACACCGCCGGCGGCAGCGAGATTGCTCCGATTACGCAAGACTACGGCACGGTAATTACCGCACCTGAAGCCCCGACAAGAGAAGGATATACCTTTATCGGCTGGGATAAGGAAATTCCCACGACTATGCCCGCTGAAAATATGACTGTCACCGCGCAGTGGGAAATCAATCAATACACAATTACCTTTGACTCCAACGGCGGCAGCGAAATTGCACCCATCACACAGGACTACGGCACAGCGATTGCCGCCCCTGCCGACCCGACAAGAGAGGGCTACACCTTTATCGGCTGGGATAGGGAAATTCCCAAAACCATGCCTGCCGAGAATATAACGCTTAAAGCACGGTGGAAAGACATTGAAAAGCCCACGGGCGAAATTATCATAGGCACCAATAAATGGCAGGAATTCCTGAATAAGCTCACCTTCGGTCTGTTCTTTAAGGATACGCAGACGGTGACGATAAACGCCGCCGACAACAGCGGAACCGTGTTTGTCTCTTATCTGGTGACCGATCGGGATCTCTCCGAAGAGGAACTGAAATCCCTCGTATTCAGCGGGTACGAGGAGCCGTTCCACATAGACCCCAGCGGGGAGCATATTGTTTATGCAATGCTCGTTGACGAGAGCCTGAACATAACATACCTTCGCTCCGACCGCGTAACGCTTGACAATGTTCAGCCGGTGATCTCCGGCGTTGAGGACGGAAAGACCTACTGCGAAGCGCAGACGGTCACCGTTGACGAAAAGCATATCGGCACCGTCACTGTAAACGGGACGGAGGTCGGGCTTGATGAAAGCGGCAGCTTTACCCTCTCTCCGGCGGACGGCGAGCAGAAGATCGTTGTCACCGACAAGGCGGGCAATATTGCCGAAATGACCGTAACGGTCAACGACGGGCATACCGGCGGCAAGGCGACCTGCACCGAAAAAGCGGTATGCGAGGTCTGCGGCAAGGCTTACGGAGAGCCTGACCCGAAGAATCACACCGACCTGAAGCATATTCCCGCCAAGGCGGCCACCGAGGATGCCGAGGGCAACATCGAGTATTGGCACTGCGAAGGCTGCAATCAGTATTACAGTGACAAGGACGGCACCAAGGAAATCAAAAAGGCCGACACCGTAACGGCGAAGCTGCCGAAGTCTCCCCCCACCGGCGATACAAGCAGCCTTTCCTTGTGGATCGCCCTGCTGCTTGCCAGCGGCGGTGTTCTGACAGGTGTAACGGTATTTGATAAGAGGAAAAGGCATTCCGTCAAATAATCAGAGATAAGTAACAATTAACAATCCATCACGGAAACATCGCAATTACGGCACAGCGGGCATAAAAACCGCTGTGCCGTATTTCTTTCCTTGGCGACTGTTTTGGAGAAATAAGCAATTTCTCGGTCATAACCCAACAATTTTTTGCCGGATTCCATGTATACTGCGTATATCACACTTATGCACTCTTCACTTTTGCCCCGGCAGCGGATACACTGATATCAACAGATACCAAATACAGCGAGGTAATTCTGAAAACAAGGAGAAGCCCCTAACAATCATGTACATAAGCGAAACGCAACACCCAAGGCCGTCTTAACAAAACGGTTTTTATATGCACGCCCTCATGCGGCTGTACTGTGCCTTAAAGCATAGCGCAGTCGCTTTTTTGTTTCCCCGAATACCTTAACAGGAGGTGACCACGATGTTTAGCCTTGCAGAATCAATTGACGAAGCTCAACACAACGCAGTGCCATAAAAAGCGGCGCCCTGCCGTTTTCAAGCGACAAGGTGAAAGAATGAAAAAGAATACAGGAAAGAAACAGGTGTTGAAATAGCAAAGGCTGTCTTTGCGCAAACACACAGACACCTATATTTTTTGACCTCTGCGGTCAACAGAATTCCATACGATATCTGCAAAAGACCAACGATAAATCTGTTATTTCGGAATTTCAAAGTGGCTTGGCTTTCTGCGTTTGTATAAACGGCGGCGTACTGTCGAAGTTTGCGGTAGGCTGTCGAAGCCCTCCGTATCAATCGTTTTTGACCTAACAAAAAAAACGATTGAACGGAGGTACATAAACTTGAAAAAACTGAACCCTAAAAAGGTTTTTATTATAGCCGACGGCAGCTATCGGGAAATTACTCCCGCGGAGCATGAATTTCGGAAAGAAGCCGATGCAGGCTACCGAGAAAAGAAATTCATCGGCCTGCACAGCATGATCATGGAGGTGAGTGAAAAGGAATACATTGGATTCTACCGCAACAAACGGCGACAGAAATATCTCGACGAGCAGCGCAGGGATAACGGCGATGTTTCGTATGACGCCTTGAACAGTGATGAATTCAACGGCGAGGAAATTCTGATTGCCGAGTTGCCGGATGTGTGCGATACGCTTGTCCATCAGCAATTGTTGGACAAGTTGCGAAAAACGGTGGACGCTCTGCCGGAGGATGAAAAGGCTCTGATTGTTGCACATTTCTATGACGAAGTTCCGCAGGCGGAGCTTGCCGAGCGCTACGGCGTTTCACAGCAGGCAATCAGCAAGAAAATCGCAAAGATCCGTGCGAAACTCAAAAAGCTTTTAGAAAATTAAAAAATTTGGTTGTAGCCCCATTGCTTTTTCGGCTGAAAAAGTGAGGGGGCTTTCTCAATAGCCTCCGCCCGTTCTTTGAAAACCGAATAGCACAGCGCATTCTTTACCTTCCTTCTGCCGTCGGCGAGAGCCGATGAGCCACACGACCTTTTGAGTCGGACGGTGCGGCGCATCCGCACCGAAGGCCATGACAGGCAGAGGCAATAATGATACTTGTGCTCAGTCACAGGTCGAGCGTTGAAGCGGCACGAAAAAGCGCCGTGAGCCGTCGCAGCCAATGAGAGCACCTCGCAGAGATCCTGGGAGGGGTGAGATTCCCATGAGGCAAAATGCATTGCCGGAGGATGCGTTCCCTTGTTCGGGGCGTCGTGGACAAATACGGACAGAACCAAGAACGATTGATACAAATACCAAGGCGGTCGTTTGCCCAAAAGCACCCGGCCGCCTTTTACTTAAAACGGAGGCTAATATGAAAGAGATCAAACGAGGTGAAATCTATGCCGTTGACTTCGGCGCAGGCTTCGGCAGTGAGCAAGGCGGAACGCGCCCGTCCTTGATTTTACAAAATGACATCGGCAACAGGCACAGCCCCACCACCATCGTGGCGGCGATCACAGGCAGAAAGACAAAAGCGGCTCTGCCCACCCATGTGAAAGTCATGGCGAAAGGGCTTAAAACCGAATCCACCGTCCTGCTCGAACAAATCAGGACGATAGACAAAGAGAGACTCGGCGAATACATCGGCAGGCTCGACAGCAAGACCCTCGCCGCCGTTGACCGTGCCATTGTAGTGAGCCTCGGCATCAAATACCTGGAGGAACTGCTCAATGGATAAAAGAACCAACATCAACAATACATCATTCGCTTACAGTGTAAACCTATTAAAAATGCTCCTCGCCATGCAACTCATCACCGAGGATGAATACGAAAGAATCACTCAGATCAGTGCCGAACATTACGGTGCTGATCTGATTTATGTCTGAAATCTTAATTCTCAGGTTTTTGCGAAAAACCGCTGGAAGTATTCGAACTATTGTGGTATGGTGTGTCGTGCCAAAAGGCGAATAACAGCAAGGTGACCCCTTGCGGAAAGGAGAAAGACATGAACATTACTGAAATCACAAGCACAAAGAAGCAGACAGACGAACGGCTTCGGTTGACCCCATACTGCCGGGTGTCGAGTGACTCTACCGACCAGCTCCACTCCTTCGCCGCACAGATCCGCTACTACAGCGATTATGCCAAGAAGCATCCCGAATATCAGCTTGTCGACATTTATGCCGATGAGGGCATCACGGGAACCGAGATGAAAAAGCGGAACGAGCTGAATCGGCTGATAGCCGACTGCAGGAAAGGCAAGGTCGACCGCATCATCGTCAAATCGGTTTCCCGATTGGCACGGAACACCGAGGAGCTGCTCGTACTGCTGCGGATGTGCAAAGAGATCGGCGTGAGTGTGTATTTCAAGGAACAGGGTATCGACACCGAAAAACTGAATATGGAAATGATCGTAACATTCCCCGGTATGGCCGCACAGCAAGAAAGTGTGAACATATCGGGGAATTTGCGTTGGAGCTATCAAAAGCGGATGCAGTCCGGTGACTTCAATTGCACCTGTCCGGCTTACGGCTTCGACCTCAAGGACGGCGAGCTCGTAATCAACGAAACGGAGGCGGCGGTCATTCGGCGCATATTCGACCTATATCTCCAAGGATACGGAACGCTTGCCATTGCAAAAATGCTGAATGAGGACGGCATACCGCGGAAGCACGGCTACGGAAAATGGCTGCCGAGTTCCATCAACTATGTGTTGAACAATGAACGCTATATGGGAGATGCGCTCCTGCAAAAGAGCTACACCACAGAAACCCTGCCGTTTCGGAAAATGAAAAACGACGGGCGGCTGCCGCAATACTATGTGGAGAACAGCAACCCTGCCATCGTCAGCCGAGAAACCTTTCAGGCGGCGCAGAACCTGCTGCGCTCACGGAAAACGGAAAGATGCAAAAGAAAGTCCTATCCGCTGACTGGAAAGCTGCGCTGTCCCGAATGCGGCAGAGCCTTCCGACATCAGGTGGTAAACGGCAAGGCGCATTGGATATGCTCTTGCCGCTCGTCCGGTGCAACCGACTGTCAACACCGCCATGTGCGTGAGGATATCGTATACGATATATTCACCGATATGGTTATCAAGCTGAAAACCTACCGAGGCGAACTGCTCGGTACGCTGATCCACCAAATGGAAACCATGCAGGACCGCATAAGCCGCAATCAGGAGCGCATACGGCAGATAGACAGAGAAATCGCCGACCTCGGTGCAAAGAACCATGTCATTGCACGGCTGCACACAAGCGGTGCTATGAACGCCGCCGATTACGCCATGCAGACTTCGGAGATCGGCAATCGCCTCACCGAGCTGCGCATCGAACGGCGGCAAAAGCTCACCGAGGATGAGGACGACCAACTGCTCGCCACCCTCAAAGACTTAAACGGCACTCTCGATGAATACGAGCCGACCGTCGAGTTTGAAAACGGGCTGTTTAACGAAATCGTCGAGAGCATCACGGTGGACAGCAGCGAACAACTTACCTTCAAGCTCATCGGCGGCATCACACTGACCGAGCAAATTCCCAAGAAAGGACGGTGAGAACCGAATGAAAAACAGAACCCTGCCTTATGGCTACTGCTGTAAAGATGGCGTTATCGTCACAGAACCGCAGGAAAGCAAGGTACTGAAACGGATATATGCCGCCTACCTTGACGGCTCCTCTATGCTGACCATAGCCGAGCAGCTGAACAGAGAGGAAATCGAATACAGGGACGGCGTTACCGGCTGGAATAAGGGGCGGCTCAAGCACCTCATTGACAATACAAAATATCTCGGCACAGAGGTGTATCCGCCGATCATCGACCAAGCGACCTATGAGAAAATACAGAAAACAAAGCATGGGCGCAACACCCAAAGGAACACGGACAAAGCACAGGACATATTCAAGCTGACCGTCCCCGTCCGATGCCCAAGCTGCGGCGACCGAATGCGCCGCCGACACGACAGCCGATGCAAATGCCAAGAGCGCTGGACTTGCGAAAACAAGGATTGCCGTCTGCGGATCGAGATATCCGATGCCGGACTGCTGACCGCACTCGCCGACCTTCTCGGCACGGTGACCGCCGACAGTATCACATTGCCTGCCGAATCACCCTACGAGCCGAGCGCCGAGGTAATACGCCTGAACAACGAGATCAGCCGAATGCTTGACGCAGCGGAAACAGACAAGGCGGTGTTGCGAAGCAAAATGACGGAGTGCCTCCGGCAGAAATACAAAGAGCTTGGCAATGAGTGCTGCGCCGTACAAAGGCTGAAAGCCGAACTTGACAGTACGGCAGACATCGCCGAGCGGCTGAACTGCACGGTCAGTGAAATACGCCTGTACACCGACAAAACGGCAGACATCATACTGCTGAACGGACGGATCATACGAAAGGAGTCAGACAATGGAACAGACTGTTGTATCCCCGCCGAGAGTGGTGCGGATAATCGAACCGACAATATCGGTCAGAGAGAGCGTGAAAACCCATTACCGAGTCCTGCGGGTGGCGGCATACTGCTGCGTTTCCACTAAGCAGGAGGAACAGCTTAATAGTTATGAAAATCAGGTGCAACACTACACCGAACGCATCAATTCCGAAAACGGATGGACGCTTGAAGGTATCTACGCCGACAAGGGCATCTCGGGCACAAGCGTGAAAAACCGAGATGAATTCAACCGCATGATCCGCCGATGCAAGCAAGGGAAAATCGACATGATCATCACGAAATCCATTGCCCGGTTCGCGCGGAACACGGTGGACTGCTTGAAGTATGTCCGACTGCTCAATGACCTTGGTGTCGATGTGTACTTCGAGGAACAGGGCATCCACAGCAATCAGCCCGGTGCAGAATTTTACATCACCATCTACGGCAGCATCGCCCAAAGCGAATCGGAAAATATCAGCGCCAACATTAAATGGGACAAGGCGCAGGCCGCCCGTGAAGGCAAGGTAGTATTCAGATACAAGAACTTCCTCGGCTATCGCAAGGGCGAGGACGGACAACCCGAAATCGTCCCCGAAGAAGCCGAAACGATCCGCTTTATATATGACCGCTTCCTCGCAGGCGACAGCTTAAAAGGAATTGCCAAACTACTTGAAGAAAAGGGCATCAAAAGCCCGACGGGAAAAACTCAATGGCAGTTTTCCACGATACAGTCCATTCTCTCCAACGAGAGATACAAAGGCGATGCCATCATCAATAAGACCTACATCACCGACTGCATCAGCAAAAAGGTCAGAGTCAACAACGGCGAACGCCCGAAATACTATGTGGAAAACAGCCACCCTGCCATTATCGACTCGTCCACCTTCGGCAGAGTTCAGGAGGAACTCGCAAGGCGCTCCGGCAAACGCAAAATCAGCCGAAAAGCCAAGACCGAGCAAGGCAAATACTCAAGTAAATACGCTCTGACAGAACTGCTCGTCTGCGGTGAATGCAAGTCCGCCTACCGCCGATGCACATGGACGGCAGGCGGTAAAAAGAAAATCGTGTGGCGATGCATCAACCGCATTGAATACGCCAAGAAATACTGTCATAACTCGCCATCCGTAGAGGAAAGCGTACTGCAACGGACTGTGATGGCGGTAATCATGGAAATCGCCAACCAAAATGCCGAGGTGCTGCGGACACTAAAGATGCACATCGGCATGGGCTTGGCGGGAGAAAAGAGCGAGGATAACAGCATCGACCTACAGATACGGATCGCCGAAATCGACGCAGAATTCAAAAAGATGCTCGACCGGGTATCCACCGACACCATCGAAGCCTTTGATGAGGAAACCGTAGCTCGGCTTATGAATGAAAAAAGCCGCTTGCAACAGCAGCTCGACAGCATAGCTGACGCAGCGCAACGGTGAGAAAACGCAAAATCCAGACTCGATGACATCTACACGATACTTGACGGCATAAAGAACCGTCCGATGGAATACGATGACCAAATCGTCCGCCAACTGCTCGAATGCATAGTGGTTGACTCAAAAGAACAGGTCACCGTAATATTCAAAGGCGGTCTCAAATCGGTGCAGCCGCTGACCGAATGACAGCGGCTCACCTCCGCCCTTAACCTTGAAAGTTCAAGATTTTTTGTAAGGGTACAAATACCAACCTAAAAAGGCGAAAAAATCTATTTTATAGTCCTACTACAAAAAGCCTCGTACCAAGCGGTACGAGGCTTTTTGTTATCCACAGAAGTCAACAGGAGGTCTGTTATGCGAATCATCCGAGAAAAAACCGCCGCCGTCTGCGTGGACTATCAGGAGCGTATCCTGCCCGCCATGACCGATCCCGAAACGCTGCTCCAAAACACCGTAAAGCTGCTGAAGGGTCTGCGGGTGCTGGGCGTCCCCGTGTACCTGACGCAGCAGTACACCAAGGGTCTGGGTGATACCGTGGCCCCCATCCGGGAGGCCGCCGGCACATCGGAGCATCTGGAAAAGCTCACCTTCAGCGCTTATCCCCAGCTGCGGGAGAAGCTGCTGCCCCCGGAGCAGCAGCCCTATGTGCTGCTCTGCGGCATCGAGAGCCACATCTGTGTGCTCCAGACCGCCATGGACCTGAAGGCCCACGGCTACCAGCCGTATCTGATCACCGACTGCCTCTCCAGCCGCAAGCCCGCCGACCACCGGATGGCGCTGGAGCGGGCCAAACAGGAGGGTATCCTCCTCACCACCTGCGAGGCCACCCTCTTCGAGCTGCTGGCCGCCGCCGGCACCCCCGACAGCAAGGCCATCCAGAAGATCATCAAGTAAAAAGCGTGGGACGCCCTCCGGCG
>ERZ857827.3100-NODE-3100-length-10383-cov-4.518300_pt1 | contig 10383 bp, 16 predicted proteins | sample MGYA00519761_ERZ857827 | MGnify/ENA primary metagenome ERZ857827 (study PRJEB31778, sample SAMEA3449370) | human gut metagenome | biome: human gut; feature: human-associated habitat; material: faeces | place: United Kingdom | collected 2010/2012 ... | reverse complement strand
GACAGCTTCGGGATTTCCATAACATTCTTGTAGCCGAACTTCTGCTGCAGAGCAGGCACGGCTTCATTGATGTACTTTTCTTTAATACGAGTAGCCATCAGCCTTGCCTCCCTCAGTCAATATCCGCTTTGCAGCGCTTGCAAACGCGGACAGTCTTGGTCTTCTTGGTGCCATCCTCGCGGGTGATCTCTTCCTTGCGGTGAGCCACGCGGGTCGCCTTGCCGCACTTGGGGCAGATCAGCATCACGTTGGAGGCGTCAATGGCGCGTTCCTTCTGGAAGATGCCGCCCTGCTGGCCCTGACGGCGGGCCTTCTGGTGCTTGGTCACGAAGGCAACGCCTTCCACGATGACCTTGCCGGTCTTGGGGAATACGTTCAGAACCTTGCCCTGCTTGCCCTTCACGGCGTGGTCGCCAGTGGCGGGACCGGAGATGACAACGACCTGATCGTTCTTCTTAACGTGAACTTTCTTAAGCATTTGTCAATCCTCCATCACAGCACTTCGGGAGCCAGAGAAACGATCTTCATGAAATCCTTCTCGCGCAGCTCACGAGCCACAGGTCCAAAGATACGGGTGCCACGAGGCATTTTCTGGTCGTTGATGATAACGGCTGCGTTGTCATCAAAACGGATGTAGCTGCCGTCGGGACGGCGCTTCTGCTTACGCATGCGGACGATAACAGCCTTGACCACATCGCCCTTCTTCACGGTGCCGCCGGGGGTAGCGCTCTTAACGCTGGCCACGATCACATCGCCGATGGAACCGTCACGGCGGAAGGAACCGCCGAGCACGCGGATGCACATGATTTCCTTGGCGCCGGAGTTGTCGGCAACCTTGAGTCGCGTTTGCGGCTGGATCATATGGTTTTTCCTCCTTGTTGGAATCGGGTGGGACATTCAGCCCGCCCTTGGTAGGTTCGGAGCGTCCATCGAAGGGCTTCATGCTCCTCCCTTCCACAGTTCAGCCCATGATATTTGAAATCCATGGGTGCTTATGGAATAAGAGGAAGCATACCCTGCGAGGACAGTGCCTTTTGATTACTTGGCCTTCTCGATGATCTCGACCAAGCGCCAGCGCTTGTCGCGGCTCAGGGGACGGGTCTCCATCACGCGCACACGGTCGCCGATGCCACATTCGTTGTTCTCATCGTGCGCCTTGAGCTTGCTGGTCTGGTTCATGATCTTGCCATACAGCGGATGACGCACACGAGTCTTGATCTCCACAACGATGGTCTTATCCATCTTGTTGCTGACCACCAGACCCTCGCGGGTCTTGCGGTATCCTCTTTGTTCAGACATTGAAGCGGCTGCCTCCTTCTTTTCGGTCTAAGCCCTTACTGGGCGTCTTTTTGTTCGAGCTGACGAAGGACGGTCATGCAGCGGGCGATGTCACGCTTGACGCCCTGAATGACCATGGTGTTCTGCAGCTGCCCAGTGGCAAGCTGGAAACGAAGGTTGAACAGTTCCGCCTTCAGATCGGCGACCTTGGTTTCAAGCTCGTTCTTGTTCATTGCTTGAAGCTCTTTTGCCTTCATTGTGCTTCACCACCCGCTTCGTTTTTGTTCTCGCGCGCGAGAATTTTGGTCTTAAGAGGCAGCTTGTGAGAGGCCAGACGGAGGGCTTCACGCGCAGTCTCTTCCGGCACGCCCGCGATCTCAAACAGAACGCGGCCGGGCTTTACCACGGCAACCCAGTACTCGGGAGAACCCTTACCGGAACCCATGCGGGTCTCAGCGGGCTTCTTGGTAACAGGCTTGTCGGGGAAGATCTTGATCCATACCTGACCGCCACGCTTGGTGTAACGGGTCAGGGCAATACGAGCCGCTTCGATCTGCTGGCTGGTCACCCAGCTGGGCTCGGTAGCGACAAGGCCAAACTCGCCGTAAGCAAGGAAGTTGCCGCGCATGGCTTTGCCGTTCATGCGTCCGCGGAACACGCGGCGGCGCTTGACTCTCTTGGGCATCAACATAGCTTATTTGCCTCCTTCGGTATTGGCGGCGACCGGCGCTTTCTTGGGCTTGGGGAGCTTCTGTCCCTTGTATACCCAGACTTTGACGCCCAAGCGGCCATAGGTGGTCTTGGCTTCGGCGAAGCCGTAGTCGATATCCGCACGCAGGGTCTGCAGCGGGATGGAGCCCTCATGATAGTGCTCGCTGCGGGCGATATCAGCGCCGCCCACGCGGCCGCCCACGGTGCACTTCATGCCCTTGGCGCCGGCGCGGAGAGCACGCTGGATGCTCTGCTTCATAGCGCGGCGGAAGGAGATGCGCTTCTCCAGCTGCTGGGCGATGTTCTCAGCCACCAGCTGCGCGTTGGTGTCAGGCACCTTGATCTCCATGATGTTGATGTTGGCGGGGCTGCCCAGGAACGCTTCCACGTCCTTCTTCAGGGCTTCGATGCCCGCGCCGCCGCGGCCGATGATCATACCGGGCTTCGCGGTGAAGATGTTGATGGTCACGCGGTTAGCGGACCGCTCAATGTCAATGTGGCTGATACCGGTGGAATAGTACTTTTCCTTCAGCATTTCGCGAAGTTTGTAATCCTCCACGAGGTTATTCGCGAAATCCTTCTTGCCGGCATACCAGCGGGTGCTCCAATTGTAGATAACGCCAACGCGAGCACCGTGGGGATTTACTTTCTGACCCATTGATAAACCTCCCTTGGATTACTTCTGATCCAGCACAACGCTGATGTGGCTGGTGCGCTTGAGGATGGGGGACGCGCTGCCGCGGGAACGGGCAACGTAACGCTTCAGCGTGGGGCCGGGGTTGGCGTACACTTCGGCAACGTAGAGGGACTTGCGATCCATCTCGTTGTTGTTCACCGCGTTGGCGATGGCGCTGCTGAGCAGCTTGTAAACCACGGGGCTCGCCGCCTTGGGGGTGTACTTCAGGATGGCCAGAGCATCATCCACATTCTTGCCGCGGATCAGGTCGATGACGATCTTTACCTTGCGGGAAGAGATGCGCACGTACTTGGCATGAGCGGACGGGCGAGTATCGCGGGCCGCCATGTGGGCTTGCGCCTTCTTCTGGGTATTGGTTGCCATGAAAACTCACTCCTTCCGCTTACTTCTTAACACTGGCTGCCTTTTCACCGGCATGGCCGCGGAACGTGCGGGTGGGGGCGAACTCGCCCAGCTTGTGTCCCACCATGTCCTCGGTCACATAGACCGGAACATGCTTGCGGCCGTCATGCACAGCGATGGTATGTCCTACGAAATCCGGGAAGATGGTGCTGGACCGAGACCAGGTCTTGGGCACAGACTTCTTGCCGGAGTTGTTCATTTCTACGATGCGCTTCATCAACGCTTCGCTGACAAAGGGTCCCTTTTTCACGGAACGACTCATTGAGAGGCTTCCTCCTTCCTTGGATGCATGGGCTTACTTGCCCGCGCGCTTCACAATCATCTTGTTGGAATATTTCTTGTGCTTGCGGGTCTTCAGGCCCAGAGCAACCTTACCCCAAGGGGTAACAGGAGCGGGCATACCCACAGGGCTCTTGCCCTCGCCGCCGCCATGGGGGTGATCGCAGGGGTTCATAACCACGCCGCGGACGGTGGGACGGATGCCCATGTGACGGGTGCGGCCGGCCTTACCAATGCGGACGTTCTCGTGGTCAGTGTTGCCCACGGTGCCGATGGTGGCTTTCGCATCCATAGGAACCTTGCGGACTTCGCCGGAGGGCAGACGAACCTGCGCGTACAGGCCTTCCTTGGCCATGAGCTGAGCGCTCATACCGGCGGAACGAACCATCTGGCCGCCGCGGCCGGGCTTGATTTCCACATTGTGGATCAGTGTGCCGACGGGGATCGCCTTGATGGGCAGCGTGTTGCCGGGCTTGATGTCGGCAGTCTCGCTGGAAATGACGGTGTCGCCTACCTTCAGATCCAGAGGAGCCAGGATGTAGCGCTTCTCGCCGTCCGCGTAGTGCAGCAGAGCGATGAAGGCGCTGCGGTTGGGGTCATACTGAATGCTGGCAACCTTCGCGGGGATGTCGATCTTATCGCGCTTGAAGTCAATAATGCGGTACTTGACCTTGTTGCCGCCGCCCTGATGGCGAACGGTGATCTTGCCCTGCGCGTTGCGGCCGGCGTTCTTCTTCTTGTACTCGAGAAGGGACTTTTCCGGCTTAGTAGAAGTGATTTCCTCGTACGTCAACACCGACATAAAGCGGCGAGCGGGCGAGGTCGGCTTATAAACTCGAATAGCCATTGATTCTTGTCCTCCCTGCTTTATTCGGCCATGCCCTCAAAGAACTCGATGCTCTTGGAGTCTTTGGTGAGGGTCACATACGCCTTCTTGATTTCCGGGGTGCGGCCGGCGGTACGTCCCTGCCGCTTCATCTTGCCCAAGGTGCGCAGGGTGTTGACCTTGTCCACCTTGATGCCCTTGAAGATGCTTTCCAGGGCCAGCTTGATTTCGGTCTTGTTGGCGGTGGGATGCACTTCGAACACATAGCGCTTGTCGGCGAAACCGTCGTAGGAGGCCTCGGTCAGCACCGGGCGAAGGATAACGTCATGGGGATTCTTCATGCATATACCTCCTCTACGCCTTTGAGAGCGTCCTTGGTGAGGATGATCTTGCCGGCCTTCAGAATGTCGTACACGTTCAGGGTGTTGACATAAGAGGTTTCCAGCTTTTCAATGTTGCCGGCGGCGCGCAGGATGGTCTCATCCCGGCCGGGCAGCACCAGCATGGTGGTGTTCTTGGTCTCAAAGTTGCCCAGGAACTTGGCCATCAGCTTGGTCTTGGCTTCCGCCAGCTTGATTTCGTCCACAACGATGATTTCACCGGCATTCAGCTTGGAGGTCATCGCGCTCTTGAAAGCAAGGCGGCGAACCTTCTTGGGAACGTTGATGACGTAATCGCGGGGCTTGGGAGCAAACACGACGCCGCCGTGCTTGAACTGAGGCGCGCGGTTGCCATGGTGACGCGCGTTGCCGGTTCCCTTTTGACGGTAGATCTTGCGACCGCCGCCACGAACCTCACCGCGGGTCAGAGCGCTCTGAGTGCCCTGACGCTTGTTGGCCAGAATGGAGCGAACGACCAGATGCATAGCGGCGGTATTGATGGGGGCGGCGAAAATCTCTTCGCTCAGCTCCACTTCGCCGATGGCCGCGCCTTCCATGTTATACAGTGCAGTCTTAGGCATGGTGTACTTTCCTCCTTTTAAGCCTTGCAGGTGTTGCGGACCAGCAGCAGGCCGCCGTTCGCGCCGGGCACCGCGCCCTTAATGAGGAGCAGGTTGCGTTCCTCGTCCACCTTGACGATTTCAAGGTTCTGGACGGTCACGCGCTCCACGCCGAAGTGGCCGGGCATGTGCTTGTTCTTGAAAACGCGGGACGGATCGGAGTTAGCGCCCATGGAACCTACGCCACGGTGATACTTGGAACCGTGGGCCATGGGGCCGGTGTGCTGATTCCAGCGCTGGATGACGCCGCTGAAGCCGTGACCCTTGCTCACGCCGCTCACGTCGATGCGCTCGCCAGCCGCAAACTGGGAAACGGTCAGCTCGCTGCCCACTTCCAGCTCAGCTGCATTGTCCAGCTTGAGTTCCCGCAGGTAGCGGGTGGGGGCGACGCCAGCCTTCTTGAAGTGGCCAGTCATGGGCTTGTTGACCAGCTTCTTGGCGCGGTTTTCCGCGTAGGTGTCAAAGCCCACCTGAACAGCCTCGTAGCCGTCGGATTCGATGGTTTTCTTCTGCACCACCTTGCAGGGGCCGGCCTCCACCACGGTCACGGGTACGAGGCGGCCATCATCGGTGAAAACCTGCGTCATGCCGATTTTCTTGCCTACGATCGCTTTCTTCATGATGTCGTAACCTCCTGCATTAGTTGTTAAGCTTGATTTCGATCTCGACGCCGGCAGGAAGATCCAGCTTCATCATGGCATCGACCGTGCGGGGATTGGGGTTGTGGATGTCGATCAAGCGCTTATGAGTGCGCATTTCGAACTGCTCGCGGCTATCCTTGTCCTTGTGGGGGGCACGCAGGATAGTGACGATTTCCTTCTCCGTCGGCAGTGGAATGGGGCCCGATACCTTCGCGCCCGTCCGCTTCGCGGTTTCCACGATCCGCTCGGAGGACTGATCGATCAGGTTGTGCTCGTAAGCCTTCAGCTTGATACGGATTTTCTGGTTGGCCATTTTCGTTCCTCCTTGATATTCGTCTCAAGTACACCGCGCCGGGTGTGTCCATCGGCCGCTTTTACTTGGGCGCAAGCCGTTCCGGAGCTTTCGCCCCTTCTCAGCAGCGCCCTTTCAGGCTGCCGTTGCACCGCCTCCGCAGTGTCTCAAGTCCGTCGCCCGATTCAACGAGCTGGTCCACGATAATTACCCGCCATGGCCATGGCGGCAACTTACCGCTTCATCCCTAAACAGACAGCTTCAGTAGTATACCTCAAACCCACTTTGAATGCAATAGTTTTTTTGATTTTTTTGATAAAATTTTTCATTCTTCAGGCCCCTCAAAGGCCGTATTTTCCCGCATTGCCAAAGCACTATATGAACACGTTCCCGTGTGTGTCCATTTTTCTCTATCAAAAAGGCTGCGTTTCCGAGGCAGGAGACGCTTCTTCATTCACTTCCCGGCTCCGGACGCAGCCTTATTCATTCAATTTTCAAACAGATACAGGTAGCCGTCATCGCAGACAGGAAGGTAGAAGCTTTTCAGCTCGCCCAACTCTTCTTCCGTTGCACTGTCCCGCCAGAACAGAATCAGAGCGCGTTCCTCCGCTTCCAAAAAGCCTTCGATCCCGCCGTTCCGGCAGACCACGTCCCCATCCAGCATGGCGCACAGTTCATCGCCGGGCATCCATTCCTTCACGATGCCTGCTTCCTCATCGTAATACTGAATGTACATGGCGCATCCGCTGTATTCCTCACGATTCAGATATTCGTCCATCATCGCCTGATAACGGGACTGCATCTGGGAGCTTTCCACCAGCGTTATGCTTTGCCAGCCGCAGAAAGCCAGTGCCACGCCGGATGCCACCGCCAGGAGCCGCGCAAATGCCCGCTTCTGTGTGCCCTCCCAAATGACGCTCATCATCGTTGCCGCCATTACCGGGATTGCTGTATACATCGTATACAGGTACCAATGATACCGCACATTAAACAGGAAATAGACCACTACGGGAACCAGCGCCCACAGCGCCGTTCCCAGCAGAATCTCCCGCTTTTCCTGTGAAGGACGGATCCGTACCGCCAGACAATATCCACCGCCCAGCAGACTCACCGCCAGTCCCGCCAGCATAGCCGGACATTGGGTGAGCACTGGCAAATAATACACAAAAATCGATTGTGCTTCGCTCTCCCCCGCATCACTCCCGATACGCGCCACCACATCCGTTTTCAGCATGGCTTCGAAGAAGGCCAGACCGTCCCGGCTGTACCGGGCGGCGGCCCATGCAAGCACCGGCCCCAGCGCGCAAGCCATCATTCCCAAAGTCTGCTTCCATTTCAGCTGTCTCCACTGCTTTGTCGCAAGGAAAAAACACAGGTAAACGATCGGGATCATGGCCGCATGGGTCGCCTTGGTCAGAAATGCCAGCGCGAAGCTGACGCATCCCCCATAGTACCATCGAATGTCTTTCCGGCTCAGCAGCATGCACAACATAGCCACTGCAAAAAACATCTGGTACAATCCGTCCGCTTCTCCCAGGCGGAAAGAATGGGTGCGGTACAACCCCTGATTCAGTACAAACAGCGCCGCAGCCATCACGGCAGATGCCTTGCCCAGCCGCTTCCAGCAGAAGACCGTCAGCGCCAGCAGGGTCAGCACACCGCACAGGGCGCTGAAGAAGCGAAGTCCCAGTCGGTTATAGCCGAACAGGCGGTAGCCCAGCGCCACCACCCAATAGGAAAACGGCGGCTTCAGGTTCCAGTAATCCAGCTCACCCTCGTAGGTATGCACCAGATAATCGTCATTCTGGATCATTTCATAGGCGTTGATTCCGTGCCGCGCCTCGTCGTAATCCACGACTTTCGGCGCGTCCAACCGAAAGAAAAGGCAGAAACATGTAATACTGAAAATAACCACGAGCGCCGCGCAGGCGCTCATGGTTTGACGTTTTTCCTTGCTCATTCCCTGTTTCATCAGCATCAGTTCCCCAAATACGCCCGGCGGACGCTGTCGTCATGCAGCAGGTCGGAGGCGGAGCCTTCGTTGACGATCTTGCCGGTTTCCAGCACATAGGCCCGGTCGGCAATGGAAAGCGCCATCTGTGCGTTCTGCTCCACCAGCAGAATGGTGGTTCCGGCATGCTTCAATTCCCGGATGATGTCGAAAATCTGCTCCACCAGAATGGGAGCCAGACCCATCGAAGGCTCGTCCATCATCATCAGCTTGGGCTTGCTCATCAGGGCGCGGCCCATGGCCAGCATCTGCTGCTCACCGCCGGACAGGGTGCCCGCCACCTGCTTGTAGCGTTCCTTCAGCCGGGGGAAATGATCGTATACATTCTCGATGGATTCTTCCAGCTCGGAATTGGGCCGGGTGTATCCGCCCATTTCCAGATTTTCCAGCACGGTCATCTGCAGGAAGATGCGCCGTCCTTCCGGGCAGAGCGCCATCCCCTTCGAAACAATCTTGTCCGCAGGCACGCCCACGATGTTCTGGTCGTGCAGAAGGATGCTGCCGCTGCGGGGCTTCAGCAGTCCGGCCACGGTATTCAGCGTCGTGGATTTGCCCGCGCCGTTGGCGCCGATCAGGGTAACGATCTCGCCCTCGTTCACCTCGAAGGAAATTCCCTTGATGGCGTGAATGCTGCCGTAGTATACGTGGAGGTTGTCCACCTTCAGCAGAGTGTTGCTCATACCTCGGCCTCCTTCTTCTTGCCCAGATAGGCCTCGATGACCGCCGGGTTGGACTGAATCTGCTCCGGCGTGCCCTTGGCGATGATGGAGCCGTAGTTCAGCACCGCAATGCCTTCGCAGATACCCATCACCAGCTTCATATCATGCTCGATCAGCATAATGGCGATCTGGAAGGTGTCGCGGATCTTCAGGATATTCTCCATCAGCTCCGCCGTTTCGGAGGGGTTCATACCCGCCGCAGGCTCGTCCAGCAGCAGCAGCTTGGGCGAGGTGGCCAACGCGCGGACGATCTCCAGCCGGCGCTGCGCACCGTAGGGCAGGGAACCCGCCGTCGTGTCCGCCAAGTCCTGCATGTCAAAGATGGACAGCAGCTCCAGTGCCTTTTCATGCATCAGCTTTTCTTTTTTCCAGTAATTAGGCAGGCGCAGAATACCGGTGCCCATGCCGTAGCGCATACGGTTGTGCAGGCCGATTTTCACGTTATCCTCCACGCTCATTTTGTTGAACAGGCGGATATTCTGGAAGGTACGGGCAATGCCCGCCTTATTGACCTGAATGGTATTCATACCGGCGGTGTCCTTGCCGTCGATCAGGATGGTGCCGGTGGTGGGCTGATACACCTTGGTAATCAGGTTGAAGATGGTCGTCTTGCCCGCGCCGTTGGGGCCGATCAGACCGGCGATCTCCGTGCGGCCGATAATCATGTTGAAGTCGTCCACGGCCTTCAGGCCGCCAAATTCCACGCCCAGATGCCGTGCGTCCAGCACAGGGCGGGTGCCCAGGTCGCGCTCGGGAATGATCGCGTCGCTGGGGAAAGGAACCATGGTGGTGCGTTCTCTTTCAGTCATCTTTCGGCCTCTCCTTTCTCTTCCCGGCTCAGGCGGGATTTGATCACGGCCAGCCATTGCTTGGAGCGTTCGCTGTTGGTCGCCAGCATGACCACAATCAGCACGACGGCGTACACCAGCATGCGGTAGTCATTGAAGGAGCGCAGCAGCTCCGGCAGAATGGTCAGAAGCGCGGCGGCGATTACGGAGCCGCGGATATTGCCGATGCCGCCCAGCACCACGAACACCAGCACCAGAATGGAGGTGTCGAATTTGAACTTGCTGGCGGTGAAGGTGGAGAAGTTCATGCCGAACAGCGTGCCCGCCATACCGGCCAGCACGGCGGACGTCACGAAGGCCATCAGCTTGTACTTGGTCACGCTGATGCCCACGCTTTCCGCGGCAATGCGGTTATCCCGCAGGGCCATCATAGCCCGTCCGGAACGGCTGTTAATCAGGTTCAGCACCACGATCAGCGTGAAGATGATCAGGCAGAAGCCCATGGTAAAGGTCGAAATACGGCTGAGGCCCTGCGCACCCTGGGGTCCGTTCACAATCAGCTTTCCGGGCAGGGAGGGATTATTGAAGCCGAAATACAGTTGTCCCGCGTCCGTGGAAACATAAACGCAGTTCAGCACATTGCGGATGATCTCGCCGAAGGCCAGCGTCACAATGGCCAGATAGTCGCCCTGCAGCCGCAGCACGGGAACGCCCACAATCACGCCCATGATTCCGGCAA
>ERZ857827.3097-NODE-3097-length-10412-cov-2.333108_pt1 | contig 10412 bp, 6 predicted proteins | sample MGYA00519761_ERZ857827 | MGnify/ENA primary metagenome ERZ857827 (study PRJEB31778, sample SAMEA3449370) | human gut metagenome | biome: human gut; feature: human-associated habitat; material: faeces | place: United Kingdom | collected 2010/2012 ... | reverse complement strand
GTAGTACATGCCGCCGTACAGGGAGTTATACGGCATGTATTCGCCGCCCACGTTCCAGTCATACGCGCCGAGGAAATAATCCTCGGTGCCGGTTCCGCAGATGGTCGGGTTCCGGTCGCCGTCCATGAAGAACTTCACCTCGCCTTCGCCCCACCAGCTTCCGGTGCCGTTGAGCCCCACGTGCATCGCTGTGCCCACGTAGTGTCCGCGGCCGCTTACGCCGTCCAGTATCACGTGATCCTCGCCCTGCGCAAGCGGAGTGGAGGCGCGAAACTGCGCGTGAAAGTACGCGGCCTCCTCAGGCACGTCCGTCAGCGCGTAATTGACCTGATAATAGATCACGCGGACGACCTCGCTGCGGTTTTCAAGCGTGATCCTCGCGCTTTTGCGGAAGGGCATCGGCCAGAAGCAGTTCATGCCGCGATTCGGGTTCACGGCGATCATGGCGGAATTCAGCTGCATGAAGTTGGCGTCGAAGATACCCGCGTCGTTCGTCGTCCACGCGGCGGCGAAAAAATCGCTCAGCGGACATTCGACGCTCGGCTGCGCCTGACCGTCCCAGTACATGCGGATGACCACGTCGCGGCCCACATAGCCGGCCATCCACATGCTCTGAATCGCGCCGCTGCCCTCGATGAGCGCCATTTCGAACGTCTCGCCGGGCTGAACGGCGTAGGAAGGCGAAACCTTCCAGCCGCGACCGAGGCTGCGCGCGCACTTCGCGCCGGTGCCCTCGGTCGCCAGTGCGCCCGCGTTCGGCTCGCCGCGGGGGTTCTCGGCGCTGATTGAGCGGGATTTCGCGTCTGACAGCAGCGAAAGCGCCGCGGGGGTGATCTGAAAATCGTGAAACATGGTCGCCCTCCTTCGTCTGATAGCGTCGGGGTGTGTCAAGCCGTCGGTCGGGTTCGCGGGTTATTCGGTCAGCCCCGCCACGTCCTCGGCGCGGTAGCCGAGCCCGGCGCGGAGGCTCTCTCGGTCGGGCAGGGTGGAGCAGAGCGCGGGCAGGCGGCCGGTCACGCGGGCGGTATTCTGGCAGGCGGGAATGAGCGCCGTCTCGAAGGGCGCGAGCATCATACTGCCGCCGTCCCACGAAAGCTCGCACGGGCCGAGCGGGGTCACGAAGGCCATCTTGGGGAAGGAAAGCGGCATGGTTCCGGCCACGTTCAGGCGCATGAAGGAGAAGTTTTCATCGCACACATAGTGCGTGACGCTGCCGCCCTCGGTGAGGATCGTCGCGCCCGCGACCTTGCCCATATGCAGCTCGGGGCGGGTGACGTCCAGCGCTTTCCGGGTGTGCAGCGCGCGGGGCTTGCCGTCCTTGCCCACGCGACCCCAATCCCAGAAGCGGTAGGTCGCGTCGGAGGACTGCTGAATCTCGTACACCTGCACGCCGCCGCCCAGCGCGTGCACCATGCCGTGCGGAATGTAGTATACGTCGCCGGGCGCGACGGTGACGAAGTTGAGCGCCTGCTCAAACTCGCCGCGCGCCACGATGCCCGACAGCTTCTCGTCCGTGGGCTTCAGGCCGTAGGCGATTTTCGCGCCGGGGTCGGCGCTTAAGACCATCCACGCCTCGGTCTTGCCCAGCTTGCCGTCGTGTTCGCGGGCGTAGTCGTCGCCGGGATGCACCTGCACCGACAGCGTGTCGCGCGCGTCCAGCAGCTTTAAAAGCAGCGGGAACGGGCCGTTTTCCTCGCCCACGATCTCCGCGTAGTGGTTCCTGAGCGCGGCGGCCAGCGTCATACCCGTGAATTCGCCGGACAGAATCACGCTTTCCATGCCGTCCAGCGCCGAAACCTCAAGGCTCTCGCCCGCGCGATCCTCGGGCGCGTCCTTGCCGAACAGCAGCCGCAGCGCGTCGCCGCCCCACGGGGTCATCTCGCCATAGCGGTAATAGGGACGCATTTTCATCGGTTCCATTTGTCGCGCCTCCTTCGTAGCTCTGAAAATGAATTACATGCGGTCAGGCGCCTCAATGCCGATCAGGCCGAGCGCCGTTTTGATCGTCTGACTCGCGGCGCGGGTGAGCTCCACTCTCGCGGCGCGGGCGGACAGATCGTCGTCCAGAATTCTGTGTTCATAGTAGAACTTGTTGTACGCCTTGGCCAGCTCCACGCTGAAGCGGGTGACCAGCGACGGCTCGTTGCGCTCCACGGCCAGATGAACCACGCCGGGGAAGTCGTCGATCAGGCGAACGACGGCCTGCGCCTCGGGATCGTCCAGCGCGGAATAGTCGGGCACGGCGTCCACGTCTCCGCACTTGCGAAGCACGCTCATGCACCTCGCGTGGGTGTACATGACGTAGGGGCCGGTCTCGCCGTCAAAGTTGAGGGCGCGATCCCACCAGAAGTCGATGTCCTTGATGCGGCTGTTGTACAGATCGAAGAACACGACCGCGCCGACCGCAAGCAGAGTCAATATAACAATTATTATCGTCTCGCGCTTGGAATTTTTTGTTTTCTTCCTTCCGTTTTGTGTGGGTTTATTCGTCTTTTTCTTCGCAAAGAGTCCGCTTATGAGCTTCTTTGCGCTGTTTTTCTTCTTGCCCTTTTTCTCTGCCAACTTGCCGCACCCCCGTTTTTTAGTCTTTGCCGTTATAGAAAACCTGCTCAAGGCAGAGTCCGCAGGCGGGCGCAGTTGCCCCCGCTCTGTCTCTGCTGAGCGATGAAATTATATCGGGCAGCGTATCTGCCGCTATCCTGCCCCTCGAAATATCAAGGAGCGTGCCGACCATTATTCTGACCATATTATATAAAAAGCCGTCCGCCTCGAAGTACATCAGCACTTCGTCGCCTCGGCGCACGACCTCGGCGCGGGTCAATGTGCGGACATTGTCGACCGTGCTGGCACCCGCCGCGCAGAACGCCGAAAAATTGTGGGTTCCGAGCATCTGCGACGCCTGACGGTTCAGAAAATCCGCATCGAGCGGATATTTATAGTGATAAGAATATCTCGAAATAAAAGGGTTGCGCTCCTGCGCGTTCCAGATTCTGTAAACATATCGCTTGCCGGAGCAGTCATAGCGTGCATGAAACTCAAACGGTACTTCGCGGCAGTCGGTCACAGCGATATCGTGCGGCAGAACGCCGTTCATCGCGCTCTTCCACTTCTCGGGCGAAAGAGACGATTCGGTGCGCATATTGCAGCAATACATATCGGCGTGGACGCCGGAATCCGTGCGCGAACAGCCTATGACATTGTCGCGGACTCCGCAGATACGCTCGGCGGCATCCTGAAAGGTCTGCTGACCGCCAAGAACGCCCGCTCCATCGGCGTGGCAGCCTTCTTTGATAACGAGGAAGTCGGCTCCGGCACCAAGCAGGGCGCAGCTTCCACCTTCCTGTACGATGTGCTGCACCGCATTGCCCAGAGCCTTGGCGGCAACGATGAGGACTTCCACCGCGCGGTGGCTTCCAGCTTTATGGTCAGCGCCGACAACGCCCACGCCGTGCACCCCAACCACCCGGAGCACACCGATGTGAACAACTGCACCTACATGAACAAGGGTGTGGTCATCAAGACCCACGCAGGTCAGAAGTACACCAGCGATGGCATGAGCGTTGCCGCCGCCCGGGAACTGGCTGCCCGCGCCGGTGTGCCGCTGCAATACTTTGCAAACCGCTCCGATAAGGTGGGCGGCAGCACGCTGGGCAATCTGGCCATGGCACAGGTGTCCATGAACTGCGTGGACATCGGCCTGCCCCAGCTGGCGATGCACTCCTGCTACGAGACCGCCGGCGCAGAGGATACCCTCTCGCTCATCAAACTGATGCAGGAGCTGTACAGCAGCCACTTTGAAGAGACTGCTTTCGGCACCCTTTCCATCAGCAAATAAACCGATAAAAGCAAAAAAGACTGCTGTGCGCTGTTTTGCACGGCAGTCCTTTTTGTGTAAAAGTTGATTTTCCGTGGCCGGTTAAGCTCGGATATAGAAATCCGACGGTAGTTGTGGTAAAATAAGGCATCCGGGAGCGCCGGGCGCTCCGCTGCAACATCAAAAATGGAGGTTTTCTATGAAAAAGACCTATCGCTCGCTCTTTTGTCTGCTTGCGGTGCTGCTGCTCAGCGTCAGCGTGCTGCCCTCTGCTTCGGCGCTGTTTTCCAAGAAGCTCTACTATTATGGTGTAGTAGAGGGTGTCAGCCGCACCGTGGAAGGCAAGGTGGAGTCTATTCTGGTGACTGCGGAAGAGCAGGAGACCTATCAGATGATCGTTACCGACAGCACCGTCTGGCAGGACCATGACGAAAAGACCACCTCCGACCCCGCTACCCTTGCGGTAGGCGAGCAGATCTGCGTGGTGCACGACCCGGCTGTGATGATGTCGCTGCCGCCGCAGTCGGTGGCGTATACCGTCATCCGCAACTTCCCCGCAGGCACGGATCTGGAACAGGAAGCCCGGGATGCCGCCTGCCCGGTGAAAAAGTTCTTCGCCGACACCCGCAAGGCCATTTCGGACTGGTTCTACCAGACCATGCCCATCTGAGGGAAAAGCTCCTTCTATAACGCAAAAAACTGCTGCCCCGTACCGGATGCCAAAGCGTCCGGGCAAAGGGGCAGCAGTTTTTTTATGCAAGGTTATGCGGCGCTTTGCGACAAAAGCGCTGTATACCGCTATTTATTTTCGGGGGGGGGGGTAACGCGGAAGCGTTTTACGGTCTGTTCCAGTGCTGCAATGTCCACGGGTTTGGAGAGATGTACATCCATCCCGGCTTCCTTGCTCTTTTGCATATCCTCAAGGAAGGCGTTGGCGGTCATGGCAAGGATGGGGATGGTGCGTCCCAGCGGGTTTTCGCCGCTGCGGATGCGGCGGGGGGCCTCCAGGCCGTCCATCACCGGCATCTGCACGTCCATCAAAATCATATCATAGTCGCCGGGCTTCACGCTGGCAAAGGCATCCACGATCTCCTGACCGTTGGGGCAGATGGTGCAGCTTGCGCCTTTTGTTTCCAGCAGCATTTGCAGAATCTCGGCGTTGATGGCGTTATCCTCGGCACAGAGGAACTTCATGCCGGACAGGGGAGAAGTGGTCTCTTCTTCCTCCGGGAGCGCCTGCGCCTTTTGCACCGTGTCCGCTTTGGTGTCAATGGGAAATTCCAGCACCACCTCAAAGCGGGTGCCCTTGCCGGTGGCACTCTCTACGCTGATGGAGCCGCCCATCAGGTCTATGACGCTTTTGGTAATCGCCATACCCAGACCCGTGCCCTGCACCTTGTTGGTACCGGAGCGCTCCTCCCGGGTAAAGGGGTCAAAGAGGGTCTTTTGGTAGTCCGCGCTCATGCCGATGCCGTCATCCTGCACCACAAAGCGGTACCGGGCGAAGTGCTCGTTCCGGGGCAGCTCTTCCACCTCCAACCGGATATGCCCGCCCTTGGGCGTATATTTGACCGCGTTGGAGAGGATGTTCATCAGCACCTGATTCAAACGGTTGGGGTCGGCCAGCACGTTTTCGTGCTGCAGATTGGTGCTTACCGTAAAGGTCTGACTGCGCTGACCTGCCTGCTGCCGGATGATGCTGTCCAGCTGACTGATCTGCTGGGGCAGGTTCATCTTTTCCACATGCAGGGTGGTCTTGCCGCTCTCGATGCGGCTCATATCCAGAATATTGTTGATGATGCCCAGCAGCAGCTGACCGGAAGTTTCCAGCTTGCCCAGATGTTCGGCCAGCTTTTCCGGCTGGTGCAGCTCGTTTTTCATCAGGGCGGTGATGCCGATGATGGCGTTCATGGGGGTGCGGATATCGTGGCTCATGTTGGAGAGAAAGTCCGTCTTGGCTTTGCTGGCACGCTCGGCGGACTGTAACGCCTCGGCGGCAGCATCCTGCGCCCGCCGCATCTCGTCGTTGGCCTGCGTCAGCTGGACGTTATACTGCTCCAGACGGAGGTTCGTCTTTTTTTCAGCCTGCAGCTCCCGCTGCTGCTTTTCCCGCAAAAGGAACCAGCCAGCAATGACTGCCATGATCGAAAACACCGTTGCAAAGCCTACAATAACGACCATGACGATATTGACCAGCTTCTGCGTATTCACGGCCACATATTCTGCCGGAACAAGGAACGCCAGTGTCCACTGGGCGTTTTCCATCTGCTTCAGGGCGTAGAAATACTCAGTCCCATCCAGCACGGCGTTGGAATAGCAGGAGCCTGTGCGGGTAAGCCGCTCCTTTGCCTCCGCAAAGGAAGAGCCGTGCAGATAGGACATCCGGGAGAGGACGGTGTATACGTTGTGTCCCTTCAGCAGCTCGGTGTCATTGGCGTTGAACAGCTTAAAGCCGTTGTTGTCCAGCACATAGACACTGTTGCTGTTTTCGTAGGCGTCACAGCGGAAATAATCGTTCAGCTGGGTCATGCTCTGGGAGATGCCAAAGTAGCGCAGGGTGATCTCTTTTTCTCCGCTTTGCAGTGTGATGGGGGTGGAGAGCTGTTCCAGAAACACCATCCGGGAGTCGTCCACGGTCAGCGAATTGGAAACATAGCTGACCCGCTGCGGCGCGTTTTCCAGATAGTTCATTTCCCGCAGCAGACCCGTGCGGCCATACTCGGTATAATAATATCCGGCAGTATCCACGGCAATCAATTCGACCTGTTTTTCATGGTAATTGGAAAGCTCGGGCAGCTTTTTCAGATAGCGGTAGAGATCGGTATCAGTCTCCAGCGGGGTGTTGTACAAATAATTACACTGCACATCCACCTCGTCCCAGTGGTTGTCGATCACATCCTCCAGACTGTGGAACATCTGGTGGGTGACCTCTTCCATCTGGCTCAGACGCTCGTGGTAGACAAGGTTTTGGATGTAGGTCTGGCTCATGACAAAAAGGGTCAGGATCAACACGATGCTGACAAAGCCGAAGCCCACAAACAGCTTTTTATAGATTTTGTTGTTCACATCCAGGATCTCCTGTCCGTTTTATTCAACTCCATGCGGTGTCTGCCCGGCTGATGGTGGTGTAAGCACCAAAGAAGGTTTTTGCGGCATCCATGCCCACCACGCCGCTGTCTGTCACCGTTGCTTCGGCAGCCAGCTGGTCGCTCACACCGCAGATGGCAACCTGATAGGTCTTGCCCGCCTCCGGCTGCACCGGGCTTACCAGCACATAGGGATAGCCCTTGCCGTTGCCGTAGGCATCGTAACCAGAAGCAAGCAGGTCGCTGATCTGCTGCCCGGTCAGGGAAACGGTCTGGATGGTGCGGTTCCAGCCGGTGGGCAGGATGACCGAAAGGTCGTAATCCGTAATGCCCTTGGCGTACAGCTTGGCGGCTACGCCGTGGTGGTTCTGCTCGGTGGGGTTGCCGGGGATCCATGTGCTCAGCGAGACCAGCGCAAGGTCGCTGCCGGTAGCCTGTGCAAAGCAGCGCCCCACCAGCATGGCGCAGTCCTGCTGCGAAAGCTCCTCCGTAACGGTAGTGATGACATCCGGGGTGTTGTTCACCACACTGTCCTGATCCTCGTCCAGCTGACGGATGACATCCTCCATGGTGGCGTTGCCCTTCATGAAGTCCAGCATTTTAAGGCCGGTGGTCACGAAGGTGTTTTCCCAGCCGGAATAGATAAAGGGCGCGGTGTTGCCTGCGTTCAGGGCATCGGCGATGTCGGCATAGTAGGTGCCGTCTGCCTTTGCACCCTTGAAGGGCAACAGGCTGCTTTTCAGCGCCGTTGCGGGCTGCAGAGCGCTGGTGCCTGCAACGGTGGAAAGCACACGCATCACCTTGAGCGCATCTTCCAGCTTCTGGGGGTTCTGTTTCAGCTTTTTATTCAGACCGTAGAAGCGGTTCACATTCAGCACAAAAACGTTCTGGGTGCCGTCCTCGGAAAGATAGGGCATCAGGCCGAATTTATCGGCGTTGCCGTCTGCCTCCACAATGCCGTTGGTGTTTCCGATCAAAAACAGGGTATTCCCCTCGGCCATCCTCTGCAGGGTCACATTGTCGTCAAGAGCATCGCCGGAGTCGTTCAGCATCCCGATGTCCTTCCACTTCTGGACATAGGCCATGGCCTGCATCATGCCGGGGGTATTGCTGACATTCGCCTTACCGGACAGATAATCCCGCTGCCACAGCCTGCCGTCCAGTGTGCCGAGGAAATCGGCGTCTGCAATGTTGCACAGGTACTGGAAACCGTAGCCCGGATACTGGATCTGCGTCAGACAGAGATCGACCCCGGCTTCCTTGGCTTTTGCAGCCAGCACTTCCAGCTCAGCGAAAGAATTGGGCAGCTCCCAGCCATATTTCTTCAGCAGAGTCTTGTTGTAGGTGATGCCGTAGCAGTTGTAGGTCGAGGGCAGCAGGTAGATGGCACCGTTGTCGAACACGTCCTGCAGACGGGACTCCACATAGTTATCCGTAAAATCGTAGCCGGAAAGGTCCAGCAGTTTGTTGGAGACCAGATCGATCCGGGGGTCGTAGTAGGTCAAGGTGCAGACGTCCGGCAGGTCGCCTGCCGCAAACATATTCTGCAAACAGGTGGTGGTGTTATCGCCGCTGTAGGGCACGACCTCGATGTTCACTTCCGGGTAAACGCTGTGTACCTGCTCAATAAAGGCTTCTATCTCCTTATAAGGTGCCATAAAGGTGATGGCTTCGTGAGCAGCGTCTTTTTTAGCTGTTTCGGTCTTAGTGCCGCCGCAGGCGGTCAGTGCTGCCGTTGCCGCAGTAATACCGCAGACCTGCAAAAACGAGCGGCGGGAGATCTTTTTCATCATATAAATATACTTTCTCACATTTTCGGAAAGCAATACTACGCAGGTGCAGTAGCGAAGTGCTGCCTTAGCTATTCTTACACATCCCACAGGAACTCCGACGCTTGCGGCCTGTCCGCACGGGGCTTTGCGCCGAGTTTCCATAAAATGACAATATAATTGTACCATTGCGGCAAAGGCGTTTCAAGTTGATTTTGAACGTCTTGCAATATTTTGCATGAAAAATATGGAAAGTTCTGAATTTCGCTGACTGGAAATAGACTGAAGTGACACATATCACGACCAGATGGACCGAAAAGGGGGATTCGATGAAAAAAACTCCTTTTATTCTGCACGAAAAATTTCGTTCGGACAACAACGAACAGCGAAAAGAACGGTTTCAAAAAGAATTTGAGCGATATATCATCGATGGATTGCTCAATGCCGTTCCTCCAAGATCCTGTGCCTGATTTGGCATCCCTGAATTTGAAGGAGGGATGCGTTATGCTGCGCATGGATGCTCGTGTACAAAAAGAAGGGGGCAGATCATGAAAGCAGCCATTTATTGCCGCCTGAGCAAAGAAGATGAAGATAAAATTGGTGAATCGGAGAGCATTCAGAATCAAAAGTCGATGCTGCTCCAGTACGCCCTGGAGAAAGGATTTGATATTTACCAGATCTATTCGGATGAGGACTATTCCGGCATCGACCGGAACCGTCCGGCATTCAATTCAATGCTGCAAGCCGCAAGCGAACATCAGTTTGATGTGGTACTGGCCAAAACGCAATCCCGTTTCACCCGTGACATGGAACTCGTGGAAAAATATCTGCACGGAAAGTTCATGGAGTGGGGCATCCGCTTCATTGCGGTGGTAGACCATGTGGATACCAACGATACCGCGAACAAAAAATCCCGCCAGATCAACGGCCTGATCAACGAGTGGTATCTGGAAGATATGTCGGACAACATCCGCAGCGTGCTGGACAGCCGTCGGGAAAATGGATTTCATATCGGCGCGTTTGCTTTGTACGGATATCAGAAAGATCCAAAACAGAAAGGACGACTTGTGATAGACGAAGAGGCTGCTGCTGTGGTGCGGGAGGTGTTCACGCTGTTTTCACAAGGATACGGTAAGACAGCCATCGCCCGGCTGCTCAACGACCGGGGCATTCCAAACCCGACGGAATACAAGCGCCGGCATGGCCTGCGGTATCGGCAGCCCACGAAAAAAAACAGCACACTTTGGAAATATTCTGCCATTGCCGATATGCTGGAAAATGAAATATATATCGGCAATATGGTACAGGGAAAATACGGCAGCGTTTCTTACAAGACAAAGCAAAACAGGCCGCGTCCCAGGGAACAGTGGTACCGGGTGGAGGGAACGCACGAACCGATCATCGAAAGAGCGTTATGGGAAAAAGTACAGGCGCTGCGGGAACAGCGTGTCAGGCCATTTGCGGAAGGGACGGTCGGCCTGTTTTCCCAAAAGGCCCGTTGCATGTATTGCGGCTATGCGATGCGCTCATCTAAAAGCCGCGGAAAGCACTACTTGAAATGTCCGAACCGTCACGTTGCAAAAGATGCCTGCGTTGGCTCGTTTATTTCAGTCGCCCGGCTGGAGGAAATAGTGGCTGCCGAACTGAACCGGATGAATGCGGAATATCTGGATCAGGATGAGCTGGCCCGGAGACTCGAGTACAGCGGAAACCTGGAACAGAAAAAAACGCGGCTCGCGGCGG
>ERZ857827.3095-NODE-3095-length-10415-cov-5.175097_pt1 | contig 10415 bp, 10 predicted proteins | sample MGYA00519761_ERZ857827 | MGnify/ENA primary metagenome ERZ857827 (study PRJEB31778, sample SAMEA3449370) | human gut metagenome | biome: human gut; feature: human-associated habitat; material: faeces | place: United Kingdom | collected 2010/2012 ... | reverse complement strand
AATATAGCAGCGGACTCCCACTCTCGCCAGCAGGCGCCATTTTGCCTCAAAAGGCACCCGTTCCGCCACCTCAACTGCCGATTGTTCCGCTACGATAGTATAGTATTTTCTACACATCGAGCGGCGTAGGTGGCGAGGCGGGCGCCTTTGGCGGCGTCGAAGGTGGAGATGCCTTTGATGAGGCCGATGGTGCCGATGGAGATCAGGTCTTCCTGATCGGCGGACTGAGAATAGTACTTTTTCATGATGTGCGCGACGAGGCGGAGGTTGCGTTCGATGAGGATGTTGCGGGCTTCCAGATCGCCTGCGGCGCTGCGCTGCAGGTACATGCGCTCCTCCTCGGCGGTCAGCGGCTTCGGAAAGGAGCCGCCGCCCGAAATGCGCAGGGATGTGAGCATACTGCTGAGCATCAGCCATACTGCTGCGGAAAGCATAAGCTTTCACCTCCAGAGAAAGCCTATGTCCGACCGGCAAGTCCAGATTCCCGTTTACAAGAAATAAAAATTCTGTTATTCTGGAAAAAAGACTTGACTGTAAAGCCGCTTGATACGCTACAGTGACGGCAGGAGGGGTGCATATGACCATTCGTGAGATCGAAGCGCTGTCCGGCATGACGCGCGCGAACATCCGTTTTTATGAATCCGAAGGACTGCTCACGCCGAACCGCATGGAAAACGGCTACCGCGATTATACAAGATCGGACCTCGACACACTGCATAAGATCCGGCTGCTGCGCGCGCTGGGGCTTGGGATCGACGAGATCCGGAAACTCTCGGCAGGGGAGACGGCGCTGGACGAAGCGCTTGAAAGCCGTCTGTCTGCGATGCAGGAAGAACAGCGGACGCTCGTGCGCGCAGAGGAGGTCGCACGAGCGATGCTGCAGGCGCACGCGGACTATGCGACGCTCGACACCGGGCGCTATCTTGCGGCGCTGGAAGCCGGCGCGCAGACGGCTCTGCAGCAGGATGTGCAGCCGAAGCTGCATGTGCCCTGGCGGCGGTTTTTTGCGCGGATGATCGATCTGCTTCTTTATACGGAGATCTGGATGATCGTGCTGACAGAGGCCGGGCTCAGCACGTCGGACATATCGACCCGGCTGCTGAACAGCTTTCTGACACTGCTGACGATGCTCCTGCTGGAGCCGCTTCTGCTGTGCAGGACCGGAACGACGTTCGGCAAGCGGCTGCTCGGCCTGTCGCTCCGCGATCCGAGCGGGATGCGCCTGCGATACATGGATGCGCTGGAACGCACGGCGCGGCTTCTCTGGTATGGCCTCGGGGTCAATATCCCGGTCTTCTGCTACGTGCGTCTGTATAAGAGCTATAAGACCGATGCGGCAGGGGAGACGCTGAACTGGGAGTACGAGTCTGAGCAGACTGCGCAGCCGCTCAGCTGGAACCGCGGCCTCGCTGCAGCGCTGGCGGCGGTCCTGGTGGCCGCATGCGGGATCCTCGGTTCGCTGGCAGCCATCGGACCACGATACCGCGGGGACCTGACCGTCGCGCAGTTTGCAGAGAACTATAACCGCATCGGAAAACAGCTCGGCTCGAGGCAAAACGGCGAGATCGACGCGGAAGGGAACTGGACGCGCGGCCGCGGCGTATCTCTGCGCATTTTGATGAATGTGTCCGGCTTTGCCTTTGAGACAGGTGCAGACGGGATCATTCAGAGCGTATCTATCGAAGCCGATGGCGGCATTTCGGACGGGATCCGGCCGACCGGCCTGATGCAGCTAACGCTTTACGCCTTTGCGGGTGCGAAACACGGTCACATTTTCCTTGACCGGGCGCTGATGGCCGTGTCGCGGCAGCTGGCGCGGCAGCCGCAGGAGGCGTTCAGCACCGTCGTGGACGGGGTAGCGGTCGATTATCAATACCGCGCCGAGGGGAACTGGTACCGGCTTGCGATGAGGAAAACAGGGGTTGACAAATAGAGACTATCGTGATAGTCTGTACATAGACGATTGCAATAGTCTGAAAGGAGGACACCCGATGAAGCTGTTCGATTCGGAGTGGAAGGTCATGGAGGTTTTGTGGCAGGACGGCGATACCACGGCGAAGGAGCTCTCGCTGCGGCTGGCCGATTCCGCCGGGTGGAACAAGAACACGACCTATACCGTCATCAAGAAATGCGTGGAAAAGGGCGCCATCGAGCGGCGCGAGCCGAATTTCCTCTGCCATGCCTGCATCACGAAGGAGGCGGCGCAGCAGGAGGAGGCGGATACGCTGCTCGATAAGGTCTTCGGCGGCTCGGCAGAGCTGCTGTTCGCGTCGGTCCTGAGCGGGCGGAAGCTCAAGAAAGAGGAGCTGGAACGCCTGCGTGCGCTGGTGGAGGCGCAGGAGGGATGAGCGGGTTCCAAGCTGCGGCGGTGAGCGGCAGTGTGATGATCCTCGTGATCGCGCTGCTGCGGTTGACCGCCGGAAAACGGCTGCCGCGGGCGCTGTTTCCGGCGCTGTGGTGCGCGGCGGCGTTTCGGCTGCTGCTGCCGGTGCGGCTGCCGTCCGCGCTGAGCGTCTGGAATCTGACCGCAGGTGAAAGCCGTGCGGCCCGGACGGCCGCGCAGATCTCCGAACACCTGACGCCGTTTCCATCCCTGACAGCGGCTCCCGCAGCGCAGGAGGCCGCGGCGCGGCTTTCTCTGCCCGGTTTGATCTGGGCGGCGGGGGCGCTGCTGCTGGGCGCGTATTTTCTTGTCGGCTGGCTCCGGTTCACGCGCCGGTTCGCCGGTGCGGCTCCGGTCGGGAACGAAACGGTCGACAGCTGCGTGAAAGCCTTCGGCTTCCGGCGTCCTCCTGTCATTCGCTGCACAACGGACAGCCGTGCGCCGCTGACCTATGGTGTCCGGCGGCCGGTCGTCCTGCTCCCGGCAGACCTGCTGGCCGACCGGGAGGCGCTGCGGATGATCCTGACCCATGAACTTGCGCATATCCGCCGCAGGGACTGCCTGCGGAAGCTCCTGTTTACCCTGTGTCTGTGCGTGTACTGGTGGAACCCGGTCTGCTGGGGGATGGTCCTGCTGGCCAACCGGGATCTGGAGCTGGCCTGCGACGCCTTGACGCTCCGCTATCTCGGCAGGGACCGGCGCAAATCGTACGCGCTGACACTTCTGGAGCTTGCCGCGCGGCAGGCGCAGCCGCATCCGCTCTGCAGCGGATTTGGAAAGCCCGCGGCGGAAGAAAGGATCCAGGCAATCATGAAAGCAAAGAAGATCCCAGTCTATCTGACCATTCTGGCCGTTGTGCTGGCGGCCGCCGTTGTGACGGTCTTCGCCACGCAGGCGGAACCGGCCGCTGCGCCGGAAGCCCCGGCCGCTCCGGTGCAGACAGCACAGCCGGAGGCGAAAACTCCGGACGAAGTCACGCTCGAGATCCCGCAGACGGCTTCCATCGAGGAAAGCCAGCCCGCGGACGCCGCACCCGAACCGGCGTCGCAGCTGCAGTACGTCTTTCCGCTGGAAGACGCGGACGCGGCTGTGCTGCAGAGCTTCGGTTACAGGGACGTCGCGGGTGTCAGCGTGGATGGAGCGGCCAAGCAGGCGTTCCACGCCGGCGTCGATCTGGAGGCGGCGGAGGGGAGCAGCGTGCTGGCCGTTGCAGACGGAACCGTTGCAGCTAGTACGTATGACATGGTCTACGGCAACCAGATCACCATTCAGCACGCGGACGGCATGCTGACGACCTATAGCCATCTGAGCGAGCGCCTCGTCTCGGAGGGCGACAGCGTCCGGCAGGGCCAGATCATCGGCCGTTCCGGCGCGACCGGTTGGGTGACCGGCCCGCACCTGCATCTGGGCGTGCAGGTGAACGGCGAATACGTCGATCCGCTGGAAGCCCTCGGATAAGCATTTCCCATCACAAACAACCAAAAAAGCCCCTGTACCGGAGCAACACCCGGTACAGGGGTCTTTGTTTTTTCAGGAATGCAGCGCCTGATGCTCTTTCAGAAGCTCTTCGTGCAGCTCCAGAATGGTCCAGCCCTTGTTTTCTTCGGTCAGGACGGCCTTGAGCGCCACGGGCGGGAGCTTGCTCTGCTTCATCGCCTGCAGAAACAGCTGCAGCCGCTCGTCGGTGAAGTGGGCGAAGACGAGAAGCTGACCGGAGAAATCCTCCCCGTCATAAAAGGTCTCGAAGCTGCTAAGATCGCCGGTCAGTGCGCCGACGGCGTTGAGATACTCCCATTTTTCCACCACGCGGACCTTCGCGCCCAGCCGCATGGCGGCCATGCGGAGCTTGGAAAGCTGCTTGGCAGGGAAGTGGACGGCGAGAACGATCGGAGTCATGCCTGCACCTCCCCGGGCGTCTGGCGCAGGAAGCCGGCCCACATGAGAAGCCCGGCCAGCGACCAGAAATAGGCCATCATATACGGCTCTTCGAAGATGTTCTCAAACCCGCAGTGGACCAACACGCCGCAGAGTCCCGCGAAGATCCCCGCGCACAGCGGATACAGGCGGCTGAGCCCCTGCTTTTTCTGCTGCGCCGTGCGGTAGAGCGCGCGGCAGGCGTTCGCAAGGAAGCCGAGCACGGTCAGAACGAACGCGGCCAGACCCGTATAGCCCATCTCGATCATGAGCTTGAGGTAGTAATTGTCGACGTAGAAATAGTCCTGATGGTCGATGACCTGATTCTGCATGGCGACGGCGCCGCCGAACATACCAAGTCCCACGCCGGTCAGCTTTCCGCGCTGCTCGAGCAGCGTCAGCGCGACGAGCTTGCGCCCGGCGCGGCCGCCGGAGGTATTGGCCTCGGCAAAATCAGCCGTGAACAAAAAGCCGATACGGCTGCGCACGAATGGCAGCGTGCAGGCCACGCAGGCTGCGGCCAGCAGCAGCACGAGCAGCCGCCGGTCGACCAGCAGCACGAAGATCACGATCGCGAGCGCCAGCGCCATCCACGCGGCGCGGGACATCGTAAACAGGCAGCCGAAGCACATGCAGAACGCGCAGATCCACGCGGCGATCTGCAGTTTCCGGTTTTTCGTGCAGTAGGCCAGACCTGCCGCCATGGGGGCGAACATGGTCATGAAATCGCCCATGATGTTGGGGCTTCCGAAGATGGAGTACACGCGCGTGCGGACCGAGGTCTCCGTATGCGTCATCCAGCTCGAGGGGATGGGGACGGCGACGATATACTGGTACACGCCGTGCAGCGCGATCACCGTCGCGAGCACCACGAGCGCAAAATACACGCGCATAAAGTCCCTGTCGTCATGCACGAGGCGCGTGACGAGGAAGAACCAGAGCATGTACTGCACCGTCGCGCGGAAGCCGGAGATCTGGATGGAGTAGTACGGCGTGACGACGTTCATGAGAACGAAGCAGACCGTCAGGAATATGCACACCGGCAGATCCAACGGATTGCAGCCGGTCTGCAGCGGCGTTTCGCGGCCGAGGCGCTCATAGACCACGCAGCCCAGCGCCAGCAGCATCAGGCATTCATCCCAGCACGACGACAAGACCGGCACAGCCAGCAGATCGCGCAGCACATAGTCGATGACGACATACATGGAGAGCGCGAATAAGATCACGCCGTGCAGCCCGTCAGAAAACAGCCAGGAGAACAGGCGGCTGTTTTGCCCGCAGCGCACGAAAAAGCGCCAGATGCGGCAAAGCAGCGAGTGATCCAGGCAGTCCTTCAGCCCGTGCCGCGCGGCAAGGCGGGCGTTCAGCCGTTCAAAGCGCTTCGCCGCACGGCTTTCGCGCGTCGGCGCGTCAGCGCTCGCCAGCCGCCGGATGCACCACGCGCGCGTCCGGCTCGAGCGCCACGTGCGGCCCAGAAAGGCCAGGACCTTGCTCGAATGCGCCAGCGCCGAAAACCAGCCGCCGATGGCGAGCAGCACCCGCCACAGAAGGCTCGATGTCAGCAGCTCAGCCATCGGTGACCTCCAGCGCACAGATCAGACCCGTCAGCTCAAACTCGCTTGTCTTGAGGATGTATTCATAGCCCACGCGCACCTCCTGCGGCCCGACCTTGTAGACGTTGCCGGTGAAGGAGGCGTCGGCTTCGACGGTGATGAACAGCGTCTGGTGGCCATTGTCGGCGTTATAGGTCTCGCTGCGGACGTCTGTGATGGACGCGGCGATGACCTTGGAGTCGTTGACCAACGATTTGCCGGTCTGCGTTTCAGCATATGCGGCGATATCGGCAGGGACGTCTTCGATCTCGACGGTATAGACGGCCTTCTTCGCAGAGCCGGTCACGGCGGCCGCGGCCTTTCTGCCGCCCAGCTTCCATGCAACGGCCGCGATCACAGCGACGATCAGGATCACGACCAGCAGGTCGATCAGGTTGATCTTGCCGAACAGACGGCCTTTTTCATCAATGAGTTTCATGCGGTACCTCCCAAAGAGTTTGCTTGATTTGCTTTCTTTCATAGGGTATAATCAAAGTGCCGGATACCGGCACGATATTCTATTTTACTGTATCTTACCGCAAGAAACAAGTGGTAATTCAAAAATGAGGGTTCCAATATGAAAGTGATAACACTGATCTCGGGCGGCGACATCGGCGGCGCGAAGACGCACGTGCTGTCGCTGCTGCATGGTCTTGGAAAGACAGAGCAGGTGCGGCTCGTCTGCTTCCGCGAGGGTGAATTTGCCGAGGACGCCCGGAAGCTTGGTATCGACACCTGCGTGATGGAGGTTTCCGTCGGCGCGGCTATCGGGCGGCTCACGCAGATGATCCGTAAGGAGGGCTTTCAGATCATCCACTGCCATGGCGCGCGCGCGAACCTCACCGGCGCGATCCTTCGCCGGAAGGTCCGCGTGCCGATCGTCACGACAGTCCATTCCGATTACCGGCTGGACTATCTCGGCAGGCCCCTGCACCGCCTGACCTACGGCACGATCAATACCATCGCGCTGCGCATGTTCGACTATCACATCGGCGTATCCGACGCGATGGCCCAGCTGCTCATCTCCCGAGGCTTTGACCCGCAGACGATGTTCGCCATCTACAACGGCATCGATTTTACCCCGGTCACGCCGAAGCTCGGGCGGGAGGACTATCTGCGCTCGGTTGGCCTGGAGGTGCAGGACGATACCGTCGTCTTCGGCATCGCCGCGCGGCTCGACCCGGTCAAGGATATGCCGACGCTCATCCGCGGCTTTTCCATCGCCGTCAAAGATCATCCGAATATCCGCCTGCTGATCGCAGGCGAGGGCGAGCAGCACCAGATGCTCGAAGCGCTTGCCGCGCAGACCTGCCCGCCGGGTACGGTCGTGTTCGCGGGCTGGGTCACGGATATGGACAGTTTTTACCACGCGCTCGACGTCAACACGCTCACGTCCATCTCCGAGACCTTCCCCTACGCCATCACCGAAGGCGCGCGCATGCGCTGCGCGACCATCGCGTCGAATGTCGGCGGCATCCCGTATATCATCGAGCACGGCGTGACCGGTCTGCTCTTTGAGCCGCAGAACGCGGAGGCGCTCGGCGCGTGCATGACGCGGCTGGCCGAATCGCGCGCCATGCGCGAGCAGCTGGGCGAGAATCTCTACGAAAAAGCCTCGCACGAATTCTCCATCGACGCGACCGTCGGCAAGCAGATCGAGATCTACCAGACCATCCTGCGCCGAACCGCGCAGCCGAAGAAGAAAAAATCCGGCGTGCTCATCTGCGGTGCCTACGGCAAGGGCAACGCCGGCGACGATGCGATCCTGAAGGCCATTCTCGCGCAGCTCAAGGCCATCGACCGGGATATGCCCATCTATGTCATGTCGCACGACCCGGCGCAGACGAGGCTGTGCTATCACGTCGGCTCGGTGCATGTGTTCGACCCGTTCGCGTTCTGGCCGCTCATGCGGAAGGCGAAGCTGTTCGTCTCCGGCGGCGGCAGTCTCATCCAGAATGAGACGAGCACGCGCTCACTCAACTATTATCTCACCACCATCCGCATGGCCCACGCCGCGGGCTGCCGCGTCATGATGTACGGCTGCGGCATCGGCCCGGTGAGCGGCGAGGCGAATCGCCGCCATACCGCCCGCATCCTCAACCGCTGCGTCGACCGCATCACGCTGCGGGAAGATCTTTCCCGCCGGGAGCTTGCGGACATGGGCGTGACAAAGCCGAAGATTACCGTCACGGCCGACCCGGCCCTGCTGCTGCAGCCGGCCTCCGGCGGCGCGGTGGACAGCTATTTTCTGAGCAATGACCTGGACCCGGACGGCAAGTACGCCATGTTCGTTCTGCGGCCGTGGAAAAATCTCTCGCAGCACCTGCAGGCGATCGTGGATACGGCTGATTATGTAAACAAGACATACGGCCTGACGCCCGTCTTCGTCGCGCTGGAGCCGACGCGGGATCTGGAGATCAACCGCACCGCGGCCAGCATGCTGACCTGCAGGACCGTCGTACTGCCTGCGCCGCGGGATGAGCAGCTGACCATCGGCATGATGCAGAAGATGCGGGTGATCGTGTCCATGCGTCTGCATGCGCTGATCTTCGCGTCGTCCGTCGGCGCGCCGCTGGCCGCCATCTCGTATGACCCGAAGGTCACGGGCTTCATGGCCTACCTCGGTCAGGAGCACTGCATGGAGCTTGCGGACGTGACAAAGCCTGCGCTGTGCCGGCTGGTAGAGGACACCATGCAGGCCGCGCAGCCCTATTCGACGGACCGGCTGAAAACCCTCGCGGCGGAAAATGAGACGGCCGCGCGGGAGCTTCTGGAGGAATCGAAATGAGAAAGATCGTTTGTCTGGCCACCTCGCCGTGGTATCCCATCCCGACGCGCAAGCAGCAGGTAATGAGCCGCATCCCGGACGCCGAGATCCTGTATTTTGACCCGTCGGTCACGTATCTGGCCCCGCTGAAGGACAAAGCGGCAAGGCCCGGCCTCAGCAATTACAAAAAGGAGGGCGTGCACCCGCAGGAGAATATCACCGTCTACAGTCTGCCGCCGGTGCTGCCGTTCTTTTACAAATTCCGCTGGATCAACAAGCTCAACCAGCGCCGCATGGCGCGGTTCGTGCGCCGGAAGATGCGGGAGCACGGCTTTACCGACGTCTTGCTCTGGGTCTACTCGCCGGTGACGGCGGATCTCGTGGATCTGGTGCCGCACAAGGGGCTGGTCTATGACTGCGTTGACCGGCATTCGGCCTACGGCGGGCTGATGGACCCCGCGCTCGTCGACCGGATGGAGCTGGAGCTGGCAGGGATGACCGACCGGACCTTCGCCACCGCCGACGCGCTGGCCGAGCGGCTGCGTGCCGCGCAGCCGAACACGGTCATGATTCCGAACGGCGCGAATTTTGAGCGTTTTGTACAGGCAGCGCAGCCGCAGCCTGTGCCGGAGGATCTGCGGGACATCCCGCACCCCATCTTCGGCTTCGTCGGCGCGCTGCAGAGCTGCATTGAGTATGACTATCTGGAAGCAGCCGCGAAGGCCCGCCCGGACTGGAGCTTTGTGCTGATCGGCAAGGAGAAGCCGGGCGTCGATCTGACGGCGCTCCACGCGATGCCGAATGTTCATTTCCTCGGCCTCAAGCCGAACGAGCAGCTGCCGCAGTATCTGGCGCATTTTGATGCCTGCCTCAATCTGTTCGCCAAGAGCGACCTCAGCAAGGACGTCAGCCCGCTGAAATTCTATGAATATCTGGCGACGGGCCACCCCATCGTCTCGACCAGGCAGCCGGACCAGATCCTGCAGTACGCGCCGCTGATCGAGATCGCCGACAGCCCGGAAGAATTTATCGCGGCCTGCGAAGCGTCGCTGACAGACACGGCGCCGGAGCGGACGAAGGCCCGCATCGAGGCCGGCCGCGCCTGCTCGTGGGACAGCCGCGTGGCGCAGATGTGCGAGATTTTACAGGAGCAGGGGATCCTATGAAAAAGCTGCTCATTACGGGGTTTGACCCCTTCGGCGGCGAGCCGGTCAATCCGGCCTATGAGGCTGTGCGCCTGCTGCCGGATGTGGTCGCTGGGATAAAGTTATGTAAACTGGAAGTGCCGACCGAATTTGTCCGCAGCGGCGCGGTCCTGCTGGACGCGCTGGCGGCGGAGCTGTACGCGCGCTATCGCGTTTGAGGGGGCGAGGGCATGAGAGCGTGCTTTGCTTTCTTCGAAATGCAGTTCATCAAGGGCCTGCAATACCGAACGGCCGCGTGGGCGGGGGTATTTACGCAGTTTTTCTGGGGATTTATGGAGATGATGCTGTATCGAACGCTCTATGCCGACCATGCGGCGCAGTTTCCGATGCAGCTGAGCGCACTGGGCAGCTATATCTGGCTGCGGCAGGCGTTGTTTGCAATGCTGAATACGTGGTCGGCGGAAAATGAGCTGTTTGACAGCGTGCTTTCCGGCAATATCGCCTATGAGCTCTGCCGCCCGGTCGGGATTTACGGCATGTGGTTCGCGCGAACGGCGGCGCTGCGCATGAGCCGCGCGGCGATGCGCTTTTTGCCGGGGATTTTGTTCGCCGCG
>ERZ857827.3092-NODE-3092-length-10423-cov-4.036555_pt1 | contig 10423 bp, 8 predicted proteins | sample MGYA00519761_ERZ857827 | MGnify/ENA primary metagenome ERZ857827 (study PRJEB31778, sample SAMEA3449370) | human gut metagenome | biome: human gut; feature: human-associated habitat; material: faeces | place: United Kingdom | collected 2010/2012 ... | reverse complement strand
ACCCTTGTGCCGCAGCACTTTCCCCGCAAACCAGCGTAGCGCTGTTTGCGGGCGCTGGCGGCCAACTCGGGGTTTTTCGACACCCTGAACAGGCCGTCCGCAGAAGTCTTTTCCTGCGGACGGCCTGTTGATTTTCTCTTTTGCCTATTGTCTTCTCATCTGCCGCAAAAACAGCAGCACTGCCGCCGCAAGCACTGCGGCCATGTATCCCAGCACCCACCATAAATGGGGAAAAATCCCCGCCCAGTTTCCGTTCAGAACAGCCCGTTCCATTTCCACCGCATGGACAAAGGGCAATGCGTAGGCGATTTTTTCAAAAGCGCCGCCCACCAGCTTCAGGTCAAACCAGGTGCCGGACAGCCAGGCCGTCAGGTTGGTGAGCAATGCGCCGCATATGCCGCCTACCTGCTTGGTGTTCATGACGCTGCCGCACAAAAGGCCCAGCCCGATAAAGAGGAGCGCGGCAGGCAGCACCGTCAGCACGGCCCAAATCATCGTAACAGAAGGCTTCAGGCCCAGCAGCATGGCAAACAGATAGCAGGCGGTGCATTGAGCCAGTGCGATGGGCGCTACCGGCAGCAGATAGCCGAAGATAAAGTCCGCCGCCGTCAGGGGCGTGGTATACAGCCGCTGCAGAAAGGCTGTCTCCCGGTCCCGGGCGATCAGCGTGGCGGAAAACAGCGTCATAAACGCCAGCCCGAAAATGGTCACGCCAGGGGTCAGGGTCTCCAGCCGGAACAAGTCAACCGGAACATTGGCCTGAATGGCGCTGAGCAGCGCCAGAATGACCACGGGAAAGCCCAGACTAAAGCCGACCGTCAAAGGATTCCGCAGGATTTCCCGGGCGTTGCGCCGTGCGAAAAACAGCATTTTCATTGCGCATTCCCCCTTACAATCGCCACAAAGGCTTCCTCGAATTTGTCCTTTCCGGCCTGCGCTTTCAGTTCCGCAGGCGTTCCCAGCGCCAGCAGGCGGCCGTCCCGCATGACGCCTACCCGGTCGGACAGTTCTTCCGCTTCTTCCATGTAATGCGTGGTCAGGACGATGGTCATCCGGCCCTTCAGCGCCCGGATGGTATCCCACAGGTCGCTGCGGGCCAGCACATCCAGCCCCAGCGTGGGTTCGTCCAGAAACAGGATCTTCGGCTCGCCGATCAGGGCCATGGCGATGCTCAGCCGCCGCTGCCAGCCGCCGGACAGCTTGCCCGCCCGGCGGTTCAGCACCTCGTCCAGCTTGAGCCGGTCGGAAAGCTCCTGAATCTTCGCGGCGGTCTTTTCTTTGGAAAAGCCGTGAACGCCGCCCATCAGCTCCAGATTTTCCCGGACGGTCAGGTTGGCCGCTACGGCGGTCTCCTGCGGGGAAACGCCGATGATTTCCTTCACCCGGTCGGGAGCCTCCAGAATGCTTTCGCCGCAGAGAAAGGCCTGCCCCTCCGTAGGCCGGGTCAGGCAGCAGAGCATTTTGATGGTGGTGGTTTTGCCCGCGCCGTTCACGCCCAGCAGGGCGAAGAGCTCGCCCTCCCCCACCGTCAGGTTCAGGCTGTTTACTGCCGTCAGTTCTTTATACTTTTTCGTCAGCCCGACGATTTGGATTGCATCCATGCTTTTTCTCATTCCTTTTTCTGTTTCGTTTCCGTTTGACCCGTTTGGCCCGTTTGGCCAAAGCGCAGCCGCAGCCCCTGATAAGCGTCGGTCAACGCGGCGCTGATGAAGTCCAGATCCCATTCCAGATAGGCGGTGGCGATCATGGTGGCGATGCCGTGGACGTAGATCCACATTTCCATATGGAAGCGATACGCCTCCTCCCAGCTCAGTCCCATGCTCTGCCGGATCAGCGAAAGCAGCGCTTCCAGCTCCTCTCCGGCGGCTTTTTCTTCGTTCGTGCGGTCCCGCATAAACAGCAGCTTGAACAGCTCCCGCTGCTCCCGGGCGAAGCGGATATAGGCCATGCCGCTGGCCTTGTAGGGCGGATACTGTCCGGCGGACATATCCTCCTGCAAATATGCCTGATAGCGCTGATCGGCGGCTTTCAGCACCTCCTGCTGCACCTCTTCCATGTTGGTGAACAGGCCGAAAATGGGCTTGGCGGACGAGCCGAGCCGCTGGGCCAGACTGCGGGCCGTCAGCGCGCCGATGCCTTTTTCGGCGGTCAGCTCCAGCGCGACCTGAATGATCTGCTCCCGGGTAAACCGGCATTTGGGCGGCATAGGTCTTCTCCTTTCGGGATTCTTTTTCAAGAATCAAAGGTTGCGCAACTTACGTTTCCTATTATGGAATAAAAAACGGCTTTTGTCAAGAGCCGTTTCTTACCGGCAAATAAACTTCGCCGTTTATTTCTTCCTTTTCCAAAGCGCCTTTCCCCAGTCGGCCACCCGATCGGTGACTGCCGTCAGCGCTGCGGCCAGCACCAGCGTACTGGCATAGCACAGCACCGTAAAAGCCCATTGCAGGCCGGGATCGCTGTGAAGCGTGTTGGGGAACCAATTCCGCACATACTGCACCGCCAAAAACTGATGCCAGATATAGAAGTTGAAGGTCAGCCCGGACAGCCAGCGCATCAGCCGGTTGCCCAGCAGCCATTCCAAGGGCCGGGGCAGGAAGGCGGACGTCAGTATGCAGCCCAGCAGCGCCAGCGCCAGCGGCAGGCGATGCTTCAATTGACCCAGCCGCAGCGAGGCCGTGCTTTGCAGTCCCAGCGTACACTGGGCTTGAAGAATTTGCAGCACAATCCACACGCACAGCGCCAGCCCGGCGGCGGACGCCCATTGCAGCGCCGTCCTCAGGCGGGGCGCGCATTTTTCCAGAAAGGCCCGACCCGCTTCATACCCCATGGCCCCCAGCATTCCCAATGCATACACATCCAGAAAGGCCGGAAGCTGATTGATATACATAGCCGTGTCTTCGATTTTGAAATAGACGAACGCCCGGTACAGCCATCCTGCCGCCATCATCAGGCTCAGGGTCAGCCCCGGCTTCTTTCGGGCCCAGCGGGCCAGCAACGGAAACAGCAGATAAAACTGCATTTCGATGCAGACCGTCCACAGAACGCCGTTCAGGGGCGTACCGTAATAGGGCTGCAAAAAGAAGGTCTGGGTCAGCGTCAGATGGCTCCACAGATCCAGCCGCCGCGCTCCGTCGCTGGCATAGCTCCCCTGAGGCAGGGCAAAGAGGAAATACGCGGCCAGCACCGCCAGCAGATAGGACGGCAGGATCCGCCATAGCCGATTCCGATAAAACGGCAGCACCGCAGGCGGTTTCGTCCCTTCCCGGCGGCACCGGGCATGGGGTAGGAACAGCAGAAACCCGCTGAGCAGGATCAGCCCGTCCACGAAGATATACCCCGTGCGGGTGATATAATCAAAGCTGATCCGTTTTCCCAGCAGCACCACGTTCTGCGGCAGCCAGCTCTGCTGCCAGATGTGAAAATTGGCCACCAGCAGGGTCATCAGCACACGAAAGCCATACAGCGCGCCAATTTCCCGCCGGGCGTTGTTTTTTTCTCCCATGGCTCAGGCCTCGTCCGCCGGAGCATCCATGGTATCCGGCTGGACGGTTTCCTCCGGCCGAGGCGTTTCGGCAGGTGCCGGGGTCTCGGTCGGTGCAGCCGTCGCGGCGGGCGCTTCCAGCTCCATGGCGGGCATTTCCGCCTCCGCCGTCTTGGTGAACTTATAGTCCCGCTTTTGGCCGTCCCGAAGATCCCGCAGGCTCATACCCTTAGCGGTCAGCTGACTGATCTGGAACGCGGATTCCAGACTGTCCGGGCTGTTTCCCACCATCAGGCTGAAATTGCTCACGCGGAAATACAGCTCTTCTCCCAGCAGGGTGCAGGTGCCATCAGTGTGGAATTCCGCCTGCGTCCCGCTGGCGGACTCCCACGCGCCCAGAATCAGATAAGCCCGGCGCTTCAGCTTGCTTTCCGCGTCCCGGTAGCCGATGGCCTCCTGATAGAAGGGCATGGCCCGGTAGGGCTCGTGATTCCGATACAGCTGGTCGGCGTAGGAATAGCACGCCTCCTGATACAGCTGCTCCAGATCGCGGTAGGCTCTGGGCAGATTCGTCCGGTCTACGTCCTGCAAGGCCCGAATGGCCGCAGGATAGTTTTCCTCCGCAAGGGCCTCCCGAGCTGCCGCAGAGGCGGCGCTGTAGAGCTGATCGTAGCAGTCGGAAGCCTGCTGGGCCGCATCTTCATAATCGCCCAGCGCGGCAAAGGCGTCTCCGGCGGCTTTCAGCTCGCCCGCGTCTTTCTGGGCCAGCGCCAGCTGGTAGCGGCAGGCGCTGATTCGTTCCAGCGCCCGCTCGTTGTCGCCCATCTGCTCGTACAGATCGATGGCTTCCTGATACTTCTGTTCGTTTTCCAGCCGCACGCCCTCGTTGAGGATCATCTCGTTCAGGGTATTCACGGCCTGTTCGTCATCCAGCTTGCCCACGTTTTCCAACGCGGCCTGCACGTCTCCGCTTTCCTGATAGCTCTGGGCGATCTTTTCCTCGGTGTCCTTCACCCACTGTGCGCAGTCCTCATAGTCGCCCAGCTGGGTAAAGTTTTCCAGCGCCGAGGTATAATCCCCCGCCGCAAACTGAGACTTGGCCAGCTCATAGCGGCACTGATTTTTCAGGGTCTCGCTGTCCTGATACCGGCCCAGCAGTTCCAGCGTTTCCAGCGCAGCCGCGTAATCGCTCCGGCTGATGGCGGCCTGCACCAGCTGATAGCGCACATCCTGAAGCAGGCTGTCGCTGTCCTGATAGCCTGTCAGACCGGCCAGCAGCTGCTCGGCGCTCTGATAATCGCTGTTTTCAACGGCGGTCTTGGCCTGCTGATACCGGCACTGCTGCAAAAGCTCCGCCGCGTCAGCGTATGACCCGGCGCTTTCCAGAAGGGGCGCAGCCGCGTCGTAGGCCTGCTGCTCCATCAGCTGCACGGCCCGGTGATAGTCGCAGATCTCCGCCTGTCCCAGGCTGTCCAGATAATCCGAAATCTTCCGGAACGCCTCGGACGCGCCTTCGTAGTCCTCCTGCTCCATCCGCGCCCGGCCATACTGATACAGGCAGTCGTTGCCCTTGGCCAGCGCATCCTGATAATCGGCAATTTCCAGATAGCGCTCCCCGGCGGTCTTCAAATCGCCGTCCGCCAGCGCCTTTTCTGCCAGCCGGTAGACCGCCGCCTGCCGCTGTTCTTCCGCATCCTCCCAGCCGGAGGACAGCAGATACAGACGGATCGCCTCTTCGTCGTTGCCCTCGTCCGCCTGCTTGGCGGCCAGCCGGTAATAGCATTCCCGAACCTTGTCGTCCGCGTCCTGATAGCCGCTCAGATTCATATACAGGGCCAGCGCCACGTTCTCGTTGCCCATGCTCAGCAGTTCCTCCGCCTGTTCGTAGGCGCACTGCCGGCACCTTTCCGTGCTGTCCTCGTAGTCTCCCAAACTCTGGAAGGATTCCATGGCCTTATCATACAGCTTGTCCGCCAGATAGCTTTCGCCCAGCAGATACACCGTCTTTTGCCGCTGATCCTCGCTGTCCTGATAACCGTTCAGACCGGAAAACAGCTTTTCCGCTTCCGTCAGGTTGTCCGCGCCGCCCATCTCCCGCAGGCTGAGCGCCTTCTGATAATCGCATTCCTGCTGACGTTCCGCCGCGTCCCGATAATCGCCCATGGCGGCAAAGGCCGTCCGGGCTTCGTCGTACTGTCCGGCGGTCAGCTTTTCTACAGCCGCGTTGTAGCGCAGGGTGGGCAGCACCCAAAAAACGCCGAACAGCACGGCGGCCAGCGCCAGCGCTCCCGCCACGCTCCAGCGGATGACCCGGTTTTTCCGGCGACGCTGCTGACGGCGCTGTTTGTTTTCCTCTTCCAGAAGGCGGCTGTTTTCCTTGCGGGCCTCGGTCGCCACGTCCGCCAGCTTCTTTTCATGAACGGCGATCACCTGCCGCACGTTTTCCCGGCTGAAGCTGGCAAAGACCGCGTCCCGGCCCCGCTCGCAGCGGCAGCACCGGGCCGAATCCAGCGGATTGGCGCGCCCGCAGACGCAAAGCCACGCCTGCTGCTGCACCTCGGGGTAGCCCATCGCGTCCTGCCCGGCCACAAAGCGCAGTTCGTCCAGCGCCCGGCCCGGCTGCAGGGTGTTGGGCGTATAATTCACCAGCGGCGCGTTGCCCTTGCGCCAGATAGTCGCATCGTCAAACCAGACCTTTTCAATGGTGACTTCCGCTTCCTTGACGTTTTTCCATTCGTTGGGCACCATCATCACGCTGAAGCGCTCGCCCGCTTCGGCTTTCAGGCCCTGCATCCGCTCGGACTGGCGAAACAGCAGCCGGTTGTCCTGATCGTAGCAGCTCAGCGTCAGAAGAATGCTGACCACGACCTTATGGGACAGGTTATTCATCACAAACGTACATTCCGAAACGTCTTCCGCCGGCATGGCGGACTGCCACAGCTCCACCGGACACGTCAGATCAATCTTCATGGTTCACCCTCCCGGTTTTTCCATTGTGGATCAACCTTTATTGTACAGGAAAATGCGGAAAAAGTACAGTCCCGGCCGGGGCTTCCACTTGTAAAGTCTGCTCATGAAAACAGGCCGGACGGCTTTCGCCGTCCGGCCCGGGGATTCTAAAGGGATTTTACTGGGCAAGGAACGCGGCCAGCTGGCTGTTGGCTTCGTCCACGATCTTCTGCATGCCGGCGCCTTCCAGCTTGGAAAGCAGTTCGGGCAGCAGGGCATCCACATCGCCGGCGCCCGTCCACAGGGTCAGCGCATAGGCTTCCTTGATGTTCATGCAGGCAGCGATTTCGTTCTGCACAGGAGCGGTATCAAAGGTGAAACCGTAGATGGGCAGCTTCTTGGAACCGCCGTAGAACTCGGCGAACTTCTGCTGGAAGTCAGCGCCCTGACCCTTGGTGGGGGGCAGCAGGGTCACGTTGCCGACGCCGTTGACCCACACGCTGTAGCTGTTGGTCCGGGTATCGGTGAATTCGGCTTCGCCCGCGTCGTTCAGGTTGTAATGCACGCCTTCCACGCCGTAGCACAGCAGGGTAATCACGGTGGGATCGGAGTTGAGCAGGTTCAGGAACTTCATGGCTTCCACGGGATGAGCGGAGTTGGCGGAAATAGCCATCATCGCGCCCTGCACGGAGGTGTTGTCGTAGGGAGCGTCATAGTCCATCAGGTAGGCCACCTGCACGCCGCGGGCCTCGGAAGTGGTCACTTCGTAGCCGTAGAGGGAAACCTCGGTGGAGATCAGGTAATTCGCGGTGTTCTGCGCGTTGCGCCACGCGTCGGTCGCGGTTTCGCCGATGGCGATGGCGGGATCGATGTAACCGGCCTGGAAGTATTCGCGCATCTGCTTGGCGAACTTCTCAAACTCGGGGGTGGCGAACTTGCCGACCAGCTCAGTGCCGTAAGCGCCGGGAGCGGACACGTCTTCCTTGTTGTAGTAGTAGCTCAGCAGCAGGTTGGCGTCGCCGGGAACGATGCTCACGCCGTCCACGATACGCTCCGCCACAGCGCCTTCAAAGATGAAGGGATAGAAGGTCTTGCCTTCGGCTTCTTCCCCGGCCTTGACCGTGGCGAAGATGTCGCCCCAGCCGTAGAAACCGGCGTTCTTCACATCGTCCAGCGTGTAGCCGTACTTTTCCAGCAGGGTCACGTTCACGTCCCAGCAGTTCATGGTAGCGAAATCCTTGAAGCCGGGGATGGCGTAGATGCCCTTTTCGCCGTCTTCGCCCTCGGTCTTGGCGCCTTCCAGCAGCAGGGCGGGCAGAGCGGCTTCCACGTCCTTGCCGTACTCGTCCAGCAGGTTGTCTTCCGGGTCGTCCAGACGGACGAACGCGCCCTTCTTGGCATAGGGAGCATATTCGTTGCTGGTCCAGGAGCAGGTGAACATCACGTCGTACTCGTCACTGCCGGCGTTGATGGCATTGCTGGCCAGATCGTTGAAATTGGCCCAGGTGCCCCAAACGGGCTTCACGGTTACGCCGATCTTCTCGGCCAAATAGGCGTTCAGCTGTTCCAGCACAGCCGCATCGTCGGTCACGTTGCAGCCTTCAAACAGAACGGTGATTTCCACGGGGGATTCTGCCAGAGCGGGGGTCAGGGCCGCCACGATCAGCAGCGCCGCCAGTACCAGAGAGAGCAGCTTTTTCATGGGTTTTCCTCCTTAAAATGTTGGTTTGATTATTTGTAAGCGGCTTGCAGCACCGCGCACCGCGTTACATCGGGGTTCTTTTCGCCGAACGGTCAGCCTTTCACCGAGCCGATGGTCAGTCCGGCCACCACGTACCGCTGGAAGAAGGGGTAGGCGCAGGCGATGGGCAGCACGATGAATACCACCACCGCCATCCGCATGGTCTGGCTGGGCAGGCTCTTGAGAGCCTCCGCCCCGCTCGCGCCGATCATGGAGCTGTTGCGGGCCAGAAACTCCGAGTTCTTCTGCATTTCCATCAGCAGGTACTGCAGGGGATAGAGCTTCTTTTCCGTCACGTACAGCATGCACAGGAACCATTCGTTCCAGTAGCCCAGCGCCGTCAGCAGCGCCACAGTGGCAATGCCGGGCTTCATGATGGGCAGGACGATGCGGCAGAGGGTGGTGTATTCCCCCGCACCGTCGATGGTGGAAGCCTCGATCAGCTCAAAGGGCACGGTAGTCTGCAGGAAGGTGCGCATGATGATAATATTGAAGGGGCTTACCAGCATGGGCACGATCAGGGCGGCGTAGTTGTTGCTCAGCCCCAGCAGGTTCTTGCACACAATGTAGGTGGGAATCAGTCCGCCGCCGAAGATCATGGTGAAGAAGCTCAGGAAGCTGAAGAAGCTGCGGAATTTGTAGTCCCGGCGGAACAGCGGATACGCATACAGGATGCACAGCGTCACGCTCAGCACCGTTCCCACGATGGTAATCAGGAAGCTGTTAAAGTAGCTTCTCCACAAAAGGTCGCCCAGCCGGAGCACCTGCCGGTATGCGTCCAGCGACCACGACAGCGGAAAGAAGGAATAGCCCTGGGCGGAAATGCTGTTTTCCCCCGTGAAGGAAATAATCACGACGAACACAAAGGGAATGATGCACAAAAGAGCGAACAGGCCCAAAATCAAAGCGAAGAGAAATTCCGCGCCCCGGCTGATCTGATTGAGCCGGAGGTGGGAACGGCTGGAATGCTTGTTGATGGAAACGGCTGTCATCGTTCCTTCCTCCTTTCTCAGAACAGGCTGCTTTCTTCATCCAGCCTGCGGACAATCGCGTTGGCCGTCATGATGCAGATGAAGCCCACCAGATTTTGCAGGAAACCGGCCGCCGTAGACATGCCCACGTTGCGGGTGGAGGTGTAGGCACGGTACACATAGGTATCCACCACCTGCGTGGCCGGGAACAGGGGCGCGGAGTTCATGGGCACCGACCAGAACAGGCCGAAATCCGCGTTGAAGATCTTGCCCACGTTCATGATGAGCAGAATGACGATCATGGGCTTCAGGTGCGGCAGCGTCACGTGGAGAACCTGCTGCCACTTGGTGGCGCCGTCCACCGAAGCGGCCTCGTACTGCGTGCGGTCGATGCCGGTAATGGCGGACAGATACAGTACGGTGGAGTAGCCCGTGTTTTTCCACATGCTGCACAGGGTCAGAATGTAGGGCCAGTATTTCGGCTCGTTATACCAGTCGATGGCCGTTCCCGTAGCCGCCTGCTGGGCCCGGACGATCATGCCGTTGGTGGGATCCAGAAACGCGAAAAGGAAGTAGGCGGCCACTACCCAGCTCAGGAAATATGGGAAGAACATCAGCGTCTGATAGGTCTTGGCCAGAATCTTTTTGGTCAGCTCGCTCATCATGATGGCGAAGGTAACGGAAAGCACAAGCCCCATCACAATCCACAGCGCGTTGTAGCCCAGCGTATTGCGGATCATCACCCAGCTTTCGGAGGTGAACAGAAAGCTGAAGTTCTTCAGCCCCACCCATTTGCTGTGAAACAGATTGACCGGAAAGGGAATTTTGCGGGTCGGCAGCTTGTAATCCAGAAAGGACATTACGATGCCGCCCATGGGCAGATAGCGCACCAGCAGATACCACAGGGCTCCCGGCAGCACCATCGTGGTCAGCGCGAGGTTTTTTTGGAACTGGCCGCCGTTCAGCTTTCGGGGCAGCGGCTGCTGCTTTGCAGGGCAAGTCATGGAGCAGACTCCTTTCTATCCGCAGGCTTTGTATGTCACGATTTCCTTCGATGGTCTGATTATAGTTTTTCCGGCCTCCGATGGGAATGTCCGGGCTTGTGCTTTTTTGTCCACCGATGTGCATTTGTTGCAATCGGTTCTTTTTTTGCCTTCAAAAGCAGGAAAACGCCGTTTCTACCCGGTATTTGTCATGATGGAGGAGGACAAAAGCCCACCGGCCTTTCAGAGTGTCAAAAAAGTGGAGGTGCAGGAGGCACTGCTGCCACTCAATCGT
>ERZ857827.3091-NODE-3091-length-10425-cov-4.573385_pt1 | contig 10425 bp, 12 predicted proteins | sample MGYA00519761_ERZ857827 | MGnify/ENA primary metagenome ERZ857827 (study PRJEB31778, sample SAMEA3449370) | human gut metagenome | biome: human gut; feature: human-associated habitat; material: faeces | place: United Kingdom | collected 2010/2012 ... | reverse complement strand
TTCTTTCCTTATTCTGTATCGTTTTCAAGGTTCGTTGCTCTCAAGCGAGCTTGTACATAATACCACGCACCCGTTTTTTTGTCAACACCTTTTTTGAAATTTTTTTACTTTTTTTGCATTCTTTTTCCAACCCCTTATTTCTCAACGGTTTGCGGCGATCCCTCCGAACGATTTTCTCTCCGTTTTTCGTTCTCGAACCGTCATTTTTCCCCTTGACCCGCCCTTTCCGTCCTCTTTCCTTTACAAAAAACGTACGAACTTCGAACTTTCCCTCCTTCTTTTTCGTCATTATCATGGGACATTTTCCTGCTTTTCCCTGTCATCAATGTAACTTTCCCCTTCGGCTCATTGACTTTTTCCTTTCCGCTGCCTTATACTGCTTCCGTACTATCTGTTCTAGCACGGATAAAAGCAAAGGAGGATCATCCTTGTTTCTCATCAATCCCCAAAGCAAGCTGCCTCTGTATGAGCAGCTTGTGGAACAGCTCCGCAGGCAGATCGTTCTGGGAACCGTTTTCCCGGATGCGCCCCTTCCTTCGGTACGTCAGCTTTCGGTCGAGCTGGGCGTGAATCCGAATACCGTCCAAAAAGCCTACCGCGAAATGGAGCAGGAAGGCCTGATCGTTTCCATTCCCGGCCGCGGCAGCTTTGTTACCAGCGATGTCAGCCGCATGCAGGAACGCCAGCGGGCTGCCGAGCTGTCCCGTCTTGAAAAAGCCCTTCGTCAGTGTCATGAGATCGGCATTTCCCGCACTGCTGTTCAGGCGCTGGTCAACAAAGTGTATAAGGAGGAATCCTCTTGCTGAAAGCCGACCATATTCAAAAGACCTTCGGTTCCAGAGCTGCTCTTGACGATGTCAGTCTCGCTTTGGAGTCTGGGCATATCTTCGGCCTCCTGGGCACCAACGGAGCCGGAAAATCCACGCTTCTCCGCGCTATGGCCGGGCTGCTCCGGCCCGATCAGGGACAGGTTTCCCTGGACGGCGTGCCCGTTCCGGAGAATCCCGCCTGCAAACAGGCCATCTGCTATCTCAGCGATGAACCCGCTTTCCTGATGAATGCCACCATTGCGGAAATGGCGCGGATGCAGTCGTCTTTTTATCCCGCTCACAGCGACGATAAACTGGCGGAGCTCTGCCTGCGCTTTTCTCTCCCGCTTCATGAGCGAATCGCCACTTTTTCCAAAGGGACGCAGAAACGGGCGCAGATCTGTCTGGGGTTGGCCCGGAATCCGCAGGTTCTTTTGTGTGATGAGACCTTTGACGGCCTCGATCCCGTTATGCGGGACAGCTTCAAAAGGGTTCTCAGTCAGGAGACCTGCGACCGGGGGCTGATCACTGTTCTGGCCGGTCACAATCAGCAGGAAATGGAAGACATCTGCGACAGCGTCGGTTTCCTGCACGAGGGAAAGCTGGTGCGCTGCGGCGATCTGGACAGTCTGCTGAGCGACGTACAGAAAGTCCAGTTCATCCCCGGCGAAGCGCTGGAGGATTCCGTTCTGGATTCTTTCTCTCCCCTGCGCGTTCAGCGGCAGGGTCAGCTCATCGTGCTGACCGTCCGTTCCCGACGTTTCGAGCTGGAAGACAAGCTGCGAAGCCTCCATCCGCTGTTTCTGGAGTTCCTTCCCCTTTCTCTGGAGGAAATCTTTATCTTGGAAATGGAGGATCAGGGCTATGCAAAATAAGCGGCTTCATCCTGTTCGTTTCTTTCTGCACCGATATTTTTATCTGGGCTTTGCCATGCTGGCGATTTTTGTTCTCGTACTTCCGCTGCAAGCGCTGGTTCGCCTGCCCGCGTCCCTGAACGAATGGAATCGCATGGCGCTGCAATCCGGCGGGACGCTGGCGGATTATGCTGCGGAGATCCGCCTTTTTCTCTCCTGCTCGCTGCTGTATTCCCTGTTGGGGCTGGAGGGTCTTTGCGTTCTTTTTGCCGTCACCGGCTTTCTTTCTGCCATGATTCTTTTCCGGCACCTGTTTTCCCGCCGAAAGGGCATGCTGGTGGATTCCCTGCCGAACACCCGCGCCGTGGATTTTGGGCGGCGTTTCGTCTGTTTTCTCCTTTTCAGCGTCCTTCCCATCCTGCTCAGCTTCGGCGCCTATCTTCTCGTGATCGCCCTTAATGGTCTGGGAGCCTATCTTCTCTGGGAAAAGCTGCTGGCCCGCATGGCCGTCCTTCTTCTGATCCATTTCTATGGCTTTGCCGTCGGAGCGCTGGCCTGTGTCCTGACCGGCTATTTCTGGGCGGCTCTGCTGGCCGGAGCCGTGCTCACCGTTTCCTTTGAGGGAACCTTTTTCCTGTGGAGCACCATTGCCGGTCACTATCTGGATACCATGCCGGACTCCTTCTATCAGGACTGGCTCAGCCGCCTGTCCCCCATCTATGGGATGTACAAAAACGTTTATCAGCCGGGCATTGTTTCTCTCCTGCCGGGGCTTGCCGCCATCTTCCTGATGGGCGGACTGGCCCTGCTGCTGTATCGCATCCGTCGTCTGGAATCCGCCGAGCATACGCTGGCCTTTCATCCGCTGGAATGGATCATGGAGCTTTTTCTGGGGCTGGTCGGCGGCACGCTTACGGGCGCGTTGGTCTGGTACACCGCCGGGACGGAGCTTTCTCTGCTGCTGGGGCTGTTTCTGGGAACCCTGCTGGTCTCCGGGCTCTGTTATCTGGTTTTTCACCTGCGTCTGACCGGCATTTTCCAGCGCTGGTATCTGCCCGTCTGCACCTCCGTGGTGCTGCTTCTGGCCGTGGTCTGCCTTCACTATGACGTCTTCGGCTACGACCGCTGGCTTCCCTCCCGGGAAAGCCTCACTTCCTTCACCTTTCGTCCCGAGCTTTCCAGCGCTTCCGAAGCCGTCACGCTGACCTCTCCCGAAACGCTGGATGCCGCCTATGAATGGGCCTGTCTTCTGCGGGACGAAGCGGAGGAACAGCCGGACGGCATGCGGTATCGCTACAGCCGCACTTCCGCAAACGTATGCATCACCTATCAGCTGGGCGGACGGAAGGTCTCTCGTCTTTATCAAAACAAGACGGCTCGTGATCAGAGTGCCGGACTGATGAAGACGCTTCTGGAAAGCAGCGATTACCGTTCTCAGCAGACAGAACGCTTCTTTTTCCGGCATCCTGAAGCCATTCAGTCCGTCAGCGTTTACCCGGAAATGTCCTACTATTCCAGCAGCAGTTACCTTCGCTGCTCGGCAGACACCCGCGACCCTTCCTGCTCCTTCACCGTTTCCGACGTAGTCAGCGCATTGCGGCAGGACCTGTCTGCACGCACCTATGAGGATCTGCTGAACGATCCGCTGTTCACTATGCTGCTGTATGGCAGCGAGGAGGACGGTCGTTCTTCCACTCTGTCCCTTCCGCTCTATGCCTCAGATAAGCACGTACTGTCGGTCATTTTCGGCAGTGCCATGGCCGATATCGTGGACTTTGTTTCCGGCGGCTACGCAGCCTCTGACGGTGTAATCGCCGTCAAGCAGGTGTACAGTGTTCCCGCCAGTGCGCTTTATGCCTCGGAGCGCCCCTTCCATCCCGAGTGCCTGCTGGATACTCAGGTCGCCGCCTCGCCGGAGCAGACGGTGGAATGGGCGCGCCAGACCGTCTCCAATGAAAGCGCCTATCGCTATTATGCTCCCGATTTTCGTTCCGACAGCTACAGCGTCCTCTATCTCTTCCGTCAGGACGATCTGGCAGATTACGTTTCCAGCGGCGCCCTCACTGCCTACGATCCCGAGCATCCCGAGACCCTCCCCGAAGCCGGTACCTTCTGGTTCCAGCGCCGCTATTTCCCCGGCGAATGACGAAAGGCCGCCCCTTTCCGACGTCAAAATAAACCAAACGCCCGCATTTTCCCCCTCATTCACAGGGAAAAACGCGGGCTTTCATTTTGCCTTTTTTATCTTTTTACCGTTTCTCTTCCGGCGTAAACAGCTCAAAGATCGGATAATCGTACTCCTTCTGTACCCGATCCATCAGCTTCTGATCCCGAATCGTCCAGGCCGCCAGATAGGGCTTGAACAGCTTCTTTTCCAGCCACATGCTCAGGTTGCCATCCTCCGCCGCGCAGTAGGCCACGAAATGGGGCCGGGTCAGGCACAGCGGCAGCAGATACTTCATCGCAAAATGCTCCAGCCTGCTCAGTTCGCCCGGCTTCCACTTGCCGCCGGAAGCCAGCTCGCCCCGCACCACTTCCGGCGCGTGTTGACGGAACCACCGCACTGCCAGCGGATGAAAGCTTTCCACGCAATACGCGCCCTTGTAGCGGCGTAGCTGATCGTAGGTCGCTTCGCAGGTCTGCTCGATCCGATCATGGTATTTGACTTCAACAATCATGGGCGTTTTGCCGTCCACCAGCGCCAGTACCTCGGAAAACAACGGGATTTTCGAACCGTCCGGCAGCGGATATTCCATCAGCTGCGCGTAGGTCTGAGTATACAGATCCTTGTCCACGCCGCAGACTCTCTTCAGATTCTTGTCATGGAAGACCACCAGCTGATCGTCCGCCGTCAGCTGTACGTCCAATTCCATCCCGTATCCGGTCTCCATGGCCCGCCGGAAGGCTTCCAGACTGTTCTCCGCCACCTGATGATTGCCGTCATGCAGTCCACGGTGCGCATACAGCCAGCCCTTCAGCGCGCTGTCGTCCGGCTTTTTCCCCGCCGGGGCGATCAGCCACAGATACACCAGAAACAGTACCGCCAGAATTCCCAGAATCCACCATACCGCTGTCATTCTCAGTCATCTCCTACGTCAAAGGCTTCCAGCTTGCTCTTGGGCGGTTCGGGCTTGTTGTCGCCGTGCCGGGTCAGGGTGATGGTCACAAAGGAGATGGCCACCATCATCGTTGCATAGGGCATCAGCGTCTGATAGCCCACATGCTCCAGAAGAAGACCGCTCAGAATGGGCGTAATAATCTGCGCCGCCATGGAGAAGGTGTAGTAGTATCCCGTGTACTTGCCCACGTCGCCGCTCTTGCTGATTTCCACCACCATGGGGTAGGAATTCACGTTAATCATGGCCCAGGCCACGCCCACCAGCGCGAATACGACGTATACCGCCGGATGGAAGGCCTTGAACAGGCCCGCCGCGGCAAAGCAGACCGCCAGCAGAATCACGCCCGCCTGAATCATCTTTTTCCGGCCGAACTTGCTGGACAGCATGCCCACCGGCAGATAGCTCAGCACCGCGCCCACCGTAGCCACCATCAGGCACAGGGAGGCCGCTTTGATGTCGTAGCCCCACTGCACCTGCATATACCGGGTAAAGGCCGAGGTCACGGCATTGTACCCCATAAACCAGAACGCCACGGAAAAAAGAATCAGCCACAGGCTGCGCCGCACGTCCGGGGCCAGCTCGCCGAAGGCCTTTCCGCTTTCCTTCTGTTCTTCCGCCTCCGCCGCCTTTTCCTCGTCGGTTTCCATGGCCGCCACTTCTGCCGCCAGCTTATTTTCCCGCACGGTCAGCACCAGCACGATCACGGAGACCGCCATCAGCAGCGATACCGCCAGGAACAGCAGCGTATAGTCGTTCCGCCCATTCGCGCCTTCATGCACCAGAAGCCCGGTCACGGCCAGCGTAAAGACGCCGCCCAGCGCGCCCATCAGATTGATGATGGCGTTTCCCTTGCTGCGCAGGGGCTTGGGGGTCACGTCCGGCATCAGCGCCACGGCAGGCGAACGATAGGTGCCCATGGCGATCAGCAGCAGCCCCAGCGGGATCACGAACAGCAGCAGTTTTTCGTGGTTGTCCGCATAGGGCAGGATGTTCATCAGGATGACCGCCGCCGCCGTGCCGCCCAGAATAAAGGGCATGCGCCGTCCCAGCTTCGTGTGGCACTTGTCGGACAGCTTGCCGAAGAAGGGCAGCAGGAACAGCGCCAGCACGTTATCCATGGCCATGACCACGCCCACCAGACTGTCCTTCATGTGGAAGGTGTTCTTCAAAATCAGGGGAATCACATTGTCGTACAGCTGCCAGAACGCGCAGATGGACAGGAACGCAAAGCCCACCAGCAGCGTCCGTTTGTAGTTCAGTTTCATCTCTTTTCCTCCGTCCTCCGAAAAGGCCGGATCTTTCCCGCCTTTTCCATACTCGTCTCTCATATATACTCCAAATGAAAGCCAAAAGTCAAACCTTGTATAACGCTTCATAAAATGGTATAATAAAGGTTACATCGAAAGGAGGGCGCACCCATGGACAGCATGACGGGCTACGGACGCGGCGCCGCCCGGCGGGATGGCCGGGAAATCACCGTGGAATTCAAGGCGGTCAACCATCGTTTTCTGGATTTGTCCTTCCGCGCTCCCAAGAATCTCGCTTTTCTCGAGGACGCATTCCGCTCTTTTCTGAACGAAAGCGGCGTTCGTCGGGGACATGTGGACATTTTCATCAATTATGCCAATCATCGGGAGGATGCTCAGAAGATCGTGCTGGATCGGGAGCTTCTGCACAGCTTCCGCAAGGCGTGGCACGAATGCGAAGATCTTCTGGACTTCTGCAAGAAGCCCGACGCCGCCGAGGTGCTGACCATGAGCGGCGCCTATTCCCTCCGTCAGGCGGACGAGGACGCGGAAGCGGTCACGGCGCTGGCGCTGGAAGCCGCCCGTGAGGCCATCGAAGCCTTTCTGCGCATGCGCCGCACCGAGGGCGAAGCGTTGGCCCGGGATCTGCTTTCCAATCTGGACGCGCTTTCCGCTCTTTGCAACGAGATCGCCCAGCGTGCTCCCCAGGTGCCGGAGGACTACCGCAAACGCCTGCAGGCCCGTCTGGCCGAGTGGCAGGTGACGGAGACCGATCCCCAGCGCATTGCGCAGGAGGTGGCCCTCATGGCCGACCGCTGCGCCATCGACGAAGAGCTCAGCCGTCTGGAAAGCCATATCGCCCAGTTTGCCGATACCGTCCGCACAGCGGCGGAAGCGGGCAAAAAGCTGGATTTCCTGCTTCAGGAAATGAACCGGGAGATCAACACCATCGGCTCCAAGGCTTCCGACAGCGAAATCGCTCAGCGGGTCGTCGCCGCCAAGTGCATCGTTGAAAAGCTGCGCGAGCAGGTGCAGAACGTGGTCTGACCCATCCGACAGGAGGAACGCTCATTGCTTCGACTCATTAACATCGGCTTCGGCAATATGGTAGCCGCCGACCGTATCATTGCCATCGCCAGCCCTGACAGCGCGCCGGTCAAGCGGCTGATTCAGGAAGCGCGGGAAAGGCACCGGGTAGTGGACTGCACGCAGGGCCGCCGCACGCGGGCTGTTCTGCAAATGGACAGCGATCACCTGATTCTTTCCGCCATTCAGCCCGAAACCATCGCGGGCAGGCTTACCGATAAAGATCCCAGTTCCAAAGACGAGGAAAGAGAGGCTTGATCCATGGCTGTTTCCATTGCACGAAAGGGTATGCTGCTGATTATTTCCGGGCCGTCCGGCGCGGGAAAGGGCACGCTGGTCAAGAAGCTGCTGAACAGCGACCCCAGCTTCCGTCTCAGCTGCAGCGTCACGACCCGTCAGCCCCGGGAGGGAGAAATCGAGGGCGTTCACTATTACTTCATTGACGATGCCAAATACGCTCAATTGATGGAGGAAAACGCCTTTTTGGAGCATGCATCCGTGCATGGCCACAGCTACGGCACCCTGCGGGAACCCGTAGAAAAGATGATTTCCGAGGGGCTGAACGTGGTGCTGGAAATCGACCCTCAGGGCGCTCTTTCCGTCATGGAAAACGCGAAGGATTACGTCAGCGTTTTCATTCTTCCCCCCAGCTTTGAGGATCTGCGGGTGCGCCTGCATACCCGCAATACCGATGACCCTGTGGAAATCGAGCGCCGGCTGAACAACGCCCGCGGCGAGGTCCGCAAGGTGGATCATTATCAATATGCCATCATCAACGACAATCTGGAGCTGGCCTACACCCAGCTGCAATCCATTGTCCGCGCCGAGAAGCAGCGCACCAGCCGCTTCCATCCCCATATTCTGGACGACTGACCGTCCCGCAACTTTCCATTATCTGAAGGAGGAACATTCCATGGCCATTGTGAACCCGACCATCGTTGAACTGTCTGAAAAAGTGGATTCCCGTTATACTCTTGTGGTGGAGGCCAGCAAGCGCGCCCGCCAGCTGGTGGACGGCGCTCAGCCTTTGGTGGACCCCAAGGACATGAAGCCCCTGAAAATCGCCATCGAAGAGATCAACCGCGGTCTGCTCACCTACGAGCGCGACCCGGAGGAACAGGAGTAATTCCATGCAGATCGTCATGGGCGTGACGGGCGGCATTGCGGCCTATAAAGCCTGCGAGGTGGTTTCCCGGCTGAAAAAGCTGGGCCATGACGTGGACGTCATTATGACGGAGAACGCCACCCGGCTGGTGGCCCCGCTGACCTTTGAGACCCTCAGTAAGCGTCCCGTCTGTGTGGATACCTTCACCCGCACCGAAAGCTGGGATGTGAAGCATATTTCACTGGCCCAGAAGGCCGACCTGTTTCTGGTGGCTCCGGCCACGGCCAATCTGCTGGCCAAGCTGGCCTGCGGGATCGCCGACGATATGCTCACCACCACCCTGCTGGCCACCAAAGCGCCCATTCTGCTGGCTCCGGCCATGAACACGGGCATGTGGACGGCCGATGCCACGCAGGCCAATTTCCGTACCCTGCAGGTCCGGGGCGTACACTTTGTCGGGCCGGAAAGCGGCTTTCTCGCCTGCGGCGACACGGGCGCGGGCCGCATGAGCGAGCCCGTGCAGATCGTCGAAGCCGCCGAAAAGCTGCTCCATCCCTGCCGGGATTTGGAAGGGCTTCGGGTGCTGGTCACTGCCGGGCCCACGCTGGAAAGGATCGACCCGGTTCGTTACCTGACCAACGATTCCTCCGGCAAAATGGGCTACGCCATTGCTGCGGCTGCACGGGCCCGCGGCGCTTCGGTCACGCTGGTCTCCGGCCCGGTTCATCTGGCGACCCCCGTCGGCGTAACGGTCATTCCTGTGGTTTCCACGCAGGATCTTTATGACGCAATGATGGCGCACTACAGTTCGCAGGATATCATCATTCAGGCGGCGGCTCCCGCCGACTACCGTCCTGCCGTTACGGCTCCCGAAAAGCTCAAGAAGCAGGATGGACAGCCCTTCACGCTGACGCTGGCCGAAAACCCCGACGTTGCCAAAGCCGTCGGCGAACAAAAAAAGCCCGGCCAGATTCTGGTGGGCTTTGCCGCCGAAACGGAGCATCTTCTGGAAAACGCTCAGAAGAAGCTGGATAAGAAGCATCTGGACATGATCGTCGCTAACGACGTAACACAGGCGGGCGCAGGCTTCGGCGTTGATACCAACATCGTCACGCTGATCACCCATGACGGTGCAACCGAGCTTCCCATGCTTCCCAAGTCCGAAGTTGCCGCCCGCATACTGGACAAGGTTTCAGAACTCCGCACCAAAGCGAATTAGCGAATCGATTCATTCGTTATTTTTCCTTTATCAGCTTTACAAGAGGCATTCCAATGGATTTTCGCAAAACCTTCGACCTGATACCCGAACGTTTTGATCAATATCGGCCGCGATATTGTCCTGAGCTCTTTCAGGAGGTGACAAACGCCTGCAGGTTAGCTCCAGACAAAAGAGTGCTCGAAATCGGCCCCGGAACAGGTCAGGCAACCGAGCCCGTTTTGCAAACAGGCTGCGAATACACCGCCGTCGAGTTGGGAGAAAATTTCACCTCTCTCATGAAGCAAAAATATCGTTCCTATCCCAACTTCCATATTCTGAATGCTGACTTTGAAACGGTTCCATTGAAAGAGAATCACTATGATCTCATCTATTCGGCGGCTACGATCCAGTGGATTCCCGAAGGAATCGCCTTTCCCAAGATATTCCGGCTTCTCAGGCCGGGCGGTTATCTGGCCATGTTTATGACCCGCTCGGACGAGAAAACCGCCAATCCGCTCCTAAAGGACGAAATCGATCAGGCCTATGCTCAGTACTTCCACGTCAAACAGCATTACACCTGCCGGATGCAGTATGAGAATGCTTTGCATTATGGTTTTGCGTGTGTCAGCTGCCATGAATGGAAAAAAGTTCGGCGGCTCAACGCAGAGGAATACCTTTGCTATATCAGCACCCACTGCGAGCACATCACCCTCGAAGAGCCATTCCGCTCCCGATTTTACGATGCCATTCGACAGGCAGTCCTGAACGCCGGGGACGAAATCGTCATTCAGGATACCATTCCCCTCTATTTGTACCAGAAACCTGTTTGACCCCGAAAACAATCCGACCCATTCAAAAACCGCCCGTTATTCCAACGGGCGGTCAGTCTGTCGAAAAACCCCAAGTTGGCCGCTGTTGCCCGCAAACAGCGCTTTGCGGCCCGCCCCGCCGGGCGTGGCGGGCTTCGGACTGCGGTAGCCCTTCGGGCTGTCCTCGTCCTCGGTGCT
>ERZ857827.3073-NODE-3073-length-10534-cov-3.853803_pt1 | contig 10534 bp, 10 predicted proteins | sample MGYA00519761_ERZ857827 | MGnify/ENA primary metagenome ERZ857827 (study PRJEB31778, sample SAMEA3449370) | human gut metagenome | biome: human gut; feature: human-associated habitat; material: faeces | place: United Kingdom | collected 2010/2012 ... | reverse complement strand
GTTTTTATTCTATATTAACATTATCTATTATAATAAATAACACCTCAAAAAGCAATAGAAAATTCTAATTTGTTGCTCAAATCATATCACATTTTCAAACATATCTCAATTCCAATTGTCTCTGCCCCCATCTATTGCATTGCCTTTCGGCTTGCTTCTGTAACCAGCATCCGGTTAATCTTTTCTTGCATGGTTTCCTTTGCATCTTCATTGAAATGATAGCGGACAACATATACTGTCTGCCCGATTTTCTTTGTAAATGTGTTTCCCTCTGTTTTTTTATTCATCATTTTTTCCATAATCATCTATTTCCTTTCTTTCCTGTGCCCGACAGAGAGAGGTTTGCTTCTGTCCCTGCCGGGAGTTTATCGGCACGCTGACAACGCAAGTGTCAACATAGGGTTTGAAACTTTTTTCGGGTAGTTATTTCTGTTTTCCAAAATACTATTGAAAAGTTTTTTGAATGTTCTTGTTGACACCTGTTAAAAAGTAGCTGAAACACCGGTAAATACAAAGGATTTTGGTGTCAACAAAAATGTCAACAAGCAGTAAATTTCCGGGTAATCAGTAGCCTTTCGGCATCAAAATCAGCCTTTCTCTCTGTCGGGCAGATCAAATGGCAGCTCCAACTGTTCTGCCTTCGTCAGCTTCGTAAATCCGTCTTTGTCCGGTTCGTTGCCACCCTCTTCTGTTCCTTCCCTGACCCAGCTTCTCTGTCTGCCATATCCTTCCTTTGAAAATCTGTGGACTCCGGCTCTCTTCCAGCCAGTGATCTGCGTATCCATAATGGAACAGATCTCATTTGTCTCGAATTTTTTCGGCTCCCGGTCAAAATGGTCAAAGGCTTCTTTCCAGATCTGGACGGAACATACATGACTACCTTTATAAGCGTCCAGCCAGCCTTGTATCATTCCTGCCATCGTATCTTCCTGTGTGAACTGTTTCCGGTATTCACTGATCTTCTGTTCCATTTCTTTTGAGAATTTCAACAGACTGCTCTTATTCTCCGTTGACCAGTAGATTTCCATTACTTCTGCCCACAACTGGTCAAAATAGGATCTGGCTTCTTTTTCATCATCGAGGATATGCTTCTCTGCCTTACTGCTGTCTATAGCAATCGGCAGGAACCGTCTTGCCCCGGTACGGTCAAAAGGAATGAACTGCCTTGTGTTCGTTGAACCTGCAAAGATACACTGACGCTTCCGGTCTTCCTCATATTTATCATAAGGGTTCCGGTAAGTGTCTTTCTGTCTGGTCAGGAATGACTTGATTTCCTCATTGCTCTTTGCACTGATTGCAGCAATCATCTCCGACATTTCCATAATCCAGTGTCCCCGGAGATGCTCGTATATCTTACTGTCATTCAACTGCTTCAGATCATCAGAAAACCAGTCATCGTTCAATGCAAGAAAACGGAAAAATGTGGATTTTCCGGCTCCCTGCTGACCTACCAGACAAAGCATTTCATCTGCTTTACAACCGGGGCGGTAGATTCTGCTTAATGCTTCCATCAGGAAGTGCTTCACAACCTCATAGACAAAATCCGAAGCATCTGCCCCCATATACCGTTGCAGAACATAACGGATTCTCTCCTGCCCGTCCCACTCCAGTTGTTCCAGATACTCACAGATCGGGTGGTATGCCCGGCTGTTGGCTTCTATGCGGAGTGCCTTATCCATACATTTTTCACTTGTGAGTTTGTAATAGCGTTCAAAGAAATAGTAGAAATAAGTCCTGCCATCATCATCCAGCTTGCAGACTTCCTCATTCCACCAGAGTTTTTTTACAATATCAATCCTGCCTGTCAGCTTGTTGTATTTCATACTCTCACGCACAAGCGGATCATTTCTCAGCACAACCATATAATTTCCAACCGTTGCTTTCGCAGTTCCTTTCTGTGTATATTCCAGCATCTGTTTCACTTCATCGACTTTACTTTTATCTGCCATCCGGAGCATTTCTTTCATGGCATCTTTCTGTTCTTTTGTAGCAATCTCCTTTATCTTCTCTTTCGCATTGCTCAATCCGCTCCACCTCCTTCCATTTTTCTTTTACAAGTGCTTCCTTATCTGCCCTGTCCCCAAAGAGCAGGATATCCAGATAATACTCAACAACTGACAACTCCCTGAGAGCAGTCATAAACTTTTCATGCCATTCTTCTGTCCGTGTTTTTGGTGCATACTGTTCTTTCCATTCCAGAAGCAGGCTCAGATAATCCAGATAGGCTCTCAGGCATCTCAGATGTTTTTTCTGCCAAAGTTCTTCTGGTGTCGGCTCTGGCTTTTTTGCTGAAACGCTTCTCCTGTTCTGCGGTGATCCCCTGTCCCTGCCGGAATAAGGAATCCCAAAATCATCTGCCAGCTTCATGGCTGCATCTTTCAATCCAATGTCAAACAGTTGTGCCGTAAAATCAATGGCATCTCCTGTACAGCCACACCCGAAACAATAATATCTCCGGTCAACTTTCATGCTGGGTGATTTGTCATTATGGAAAATGCAGCGGATCAGTCCGCTCCTGTTGGGCTTTAACCCATACCTCTCCGCAGCCTGCCGGACGGTCACATTCTGTTTTACTTCATCAAATAATCCCAATTCGTTTCCTCTCTTTCTTAAATCTGCTTCCCAAATCTGGGAAGCAAGTTTTCACAAAAAACAAAAAAGCACTTTGTCCTGTCCTTACGGAATCAACAAAATGCCCTTATAGTTCCAGATCACTGGAATGTGATCTTCCTTTATTCAGTTGTTTTCTCTCTGCCTCTTCTCTTTGAATCTTTGCTACGTTCAATGCAAGTTTTTCTCTGATTGACGGCTTCACTTCTTTTTTGATTTCTTCTACAACGGCTTTTTTCTTCTCTGGCTGTTTTAACTGACGGACAACCCTCACAACAGCTTTTTCCATCGCATATTCGATTTTTTTAATCAGACCGTCCAGCCTGTTTATCGCATATTCCTTTTCTTTTCGTGATGCCTTACGTTCCGGACTCTGAATCCATCTCTTAGAATCTTCCGCAAGACGAATGTCATCTTTTCTGGTAGCCCGCATTGTTTCCTCTGCGACTTTATCCACAGCCTTGTCATAGGCTTCACTGGATACTTCGTCAAGCAAGGTTTCCACATCTTCAATACGGAGGGTAAGCTGTTGCAGTTCCTCTCTCTGTTCTTCAATCAGCTCGCCCTGACTTAGAATCCGGTCAGAATTGGAAATGAAATTTTCTTTAAATTCTTTTTCCTGCTGTTCTATTTTTTCTTTCTGTGACTGGATAACCTTTTCATTTGCCCTGACATGGTTTGACTGCCTTGCAAGTTCCAGATGATTCGCATTGACCTTATCCCTCTGCTGATTGAGCATTTCCTGCTGAACCGCAATCTCTTCTTTCTGCTTCATTCGGATATAGTCCTGTTTCTCCAGATACTGCCTTCCTCCATAGGACGGTTCTTCGTCAATTTCCAGTCCATGACGTTTACAGATATCCAGGAACATTGTCCGGCAGGCAGAATCAAAAACAACCTTACGGTTATTTGTCTTTGATCTTTTCTTTTCCGGATTCGGAAGTTCAAAGCCAAGTTCTTCCAGTGCCGCTTCCTGTTTCGGTTCAATCTCCCCATACCGGTTCGTAGCATCGAATACATGACGCTCATGAATATGCGGAGTCGCTTCGTCCATGTGCAGTGACCAGTCAATGATATGCACATTAGAACCAAACCGCTCATCGAACTCTTTCTTGAATTCATCAAAAACCAAAACCAGCGTTTCCACAGAAGCGTGTTCATCTATCGTCCCAAGCTGATAGATACTTTCTTCCGGACAGGTCTTTTTATTTTTCAGAACATCTTCCACCCCTTTACATCTGTCGGGGTGTCTTGCTTTCTCATGACGTTTATTCTGGTTAATCACATAATCGCTGTAATGATCCACATAGTATGCCATCTCAATCTGGTTAAAAGAAAAATTATCCTCTTTTCCCCGGTCTGCCATTGTGGTATATCCCTGATAGCAGTCCCAGTAAATATTCTGACGGACACGTTCATTGTCAATATGCTCACTGTGTTCCGGGTCAAATCTCCGGTCATTGTGAAGCGGATTGTAAACACCGTCTTTCCCAGATCTGCCGTTATGCCTTGTGCCTTTCAATTCACATCTCTCCTTTTTTCAAGTTGTTTCCCCGGAGGGGATTGCAGCGAAGCTTCCAAAAGTCTCTGTCCCCGTTACAGACAGTACCCAGTACCATATGGCGAAACGCCATATCACTGGGCAATGGCTGCCGCCCTTAACCTGCTAAGGGCTTTGCCCCTTAACCCCAGCAAGATGCTGCCGCTCTTTGCAATCTGGGCACAAAGGACTTCCAGCCCTCTGTACTCCCAGCAGACAAAACGTAACTCCTGCCGCTGTCCCTTCAGCAGGATCTCCGTTCCGTCTGTTTTTCAAAAATCCTCTGCATCGGATTTTGTGAAAATATAAAAATGGGTAAAACAAGGGCACTAACTTTTTACGGTTAATGCCCTTTCCTTTACTCATTCACTTTTCAGATAATTCCTGTATGTATCATTCTGATAATTGCTTCAGAACCATTTTAACATTCTTCCTAAGTTTCATTCCGTCCCTCAGTCCCAACCGGTAGAAAAATTCTTCTGTCTCTGCTCCACTGTTAAATATCTGGTCGCAATATTTTGTAATGGCCTCTTCCTGTTTCTGTGGAAGTGTGGCAATCACTTTTTTATATTCTTCCTCAACTTCATCTGGTTCTGTCACAGACGGCTGGCTCAGTTTCCAGTCTGCATACTCTTTTCCCATATGCTCCGTTATGGTCAGGTTGATAAATTCTTCAATCTCTTTTGTAATCTTCATTTAAGAATCCTATTCCTTTCTCCAGTGGTCTACTTCATCAATCTGATTTTGATTGTTTCCAGCCACACCACTGCCCAGCCAGAAAGCACAGGCAGGATATAAAGTATAAAACCTGCCACAAGCATCCTGACCGCTTCTGTGCCTGTCTCCTGTCCGAATCCATACCCTAAAACTGCTGTAATGCAGATGATCCCCGACAGGATATGAAATACCGTTGCCGACAGCCATGTGAAGAACATAACCACCAGTTGTATCATTGTCAGGCATATACGCACTGGCAGTAATACGATTTTCACAATAATTCTTACAACAACCATGACTGTCCACCCCTTTCACTGTTTCAGATAACTACGATAGCTGTCTATCACAGAATCTGTCACACCGCTTTTGTAAATCTTTCGGATATCAACGATTTTTTCATCTTTCAAAAGTTTCAGCCAGTCCAGTAAATCTTTTCTGCTGTTTGCAAAATTACAACATCTTCCGTCTGCATATTCAATCCAGTATCTCATAAGTCCCTCCTACACATACACCAGTTCATTTAAAATAATTTCATCTACCCGGCTTCTTGCATTGTTTGCCCGGCGAACCCATTCCATCTGATCTCTGCTTTTCAATTCTTCCGTAATGCCTTCCTGCTCCATAATCTGTTCCATGAGGAAATCCCTGCGTTCCAAACACTGCTCATTCAGATCTGCGAGATACGTCCAGAGCTTACCACTCAATGTCAGATAGGAATACAAGCCACTCTTGTAATCTTTCAGATAGTTTCTGTGAAGACTTCCATAAAAACCAATCTCTCTTTTCTCTTCGGGTACTGCGATCAGTGGCAGATAGATTTCCCCGACAAGGATATAATCCAGACCATTACTGTTATCGTGAATGATTCTTTCTAATTTGCTCATGCTGATGCAACTCCTTTCTTCGGTTCTGCAGGTGGAAGCAGTGATACCGGAACGAACACACCCTTTGCAATATCTTCCTGACGGATTTCCTCTTTTTTTGCATCCATTTCAGCTTTCTTTTTTGCTTTTGTCCGTTCATAGTATTCTTGCTGCTTGCCACTTGCTTTTCTTTTCAGGTAATTCTGATGAAGCCTGTCTTTTCTGGCTTCCCGTTTTTCCATTTCTTCAATTTCTTCCGGTGTCATTTTCACCTCACCGAAATGTGGCGGTAAATATCTGCCGATGAAGTTAAAATAGATTTCCACTTCCTGTGTCGTCTCAACGCTTCCTTTCCGGTCACGCTCATGCACCACAATCTTTTCTACAAATTCATTCAGCATGTAAGTGGTCAATTCCTCAAAATTTTGGTATTTATCAACCAGAGCAATAAACTTCTCCGCTGATCTGCGACCTTCTTCATAGCCTGATAATTCAGCTTCCATATCTGCAATTTCTGCCGACAAATCTTTCTGTTCTTTAGAATACTGTCCATCAAGAATCGCATAGCGTTCATCTGGCAGCTTGCCAAGAATATTGTCCTCATAAATTCTGCAGATCAGTTTTTCCAGTTCCTGCACACGCTTTTTTGCCTCTGCCAATCTGCTTTTCAATCTTGTGATCTCACTGGACTGCTGTGAAGTCTGTGCTTTTTTTACTGTCTCCAAAAATTCTTCACGATTCAACTGTGAATACTCCGCAACAGCCTTTAAAAGTTCCTTAATCAGCTCCATAACCACATCAGCATTAATTCTGTGCTGTGTCTGGCAGAGTGTTCCAACCGGAACTTTAGAATATGCAGAACAAGTATATTGTGGTACTCGCTTGCCATTATTTACTCGATGGACATACATTTTGGAACCACAGTCTGCACAATACATCAGACCTGTCAAGGGGTGGGCTTCTCCCCATCCATCTGGATACCTTCTCACATTGCTTCGGATTCTCTGCACATTGTCAAAAGTTTCCTGATCTATGATTGCTTCCTGCGTGTTCTCAAACACCGTCCAGTTATCCTCAGATACATAATGGCTTTTCTTATCCTTGAAATGCTTTCTGGTCTTGAAGTTCACTGTATGACCAAGATACTCTCTTTTCTTTAGAATACCGGCAACAGTAGAAGAGCCCCAGCCATAAGGATCTTTGATTTCTTCTACTCTGCCTTTCCATAATCCGGCATCTTTCTTTGCCATATGAACCGCTGGTATCTCAACCTTATCCTCTTTCAGTGCCTTGGCAATCTGATATGGTCCGTACCCATCCATTGTCATGTGAAAGATTCTCCGTACAACTACAGCTGCTTCTTCATCAACAATCCATACATTCGGGTCATCCTTGTCTTTCAGATACCCATACGGTGTTGTACTTGCCACATGCTTGCCGGATTTTCCTTTCGCCTTGAAAGTGGATTTTATCTTTTTACTGGTATCCCTTGCATACCATTCATTCATGATATTTCGGAATGGAGTAAAATCATCGTCCTCCCGGAAGCTGTCTACATTCTCGTTGACTGCAATCAGGCGGACATTCTTCTGTCGCAGCAATTCCATATATTGTCCGACTTTCAGATAATCTCTTCCCATTCGGCTCATATCTTTAATCAGAATCGTTCCGACTTTCCCCGACTCTACTTCTTTCATCATGGCAAGAAAGCCTGGGCGATCAAATCTTGTACCGGAGATACCATCATCAGTAAAATGAACAAGATTGGTAAATCCATGTTCTTTTGCATATTGTTCCAGCAGTTTCTTCTGGTTTGAAATACTGTTGGATTCCCCGTTTAATTCATCATCACGACTAAGACGTTCATACAACGCTGTCATGAATCCCTGTTTCTCTGTCATAGTCAGATGTCCTCCTTCCTTTGTTTATTAATTGCCTGTTCTCATCCCATATCCGTTCCTGTACCGGGTTCTGATGTTTCCGGGACGTATTAACCAAAAAAGACACGCTGAATGCCTATTCAGTTCTGGTATCACTACGGGCAGGCTGTTTCGTTTTCAAGGTTCGTGTAAGAAGTAAAAAAGATTCTTACACTAAACGAAATGCTCAGAGGTCTTTTTACAGCCCCCTTACTGCATCTTTTTTGATTTCGTGTCATCTTTTTAAAGTTCCTTACACAATCTCTGTACTGACGAAACAAAATACGGACATGTTTTGAAATTGTTTTTTACAAAATACAATTTTGTTCTTTAAGGTAAAAAAATAAGCCTCAAGAGACTTTTTAATCATTTTGGAGCTCCAACTCTTTAAATTTGATTGATTAAGAAGTCTCTTCAAACTTACTACACCGGCGGCCAGCTTATATTTCTTATACTGGCGCACCGCAAAGTGATTTGGCTTCTCGGCTTCCAGTGCATCAAACATCAGGTCTACGGGGTTTTTGAACTCCTCGTCATCCTCACGGACTTCCATGGCGTTGATGAACTCAATGAGGGTGGAGAAGTTTTGTTCCTCCACCGGAGCCTCATAATGGATATAGCCAATAAGCGCGCAGTACAACAAGGTTTCTGCTTTTACCCAGAAATCGTCTCCGGCCTTGCCTTCGCCTTTGGTATTGGCGATCAGCGTTGTTACCAGCTTCAAGATGTCCTTTTCGCTATGGATATAGGCGAAAGGGTTATAGTGCATGGACTTCTTGAAGTTGATGGTATTTAGGACCTTGATTCGGTACGGCTCATAAATGACCTTGCCGTGCTTATCCTTCATGGGCTTTCCGTCCTTCCCCAGCTTGGGCGCACCCCTTTGGAGCATTTTTCCGCACTCCACCAGAATTGATAGCGATAGGTAAGGCTTTGAAGTAATCTCCACCTTTTCCCCCGCTCTACACCGTACATGATGTTTTCGCATCATACGGCGTGCCATCATACTCAAGTAAATTTATAAGTTATCTTTTCTTAATTGGTAGTAATCCATAATTTTCACGCAATCGGTTGAATCTCCGTCTTTGCTTGTCGTCCATATTGAATTTCTTCATTATTCTGATAGTTTCTGAAATATCCTCTGTCATAACAGCTCGCCATACTTCCTCTGAAATAAATGCGATATTAGTATGCTTATCTGTACCACCTTCACCTACTGGAATTTTCCTTATACATTTCATTTGATGTACATTCAGCCTATTTCCCATGACATAGCAGTTCCCCTGTTGCACGAGGTATGCAGAAATACTATTATCATTAAATTCAATGCTTTCATTAGGATTCCTATACTTCATCACATTTCGTAATTCCTGTGTTTCTACACATTGGACAGATTTATGAATCTTTTCTGTTCCTTTTGCTGTATAGCTGGTAATATCTTGTGAGAAATTTATAGGATGTTTGTGATGAACTCCTGTAAGTGGCAGTAGTGGCATTTTGCCTACTGTTATAATTTTGGTTTCTTTCTTGATTCCTACAGTTTTCTGTTGAAATTCATAGGGCGTTTCCGCAAACGGAATTGTACTTCCAATACATGATAATCTGGTTCTAAAGGTTGGTAAGAGAGCGTAATTAACATCCGTTAGATTGTTATATATGTTGGTAGCAATACAATAATAATTCTGTATTCCTATCACTGCCATGTTATAGGCATTGATTCTACCAACAGTTGTGTGTTTTCTTATATTAATCACTTTTGCCTTTAATTCAGCAATAACCTTTTTGATGGCTTTATCGCTCATATCAGTTTTAGCAATGTATCCATATCTGGTCTTGCCTTTTGGCAGGACTTTAATTTTGAATCCCAGAAAATCAGAAGAGTTCTTTCGGAGATTAACAACTTTGGATTTCTCCGGACTAATGTCGAGTTTTAATCTTGACTTTAAAAAGTCTATTGTCGCATGATAATATCTTTGTGCATCAGTATAACTTCTGCACATAATTTTAAAATCATCAGCGTAACGCACCACATACCCATCTTTTAGATTTGTATATTTTCGTGCATAACTCAGCCAGCCCTTACTTCCTTTCATGTTGCCTTTCTTCACTCCATTTGGTGTAAAAGTCTCCCACTGGCTACTTACCCACCAATCAAGTTCATTCAGCACAATGAGCGAAAGTAACGGACTAATCAGCCCACCTTGCGGTGTACCCTTGTCCGGTATTCCTTCTCCTTCAATTTCTGATTTTAATATTTTGCTAATGATACATAGCAATCGTTTATCTCGTATACCTAATGTCCATATCTGTTTTAGCAGCTTTCCGTGGTTTACATTATCAAAGAAGCCCTTGATGTCCACATCCACACAATAATAATGTTTATACATATTTACCATGCTGACAACTCTGCTGACCGCATGGTGGGCATCTCTATTTTGCCGGAATCCATAGGAGTGATTATGAAACTTAGGTTCACAAATCGGCTCTAACACCTGTAAGATACACTGTTGTATCAGTCTATCCCAGATACATGGAATCCCTAACGGACGCTTTTTATCGCTTCCGGGCTTAGGAATAAAGACCCTCCTGACTGATTGCGGATGATAATCTGCTAATTGTTTTCTGACAGTTTCAATTACTTCCCTGTCCGATAGACCTTTGATATCCTCGATTGTTTTACCATCTGTACCAGCGGTTTTACTTCCGCTATTGGTTTTTAGGTTTCGGTATGCCAGGCAAATATTCTGCTCTGAACCGATAATTTCTAATAACTTATAAAAGTTGTTACCATTTTTGCTCTGCTGATACAACTCATCGAATGCTTTCTGCATATCGTAATATTCGTTGTACCGGAGCTTAGCTTTCTTTTGTATGGTCTGTAACCT
>ERZ857827.3068-NODE-3068-length-10549-cov-3.094721_pt1 | contig 10549 bp, 7 predicted proteins | sample MGYA00519761_ERZ857827 | MGnify/ENA primary metagenome ERZ857827 (study PRJEB31778, sample SAMEA3449370) | human gut metagenome | biome: human gut; feature: human-associated habitat; material: faeces | place: United Kingdom | collected 2010/2012 ... | reverse complement strand
CATGAAAAGCAGCCATGCGGTGGTGTTCAATGGCCTCAGCGGTACCTGTGACATCGAGTCGAGCCAGTTGATCCCCTGTGAGGTCATATATGAAGAAGAAAGCGCAAATCCGGATCTTGCGATTTTGAAGGCTGCGGAGCCGTTCGAGGGGCGCGTCACGCTGCCGCTTGCGAAAAAGGTCAGCGAGAAGGATGTCGCCGCGACCATTTATGCGCTGGGCTTCCCGGGCACAACAGACTATACCGGTCAGGGCGAGTGGTCGATGAACCTGCTCGCGGATATCACGGATATCACCATCACGCGCGGCGTTGTTTCCAGATACGGCGCGATGAAGACCTACGGCAACTGCAAATATCTTTCTCATGATGCCGTCATCAACCCCGGCAATTCCGGCGGCCCGCTTGTCAATGAAAAGGGCGAGGTCATGGGCATCAACACCTTCTCCCTGCAAAACCGCACCGACGCCAGCGCAAGCTTCTATGCCGTTTCCATCGAATATGTTGCCAGGATCTGCGAAGACATGGGCATCCCCTTCCGCTATGGCAGCACGGCGTCCAGCTGGCTCATCTACGTGCTGGCCGCGGCGCTCGCGGCTTTGATCGCGGTGATCGTTGTGCTGATTATCAAGAAGCCCAGACCGAAGCCCGGTCCGAAACCTGAACCGGATCCGGATAAGGCGCTGCGTGTGGAAGGCGTGTTTGGCTGCTACGCGGGTAAGCGCTATAAGGTGACGGGCAGCGTGACCATCGGCTGCGGGAGCCAGAACAGCCTCGCCATGCCGGAGGGGACCGCAGGTGTCAGCCACCGGCACTGCATGCTGACGGCCGGGGCCGATGGGGAGGTCCAGCTTACCGACCTCGGCTCGACCTACGGCACGTTCGTCGGCAGCGGCCAGCGGCTCAACGCCAACAGCCCGATGACGCTGCACCGCGGCGATACGTTTTGGCTTGGCTCCAAGGAGCAGATGTTCCGCATCACCGGAAAGGGCGGGAAGTAACATGGCGGAGTTCTGCCCGTTTTGCATGCGGCCAGGCAGCGGGAAATACTGCAAGTATTGCGGCGGAGAGATTGCATTCCGCGGAAAAGAGTTTCAGCTGCCTGTCGGAACACACCTGATGGGAAGCGAGGTGCCGTATCTGATCGGTGCGTCCATCGGGCAGGGCGGCTTCGGCGTGACCTACGCGGCGCTGAACTGCGCGAGCGGCGAACGAGTCGCAATCAAGGAATACTTTCCGATCTACTGGTCAGACCGGAGCATAAATGGGAAGGACGTTCTTGCAAAGGACAAGTGTGGAGCGGTATATGCAGCCGGACGCGATAAATTCCTGAAAGAAGCCAAGACAATCCATGCGCTGAAGCACCTGAAGTCCATTGTCAATGTCTATGATTTCTTTCGGGCGAATAACACGGCCTATATTGTCATGGAGTACCTCGAAGGAGAAACGCTGGCGCAGCTGGTAAAACGCAAAGAGCGGCTTACTGTGGAAGAACTCTGGAAAATGCTGCGTCCGCTGATGGAAGACATCCACGAAATGCATGGGCCATCGGAGGAAGCGCTTAAAGAGATGTACAGACCGCTGACGGAGAACATCAAAGCCATGTATGCGTCCAGAAGGGTGCTGCACAGGGATATTGCACCGGACAATATCATGGTAATGAAGGATGGCAGTTTGAAGCTGATGGACTTCGGCTCGGCACGAAGTATGCAGAAAAATGCGCATGGCATGACGATGTTTATGAAGCCGGGCTTTTCTCCTGCCGAGCAGTGTCTGGGAGGTGGCGAGCAAGGGCCATACACCGATGTATATTCCATGGCCGCGACGATTTATTACTGCCTTTGCGGCAAGATACCCGCGCAGGCGACGGATCGACTCAGCGAGATCACCAATGGACATGCGGACCCGCTGAAAAGGCTGCGTGACGTCGGCGTTGAGATCCCTGCCGCAGCCGATACAGCGATCTGGCGTGCAATGGCCGTTTACAGCGACGCGCGGACGCAGACAATGCAGGATTTCTGTAACCAGTTTTATCGAGGCGCTGTAGTATACCATGACGAGCTGGCGTTTCTGCCATTCAGTGCTGTGCCGGAGGAGCGGGTGTTGGAAATCGGCTGGCGCGGAAAACGACAGCCCAATGCGAGCTATTTTCTGTTCCGACGGATCAACGACGGAAAATATCGCGTGATCAGCAGCGGAAACCAGATAAAATACTGCGACCGGCTTCCGAATGCCGCAAAGTGCGTACAATACAGGCTCGAATTGCAGGACGCGAGCGGGACAACGGTCGGCAGCTGTGAAAGTCGCCCGATCAATGTAGAAGGATGGCCGGCAGGGAAGCTTCTGCCGAAGGATCTGCTTCTGCCTATGCTTGTCGCGGCGGCGGGCATTCTGCTGGCAGCGCTGATAGTCGCCCTGGCCGGCGCTTTTTGAACACCGGAAGGCAGAGCAAAATGGAGAAGAGAGAAATGAGATATTGTCCCTACTGTATGAAGCAGATCAAAGGAACGTGGTGTCCACACTGTCAGAGAGATACGGCAGATGCGAGCAACGGCACGAATCTTGCAATCGGTACGATTCTCAATACGCATTATGTGATCGGACGGTGTCTGGGCGCAGGCAGCTTCGGCGTAACGTATCTGGCGAAGGATCTGAATCTGGGCCTTACCGTTGCGATCAAAGAGTATTTCCCCTCCTGCTGGGCCTACAGGAGAAAGGACACGCAGGAGGTTTGCGCCTTCCCGGATCAGAAGCTGGCGTATGAGCATGGGAAGGGGGAGTTTCTGTGCGAAGGCCAGCGGCTTGCCGAGCTGGAGGATCTTCCCCATATCGTGGATGTGTATACCTTTTTTGAAGAAAATGGTACGAGCTATCTGGTCATGCGGTATCTGAAGGGAAAAACGCTTGAGGAGATGGTGCAGGCATCTGAGAAGGGAAGACTCCAACTGAACGATCTGCTTCCGCTGCTGCTTCCGCTGATGGAGAACATCGACCGGATGCACCGGAAATTCGAACAGGACGATCAACCGCCGTTGGTGGTGGATCCTGACAAGATGCAGAAGAAATGGATGTTGCATCGGGACATTACGCCCGGGAACATCATGTTCAGCCGTGGGAAGCTCTGGTTGATCGATTTCGGCTCTGCGCGGCAGGTCATGGGCGACAAGTCCGTGTCTGCCTTGGTTAGTCTCGGCTTTGCGCCGGTAGAGCAGTTTTCTCGGAAAAATCAGGGGCCGTATACGGATGTTTACGCCATGGCGGCAACGATCTACTACTGCACCACCGGCAAAAAGCCGCAGGACGCGGCAAGCCGGGCTGTCGACGATCAACTGCTGTTTCCGGGGGAGCTGCCGGATGATGAGGATCCTCACATTACAAAAGAGCAGAGCGATGCGCTGCGTCATGCAATGGCAATCCAGTACGGCCAGCGGACGCCGACGATGGCGGCGTTCATCAAAGAGCTGACGCAGGAGTCAGAGGAAACACCAAAACGCGCGGAGAAGCCGCGCAAAGCACCGAAGCGCGCGAAGCATCCATTCCTGCGCAGAAAGCTCCAGCTGCCGCAGCTGCATATACAAGGTGTCCTGCAATACATAGAAAGCAAGAAGTGGATCCTTTTGGTCATAGCCGCGGCGATTCTATTTGCGATTCTCTTCGCTAGGCTCAAACCTGAAACTCCGCCGCAGACGGAGGAACCCAGTGCCCCCCCCGCCGCTGATGTTCCGACAGATGATCCGACAGATGAGCAACCAGAACCGCAGCTGGACGACCAGCCGTCCGAGGAGCCGCCGGAGGATACACCGACGCTTTCACTCAGGCTTGAGAACTGCAAGATCGTGGAAGGACAGTCCGTTCAGCTGGAGCCCACGCTGACGCCGGCGGACTATCAGAGCACGGCAAGCACATGGGAAAGCAGCGACAGCTCCATCGCTGAGGTCAGCGAGAGCGGAGAGGTCGAGGCAAAGAAGCCCGGAATGGCAACGATCACCCTGACGGTAGACGGAGTCAAGGCTGTATGTACCGTAACGGTTCTGGAGGCGCAGATGGAATCCGTCACAGTACAGACCGGCCCTGACAAGGCGGAATACTATGCCAGTATGCCCTTTGACCCGACGGGCATCACACTCAAGGTCACGTATAACAACGGGGAAACAGAAGAGGTTACCGCAGACTTTGAATGTACGGGCTTCGATTCGTCTACGCCCGGCGAAAAGGCGGTTACGATCAGCTACGAGGATATGCAGGCGGGGACAGTGTACGTGACTGTGAAGCCGAAGGTGCTGATACAGGATGCGGGAACCGCAGGCTTCCAGGGGTATAATCTGGTCAATACGGTTCAGTACAACAATAAAGTCTATTATACCAAAATGACGATGCAGAGCTCCGACTGGAGCTACTCGATCTGCCGGAAGGACACACCGGACGCAGAGCCAGTCTGCGTATATACGGCGCGCGAGGGCTTTGTCGGAGAATTTTTCCTTTTGCGGGACCGAATCTTTTTTGCGACAAGTACTGGTGGCGACCGCATCATTGCGACGGTCGATCTGAATGGAGAAAATTATTACGCGATCACCGCGCGCAGCAAAGACTGCATAGGCTGCTACTACAGCAATGGCTGGATCTACTCCTATTCGGCCGGAGACGGCTGCCTCGTCCGTTTTCGGACGGATGGCTCTCAGTACGAATGGGTTGGCGAAAAGGAAATTCCCTCAGGGAAGTACAGCATTTCAGGTCAGAGAATCCTCTACACGGTATATGCCAGCGGGGGAACGGTGCTCAAGTGCTTTGATATCGAAAAAAAGACAACGACGACGCTAAAGACTCTGAATACCGAATCCGTCAGGCTTATCGGCGCCTATGGAGATGCTCTGTTTTACAATATGTATGATGCTGTGAAGAAAAACAATGTAGTTACCGGCGGAGAAATGAAGATGTACCTGTATGACCTCAAAAACGGTACGACCTATACGTTGGGAAGCGGCAAAACGGAAGCCGCGATCTGGAATGGCAATATCTTCGTCTGTGACGGGGACGGAAACGCGGAGCTCAGAGAACTGCGCGATCCGACGGTCGTGACAAAGGCGTTCAAGCTGCCGTATGCGCTGATGTCAGGCGTGAACGTACAGACCAACCTCGTGATCCCAGTCGGAAAAAATCTCGGCTTCATTGTGGATGGCACTGCGGGCGACAGCGCCATGGCGAAGGTTATCCTGATCAATAGCGATTTAAATGCAATTACAGCAATTACTGTGGAACAAGGATAAATGCAGTAAACACAATGGTACACATCCCGCCAGAGGGGCAGACCGCTGCCGGGATATCGGCTTCGCAGATGCTTCAATGCGGCTTTTCTGGCTTTGGTCACACCGTCCGGTGAGAGCATTTCGCGCAGACCAAACTCGCCCGCGGACAGCTTTTCGTAGCTGAACACGCCGTAGGTATGGCCGAGAATCGCGCAATCTTTCGCGCTGAGCGTGCGGAAAAGCTGATCCAATTCTTCCGTGCAGACCGCCGGTACTATGACGCGGTTCTGCGGGCGCTGGAAGAAGGCATTACGACCGGTACAAGCAGCACAACGTTCAGTCCTAATGCATCCTGCACCCGCGCACAGATCGTGACATTCCTGTACCGGGCCAGATAATTCGTGAGATCATAGCAATTTATCCCCCAGCGCCTCCGTGCGCTAGGGGATAAATTCTGCGCTGTGATCGCTTGACAGCTTTTCATTTCTGCGATAAACTGAAATTGTAAAGACATATGCAGCTGCGACAGGCATTTGCTTGACAGGCGGCTGCATTTTTATTTTGATTGGATGGGATGGATGCGATAAGATGTTCAGAAGACGCGCAGGAACGAGGTCGCATGGATAGGAATTTATCGGAGGTACCATTTGAGCAGGCGGAAAAAGCTGGTCAACCACAGCGGCATCCCGCAGCACGAAATCGAAACCATCGCCAGAGTCCTCCTGCCTGATATCCTCGCCTACCACGAAAGCGAGGAAGGGCAGCGGGAATTTGCCGAATGGAAAGCACGACGGGATGCCGCTCAGAATGATAACGAGGCTGAGAAAATCGCCTGAAGATAACAAAAAGGACGGCAGTAGCCGTCCTTTTTGCGTGTATTCACTTTTCATAGGGCGTGTATTCCGTGACAGCGTTCAGGTACGTTTCTGGGTCGCCGCTCAAAACCAATTTGGCATACGCCAACGGGTCGTTGTAGATGAGATAATCCAGTTCCGACCGCTCATAAAGATTATCTGCCACTTCGTTCTCCAAGGCGATGCAGTCAATCGCAATCATGCCGCCGTCCGCAAAGCACAGTTCCACGCAGCCTGTGTCCATGTTAAATTCGCAGCTTTTGATGTTTCCCATATTCATCCTCCTAATCTTTTTTCAGTTTTGGTTTTCTCGGTCCTCTCGGCTTGGATTCCGGGCGCTTGATGACGCCGTTCCGGAAGTGCGTATCTTCAAACTTCTCAAAGAAAACAAATAATCCGAACCCGTCTCCGATTACGAAGATCTGGTTCGGATTATCTTTGTCTGGTGCGCCCGACAGGACTTGAACCTGCACGCTTACGCAATGGAACCTAAAGGTGATGTCACCTTCGTGAAAGATTTTTTATGATTTGATATAACTCTCTAATGAAGCAATCCTTCTGTTAGCCTGAACCGCACTCGGTAATTTGGAAAGCAGCAACTGTGCGGCAGTCTTGCTGTTTATAGAATTCACACACAAGCAAGTCTGAATTATGTGTGAATTTTTTGTTGCAATTATCTGCAATTCATGATAAAATTCAAGCACAGATAAAATATGTTTGTGTGCGAATTTTAATTAAGAGGGTCGGTGATTGCATGGACAACCGGGAACTGGCGAAAGTGGTTATTGTAAGCAGGGGTGGCGTTGCGAAATCTGCTGATTTTGTTGCCGCCGGAATCCGTGCAGTTGATGTCGTGAATATGTGCAACGCCGGTTACCTCGAACGAGTACGCCACGGCTATTACAGCCTCGCCGGGGAAAGTATTGTTTCTGAGGAGCAGCTTCTCGCAACGCTTGTTCCGCAGGGGATTGTGTGCGCAGAATCAGCCCTCTTCTACTATGGATACAGTGATTTCGCACCACGTAAATGGTCCATAGCGGTGCCTCGTACTATGTCCAGAGCAAAACTTGAAGTGGATGCGCTTGTTCTGCAGGCGTACTTTGTGCAGGACAACCTGTATGAACTGGGTAAAACCACAGGGCGCTTTCAGGGTGTTGAATTGCCTGTTTATGACCGGGAAAGAACTATTTGCGACTGCTTCAAATATCGTTCCCGGCTGGACAACGAAATGTTTTCCAAGGCGTTGAATGCTTACGCAAACGATACGAAGAAAAATCTGAACAACCTTTCTGCATACTCTAAAAAGCTGCGAGTTTATAAAAAAGTGACTGAACTGATGGAGGTGCTGCTCAATGCCTGATGTTGCGGCATCTGTACTGGCGAGATTGAAAAACAAAGCGAACGAAAGCGGAAGAACCTATCAACTTTGCCTGCAGCTTTTTTGCCAGGAGGAATTTCTGCGCCGATTGGAAGAATCCAAATATGCTGAAAATCTTGTACTTAAGGGCGGTTTGTTCATCTATACCATTACCGATTTTGACAGTCGTGTGACAATGGATATAGACTTTCTTCTCCGGAAAGTGCCAAACACACCGGAGCAGCTGAAAACTGTGCTGGAGGAAATTATTTCCGCTCCTACTGGAAATGATTTTGTGACTTATGAAATTAAAAGTATTGCGCCGATTGCTGTAGCGAAAAAATACGCAGGAATCGGTGCATCCCTCGTGGCTCGGATCAAGAACACAAAAACACCGCTCAGCATTGATTTTGGTGTAGGTGACGTTATCGTTCCAAAGTATGAAAAGAGGAAGATTCCTACGCAGCTTGAAGATTTTTCCGCTCCGGCGGTAAATACATACTCTCTTGAAACGACCATCGCAGAAAAAATCGATGCAATCCTCAATCTGATGGAATTCTCCAGCAGAATGAAGGACTATTACGATATTTATTATCTGGCAAATAAATTTGACTTTGACGGCGTGTTGCTGACCGAAGCCATGAAAAAGACCTTTGCCAACCGTGACCACAGTTTTACCGTGAAGCAATTCGAGCAGGTGATGGCTTTCAACAGCGATGAAGTAATGCAGAAAAAGTGGAAAGCATTCTGCCGCAAAACCGATATAAAAACCGACGATTACAGTACTGTGCTTAAAACGATCAACGAATTTCTTTTTGAGCCGTTTGTTGCAGCTGTGGAAGGCAGAAACTATGTGAAACGCTGGTCGGTGTCAGAAAACAAATGGAGCTGATGCTGAAAAGATAAAGAAAGGTATATTTCAATGGCCAAGAAGAAAGTGGAAGAAAAAATCAATCTGGACGCTATCCTGTTTAAATGCCGCGATATTCTGCGCAAGGCGCGCAACTCCGGATCGTTCTTTGAAAAACGCGATATGATGCTCACGCTGGTGTTTTTGCGTTTCATTGGTGAAAAATTTGAAGATGGCGTAGAGAACTTACGGCAGAATCTGATCAAAGAGGGACTTGACCTTGATGACGAAGCAATTAAAGCCGCGTTTTTGGATGACCCCACTTTTACGGACGGTACATATAACCTGCCTGTGGATGCGCGCTGGTCAACGATCATCCAGACGCCTGCACCTAAGCTGAATGTCGCCCTTGATACTGCTCTGCATAGCATTGCTGCCAGCAGCAAACAGTTGAAGGGGTGTTTTGTGGAGGGCACGTTTACCACACGCAATCTCGCTCCCAACGATATCAAGCAGGTAGTCGATGAAGTCAATAAGATCAGTCACAGGGTCTTTGGCGAAGAGAAAGATCTGATCGGCCGCGTTTATGAGTACTTTCTGAAAGAATTCGCTGTCAACGCCACGAAAGAAGAGGGCGAGTTCTACACCCCGCACGATGTTGTGCAGCTGATCGCGACGATGATCGAGCCGTTTGACGGCACACTTTATGACCCCTGCTGCGGCTCTGGCGGTATGTTTGTCCAGAGTACCGATCTTATCCGGGAAAAGCGCGGCGATATCAGGAGAATCAATGTCTACGGTCAGGAAAAGGAAGCTGCAACCTACCGCCTGGCGAAGATGAACCTGGCCCTGCGCGGCATCAGCCATAATCTCGGCGAAGAAAGCGACTCCACTTTTACGCACGATCTGTTCAAAGGTCTTTACTTCGACTACATCATGGCCAATCCGCCCTTCAATCTGAAAGGCTGGTACGACGAGAATCTGAAAAACGATTCCCGCTGGGTGGATTACCAGACGCCGCCCGAAAGCAACGCCAACTACGCATGGATCCTCCACATTCTTTCCCATTTGAAAGCGCTCAAGGGTGTTGCAGGATTCCTGCTGGCCAATGGCGCTTTGGGCGACAGCGATACGCTTGAGATCCGAAAAAAGCTGATCCAGAATGATAAGGTCGAAGCCATTATCATTCTTCCGCGCGAGCTTTTTATCACCACGGATATCAGCGTCACCCTCTGGATTCTGAATCAGAATAAAAAGGGCGGGGCGTATCACGGCAGAATGCTGCGCAGCCGCGAGGGCGAAATCCTGTTCATGGATCTGCGCACGTGGACAGAAAACCCGGTTAAAAACGAGAGCAAAAAGAAAGTCCTTTTAAGCAGCGAACAGATTCAAAAAGCCGCCGACATTTATCACACATGGCAATCCGAGGGAACCGACGGCGCAAATTATGCTGTGCCGGAGCTTTACCGCAGCGTCAGTAAGGGCGAAATTGAAAAGCAGGGCTGGAGTCTTGTCCCCAGCAAGTATATCGAGTTTATCGACCATGATCTGGAGATCGACTATGCCGCTGAAATGAGCCGTATTCAAAAAGAGATGCGCGAAGTTCTGAAGCAGGAAATGAAGTCCCAAAAGATGCTTGAAGATGCCTTCAGGGGGATTGGGTATGAGCTTGCATAAATATCGATTGGGCGAGTTGATTGAACTGCTTGAACATACGAACAGTGACTTGCACTACGGTGTTGATGATGTGCGAGGCGTTAATAACCTCAAACGCCTTATGCCCACAAAAGCAGACGTAAATGAGCGTGATTTAAGCAAATTCCAGATTGTTAAACCCGGCGAATTTGTTTTCAATCATCGAACCTCTCGTAATGGCAGTAAATTCAGCATCGCTTTAAATGATGGAAATACTCCTGTTATATGCACGGAGGATTATGTGGTTTTCCGAATAAAGGTAGATAGTAGAGACGCGCTGATTGCAGAATGGCTCTATCTGTATTTTAATCGTTCTGAATTTGATCGGTATGTGATAACAAACTCTTGGGGCAGTTCCACGGAATTCTACAACTGGGAGGATTTGTGCGACATAGACATTGAACTCCCAGATTTACCGACACAGCAGAAATATGTCGATGTCTATAATGCAATGGTCGCCAATCAGCAGGCATACGAGCGCGGCTTGGAGGATTTGAAGCTCACCTGTGATGCACTGATTGATAAAGTTAAGCATACCGCCACTAAAAAAACAA
>ERZ857827.3067-NODE-3067-length-10549-cov-4.306747_pt1 | contig 10549 bp, 6 predicted proteins | sample MGYA00519761_ERZ857827 | MGnify/ENA primary metagenome ERZ857827 (study PRJEB31778, sample SAMEA3449370) | human gut metagenome | biome: human gut; feature: human-associated habitat; material: faeces | place: United Kingdom | collected 2010/2012 ... | reverse complement strand
TGATCCGCGTCGCCCACCAGAATGACGCGGGTGCCGGGCAGCACGGCGCGCATCAGCCCGCGCATCAGGTTCACGTCCACCATGCTCATTTCGTCCACAATCAGGCAGTCGCATTCCAGCGGATAATCCTCGCTTCGGGCGAAAGCGCCGCTGTCGCCGCCGTATTCCAGCAGCCGGTGGATGGTTTTGGCCTCCTCGCCGGTGGCCTCGCTCATGCGCTTGGCGGCGCGGCCCGTCGGCGCGCACAGGAGAATGTCGTTATCGTCCTTCAGCAGGGACAGAATGCAGCGGATGATGGTGGTTTTGCCGGTGCCGGGGCCGCCGGTAATGACCAGCACCCCTTCCTCCACGGCGCTGCGGATGGCCCTGCGCTGCGTTTCCGAGAACGAGACGCCGGTTTCCTTTTCGTATTCGGCAATCCGGCCGTTCAGGCCCTGCACCCGCTTATAGGGCCGGGCGTGCATCAGCCGGGTCAGCCGCAGCGCAATTTCGCTTTCCGCCAGATAATAAAGGGGCAGGCAAAGGGCGTTTTCGCAATCGGGAATGGAAAAGCCGACCATCATTTTTTCCAGCAGCGCATGGGAGATCTGCGCGTCCACCAGCTCTTCCGGCGCATGCAGCATGGCTGCGGCCCGGCTGAGCAGCATTTCCCGGGGAAGATAGGTATGCCCCGCCCCGTTGGCCGCCTCGCTGAGCAGATAAAACAGCGCGGCGCGGATGCGGAACTCGCTCTGGGGATCCATGCCCATGCTGAGGGCGATGCGGTCGGCGGTCAGAAAGCCTACGCCGTCGATATCCATCACCATGCGATAGGGATTTTCACGAATCAGCTCTACGGTATTTTCCCCGTAATATTTGCCGATCCGCATAGCCAGATTGGGGCTGATGCCGTAATTCTGCAAGAACACCAGCACCCGGCGCATGCCCATCTGCTGGGCGTAGCTTTCCAGGATCATGGCGGCTTTTTTCTTGCCGATACCGCTGACCTCGGTCAGGCGTTCGGGATGCTCGTCCAGAATTTCCAGCGCGTTTTCCCCGAAATGCCGCACGATCAGCTTGGCCGTAGACGGGCCGATGCCCCGGATCAGGCCGGAGCCCAGATACTTTTCAATGGCGGTTTTCCCGGTCGGCGGCGTAATGGTGCATTTCAGGGCATGAAACTGCTTGCCATAGGCGGGGTGTTCCGTCCAGCTGCCCTCGAAGGTCACGTTTTCGCCAGGGCTTAATTCCGGCATCTGCCCCACCACGGTCTGCGTGGTGCGGCCCACCGTGACCCGCAGCACCGTATAGCCGTTTTCATCGTTGCGGAAGGTGGTATCCTGCACCACCGCCGTTAACTGCTCGGATTCCAACCCTCCGCCTTCTTTCTTCATCGTTCTTTCGTAGGTTTCCAAGCGGGATTCAGGCCAGCCTGCTGTTCAGCCAGCCGATTAGGTCGGCATAGACCTCTTCCTGATTGATCTCGTTGAACATCTCGTGCCGTCCGCCCTCGTAGAGCTTGAGCGTCACATCCCGAACGCCTGCCGCCCGGATCTCCTCATACACCTGCCGCACACCCTGCCCGTTGCTGCCGACCGGGTCGTGATCGCCCGCAAAAAGCAGCACGGGAACGTCCTTTTTCATGGCGGAGAGATGCTCCGGGTACAGGCGGCGCAGGCCGTCGAACATATCCGCATAGGCCCGGGCGGTGAAGGGAAAGCCGCACAGCGGGTCGGCCTTATACTTGGCCACCTGCTCCCCGTCCCGAGTGAGCCAGTCGCTGTCGGTCTGGGGATTTTCCACCTTTTTGTTATTGGCGGAGAAATTCATATGATGCAGCAGCATGCAGGGCTTCTGTGCCCCGCCGAAGAAGCACTGTACGGCGGCGATGGCCGTTCCCGCCGTCACAATGCCCTTCCCAAAATGGCCGGTGCCGCTGAAAATCGCGCCTGCCAGCCCTTCTTCGTACTTCAGGCAGTAGGTGCGGGCCACGAAGCTGCCCATGCTGTGCCCCAACAGGAAATAAGGCAGCTCAGGATACTGGGCCTGCACCTCCCGGCGCAGGGCGTTGGTATCTTCGATCAGCGCATCCCAGCCATCCTTTTCGGCAAAATAGCCCTTCACCGCCGCGTTCCGGCCATGGCCCAGATGGGTATGCCCCACCACCAGAAAGCCCGCCTGATTCAGCGCTTTCGCAGGCGCGTCATAGCGGTCGATATGCTCCGCCATTCCGTGCACAAACTGCACGATCGCCTTCGGCTCGCCGTCTGCGGGCCAAAGCCGCTTTTCCAGTTCCTGTCCGGTAACGGAACGAAAACTTCCTTTGATCGCCTCTGCCATGAAACGTTCCTCCTTCAAGTCCAAAATCGAGCGTCTTTCTTTCATTATAACATGCTGCCCAAAAAGGCACAATGCCCATTCGGGGAATGAGCGCGGCAAGGCGTTCGGAGGGGAGGGGATGCTGCCAACAATTTACATTTGTCGAGTAGCTTTTGCGCCCATGAACGGATATAATAGGAATCGTCCTAAGACCATAGCATTTTTCGTTCGATGCAACGGCAAAAACCGAAGGTTTAGGGGAGAAAAATCGAGATTTTTGCCAGCAGCAGATGGCGGAAAATGCCCCGTTAGCGCCGCTGCCGAACGGTGCGTTGAGCGTGCAGAAAGGAAAGGTGATGGACTACTATGAAGCTTCTTCAAAAAATTGGCTTATTTCTCGCAATGGTTCTCGTTTTTTCAGCAATGATTATGCAGCTTTCTTATGCAGAAGAGCCGCTTTATACCTACGACGAACTCATGGACGCATTGCGGCGCTTGAGCATATGTTTCCTGTTGGGACAACCCGTGTCACACAGGATGTAAAGGACTGGCTGATTGGAAAAGGCTTCCTTGCTGCCCCATATTCTTTTCACCAGTTATCTATGCGCTATGACGGAAGCCTGTTTGATCATGCTTTCAACACAGCGACTGCGCTTCAGGTCATCACGCGCAATTCCGGGATGCGGTGGGAACGCCCGGAGTCTCCGCTGATTGTCGGTATGTTTTCAGAGCTATACCGGTTGGACTGGTACGATGACGCAGATACCTGCGCTGGCGTTACGGCGAACACCAGAAACTTCCGCTCCCGTGTCAAGAATGTTTCCCCGATTCGGGGATGGACTGACAAGAGCATTATGATGTTGTCTACCCAATTCCGTCTGACGGAGGAAGAAGTGTACTGCATCCTCTTTAGCCATGGAGATTCGGACAACGATAACGCCACCGGCGATTTTATGGATGCGGTAAAGAAATATCCCAACGTTCTCTTTACATATACCGCCAGCACTTATGCGTCTTGTTGTTTGGACGGTGAAATTCCGGCATGACCAGAAAACGCTTTGTGAAGGTCTGCCGTGAAGCGGGATATTCAGAAGAATGGATTGGTGCGCTCATTGATATGGCCCACAAACGCTATAAATCCTATCAAAAAAGGAATCAACTAGAACCGATGAGTTTACTTTTGTCGATGGCTCTGTGTTGCGCGTAACCTATGAAGTTCTGAAGGGAGAATGAATCGCTACGTCGATCCGTCAAAACAGAACCTTCTCAAGGCCACAGAAACACTGGAAAGTCTGCTGTTTTCGGACGGCAAAGTGAAAGATACAACAAGTGCCGAACCTATTGCGTCATAAGGGTTTTACCGGCAATACAACCTCCCAATTTTGGACGCGTTTTCGGACATTTGACGCAAACATCCATGTATACACAGCGATGCATAAAAATAAAAACCCTTGAGAACGTTGATTCTCAAGGGTTTCGTAATGGTGGCTCCGACTGGATTCGAACCAGTGACACTCCGGGTATGAACCGAATGCTCTAGCCAGCTGAGCTACGGAGCCATGTTGGTTGCGGGGGAGGGACTTGAACCCCCGACCTCCGGGTTATGAGCCCGACGAGCTACCAAACTGCTCTACCCCGCGTTATCGGTTGCTTTCGCAACGATGATGATTATATAACAGAACTTCGAATCTGTCAACACCTATTTTTCCAAAAAAAGAATTTTTTATGAAAACCCTTCTCCCACAGGCGTTGGTGCCTTGCGCTTGATGGAAAGACCTTTGCCGGATAAAATAGGCAGGCAAAGAAGGAGATGCTATGTTTCGAATTTATCCGGAACATGGCTTCCCGATACGAGGAAAAAAACGGTGTCATGGAAAGGGTGAAAACAGTGCAGCTTCGCCATGCATAGCAGGGAAAAGGGCTCAAATCAACGAAAATTTCCCTTTTTCATCGGAGCGTCAGGGTCAAACTGATGACGCTTCTGATTGCTTTTACAGTGGTCACAACCGTTTTTACCGGTTTTTGGCTCTATCAGCGCACCTCCAGTCAGCTGATGGAGGACGCATGGCGTCAGCAGGAGGCGCTGCTGAAAACCACCTGCGTTTCCATGGATCAGCAGTTGGAACAGCTGAACTCCTTTTCGTGGCAGCTGAGCAATGACCGTTCCGTAGAAACCTTTCTTTTCTTATCCGACCAAACGCCCTCTCATATCCTCATCAAGAAAGACTTGATCGAAACCCTGAAGAACATGAAGGCCTTCAGCAATACGCTTTGCGATATCGGGATTTATTTCAGCAAGCTGGATTTAATCATTACCTCCGAAAGCAGCTTTTCCTCCAAAGACTATTATGAAAAAATCGATTTCCTATCTCTGAAAGGCATTCAGGAAGTACTGCATCAGAATACGGAAACCTCCCTTTGCCTGTTTGCGGGCCTCTCCACCATTCATCGGGTGATGAGTCAGGATTCTGCGCTGGTTTTCGCCAGCTCCCTTCCCATGAATTCGCCCTATCAGCAGGGCTTCGCGTTTTATCATTTGCAGATTGAAAAGCTGAAAAACTTTTTGCCGGAAAGCGAAAACGGCGTTTTACTGCTGGCGGATTCGCAGGGCAATCCCCTGCTGCCCTGCGAGGACGAAGCAGTGGCGGAGGTTTGCCGTCTTTTTATGAAGGGCGGTCAGAAAACCATCCGTTACGGCGGCAGAGAGTATGGCGTTATGGCCAGAAAAACCATTGCGCCAGGGCTTGTGTGCATCGCCGTCGTTCCCTACAGCCAACTGCTGGCTCCGGCAGAACGGACGAAACAGCTGACCATGCTGGTCATGGGCGTTTGTATGCTGGCAGGCGTTCTGGCCGCTGTATTTGCCAGTCAGAAAATGTACGCGCCGCTGGAACAGTTGCTCAGGCAGGTAGACCAGATGGGTCACCTGCTATCCGGGCAGCGTCAGACCAACGAGTACGCTCTGTTGAGCGATGCGATTCGGCTGATTGCCGAAGAAAATCACACGCTGACCCTTTCCAACCAGGAAACGATTCGTTTGCTGAAAAATAAACTGCTGCCGGAATGGATGGAAGGCAGGATGCGGGGCGACTGGCAGAGCGTTCTGGCGCAGGCGCAGATTTTTCTTCCCTATCAGCGGGTTCAGGCGGCGGTGATCGAAATCAGCTTCCGGGAAAGCGAGCGGCTTCGGGAAGAACTGGGGCAAAATGTGCCGGACTGGATTGAGCGGGCTCAAACCGAGGCTGACTATGGCCCCATGCGGATCTGGTGCGCCCAGCGAACCGACGGTTGTCTGCTGGTTCTGTTCAATCTGGACATCGATCATCCGTGTCCGGAGCTGATTTATCAATTTTTGGAAAAATGCTGCGAGCGTTTTTCCGTCTGTACGGCGTGCAAAATCGGCATTGGCCGCGCTTACGGCACGGAAAGCGCAGCCGACTCGCTGGTGGACGCCATGATGGCGCTCCGCTGCGGAAAACGTACCGACGAACGGGCGCTGTATTATGCCGAAGAGATCGTGCTGCCATCCGCTCAGGATTATCCGCTCAGTGCGGAGCAACAGCTTTTGAATTACATCACCAGCGGCCAGAAAGAAGAGACACACCGCTTTCTTAAGAATCTCTGCGAAAGTCGCGATAATGCGCCCCTCTTAAAGCGCAACGTAGCGCAAGCGCTTCTCTTCACCGCGCTGCGCGCCGCCAAGCAGGCGGGCGTTGAATCCGTCTTTGAGGAAAGTCTGGAACAAACCGGTCTGTCGTCCAGTCTGCTTCCCATGGGAGAAGAGACGCTTCAGCAGCTTTCGACCGTTTTTGACGCTATTATGGAAGCGCTGCCTTCCAATGCGTCCAGTCAGGAAAAAATCCTGTACCAGAAGCTGATGGATTATCTGCTGCGGGAATATCAGAACGATATTTCGCTGGATACAGCCAGCGCGGCGCTTTCCCTTTCGCCAAGCTATATCGGTCTGATCTTCCGCAAAGTCGGCGGTACCAGCTTTCTGCGCATGCTGACAGACCTGCGCATTTCCAAGGCGAAAAGTCTGCTTTGCGAAACCCAGTTGACCGTTCGGGAAGTCGGGGCCATGGTGGGCATCGAAAACCAGAATACCTTTATCCGGATGTTCAAAAAATCCGAAGGAATCACTCCCTGACAGTTCCGAGTAGCGAATTCGACGATGAATTCGCCGATTGGATGATGCCATTTTGTCGATTTAGACGACCGTTTTCCTCAAATAGAAGATAGAAAAAAAGCAAAATACATGCTACGCTTTCTTCACGGAGGTGAAAACGCGTGAAGAAAAAAACGAAGTCGGCATTGCTCTGGCGAAGAATCTGGGCGGCAAAATATCTTTACCTGATGTTTCTGCCCGTGTTTCTTTACTATGTGTTTTTTCGCTACGCCCCTATGCTGGGCCTGAGCATCGCGTTTAAGGATTACAATGCTTTTCTGGGTTTTGACAAAAGTCCATGGGTAGGATTCAAGTACTTTAAGCAATTCTTCCATTCTATCTATCTCTGGCGGCTGGTCCGCAATACGCTGCTGATCAACCTGTACGATCTGCTTTTCAATTTTCCCGCCGCAATCATTCTGGCCCTTCTTCTCAACGAAGTGCAGCAGAAGCGGTTTAAGAAGGTCACTCAGACGATCACCTACATGCCCTACTTTATCTCCTCGGTCGTTTTGGCCAGTATGGTCGTCCAGTTTCTTTCTCCCTCCAGCGGACTGATCAATAACGTCATCGCTTCGCTGGGCGGCGAACGTCAGTATTTTATGACGCAGCCGGAATCCTTCCGCACCATTTACACGCTGATGAATCTTTGGAAGAACATCGGCTGGAATTCCATTATCTTCCTGGCGGCGATCAGCGGCATCAACGGAGAGCTGTATGAGGCCTGCACAGTGGATGGCGGCGGATATCTGCGCCGGATGTGGCACATTACCCTGCCCGGCATTTCCGGCACCGTGGTGGTGCTGCTGATTATGCGTCTGGGGCACGTGATGGACGCAGGCTATGAAACCATCCTGCTGCTGCAAAACAACGCCAATATGGAAACCAGCGACGTTATCGGCACCTACGTCTACCGCCGCGGCCTGAAGGGCGGCGAGTACAGCTATACGACTGCCGTCGGGATGTTCCAGAGCATCATTGGGTTTGCCATGGTGATCTTCAGCAACTGGCTCAGCCGTACCTACAGCGAAAACAGCCTATGGTGAGGGAGGAGTAACTTTCATGACCATTCAAGCCGTTTCCAAGCCTCGGCATAGAATCCGGGAATCGCTCAGCCGACGCATTTTTCTCAAGCTGAACGTCGTCATTCTGCTGTTTCTCTGCTTTTTGATGCTGTATCCGGTGGTCTACGTCATAGCCGCCTCTTTTTCGGAAGAAACCGCGATTCTGCGGGGCGACGTGGCCTTCCTGCCGGTAGGCTTTCATACAAAGGCCTATTCCAAGGTTTTCAACTATCCCCAGCTCTGGACCAGCTACCGCAACACCGTGGTTTATACGCTGCTGGGCACAGCCGTGAACCTGCTTCTGACCGTATGCGGCGCTTGGGCCCTGAGTCAGAAAAAAATGTCTGGGCGGCGTTTTCTGACGCTCATGTGTACGTTTACCATGTTCTTCTCCGGCGGCATGATTCCCACTTTTTTGGTGGTGAAGGAACTGAAGCTGCTCAACACCATTTGGGCGATGATCCTGCCGTGCGCGGTGAGCACCTACAATATGATCCTGATGCGCACCTTTTTTCTGGCCATCCCTACCAGCCTGGTCGAGGCAGCGGAGCTGGACGGCTGCACGGACTTTGGGATCCTCTTCCGAATCGTTCTCCCGCTGAGTCTGGCCAGTCTGACGACCATCGGCATGTTCTATGCAGTCGGTCACTGGAACAGCTACTTCAGTGCGGTGATCTACCTGAGCAAGGCGGAAATGTATCCCCTGCAGATTGTCCTTCGACAGGTGGTCCTTATGAACGAAATCGTTGAAAACGCTACCAGCACGGAAAATAACATGGCCGAGGGAATCAAATACGCCACCATCGTGGTCGCCATGCTGCCGATGTTGTGCATTTATCCCTTCATTCAGCGGTATTTCGTCAAGGGCGTTATGGTTGGGTCTGTGAAAGAATAGGATTTTCCCCCGATTGGGGTTATCAGAACTGGTGTCCATATTCATATCAAAAGGAGGTCTTCCCATGAAAAAGGTATCCCGTTTCCTGGCGCTTCTGTTGGCAATCGCGCTGCTGCCCCTGAGCTTCGTTGCCGTCGCTCAGGCTGAGGAACCCGTCACCATCACTATCTTGGGTTCTGATCGTGAGAACATGCCCTTCCGGAACGGTCTGGAAACCATCGAACTGCTCAAGGAACGTCTTGGCATCAACATTGAGATCATTTCCGCCCCCACCGAAAGTATTTCCGAAAAGTACGGCCTGTTGATGGCCAGCGGCGATTTGCCGACCATTGTTCAGTATAAAGCCAATGATCTGCTGCTCTACAAGGATGCCTGGCAGCCTTTGAACGAGCTTCTGAACGAAACCGATACGCCCAACCTGTGGGCCGTGTACAGTGATCCCGACATGCGCCGCAGAGTCAGTGACACCGATGGAAACATTCGCTATATCGGCCAGCGTACAGCCATCACCTGCGGCAAGGTGTATTTTTACCGTCAGGACTGGCTGGACAAACTCAATCTGGAAGCCCCGAAGACGGCTGAGGATCTGTACAACGTTTTTAAGGCGATTAAGGAAGGCGACCCCAACGGCAATGGCGAAGCGGACGAAATTCCCTTCTCCGTGCGAAAGCAGGGCAAAAACAATCGCAGCAATCTGATGGCTTTCATCAACAACTGGGGCATTGCCGAAACCTTCTTTGCTGAGGATGGCAAGGTAAAATTCGGTGCTACCGACGCGCGCATGAAGGAAGCGCTGGAGTGGCTGCACCGCTGCTACGAGGAAAAGCTGATCGACATGGAATACCTTACGCTGGACAAAACTGCCTGGTATAGTGAATGGACCAACAATCAGGTCTTCATGAGCTATGACTGGGCTGCCTACATCGACAATGTGAGCAATTTGTTCAAAAACGAAAACAGCGATATCCGCATTGTTGGTGCACTTCCTCCGGAAGGTCCCACCGGCATCAGCGAAACCCGTGACCAGCTTCAGCCTATCGCTGATGGCGAATGGAATGCCGCTATTTATGTAGGCGCTACCGACGAACAGAAGAAAGCCGCCATGAAGCTGTTCGATTACCTGTACAGCGAAGAGGGCATGCTGCTGATGAACTTCGGCGTGGAAGGCGAACAGTTCGAGTACGTGGACGGCGAAATCAAGTACACCGATCTTATCATGAACAACCCCGACGGTTTGTCCCCGCAGGATGCGCTGCGTTCCTTCGGCGTACAGATTTTGCTGACTCTACGCCAAGATGCCCGCTATGAGCGTGCTTTCGTGACCGATGAAGTCAACCGCATCCGCGACCTTTACGAAAGCGAAAACCACATTGGCGCTGCCTTCCCCACGCTGGACTTTACCAGCGATGAGCAGAGCATCATCAACGAAAAGTACACGGAAATCGAAACCTACATGAACGAAATGATCGATAAGTTCATCATGGGCGTAGAAAGTCTGGATCAGTTTGACGCCTATGCCGCCCAGATCGAAAAAATGGGCATCGCGGACGTGCTGGCCGTGTATCAGACCGCTTACGACCGCTACATGAACTGACGAACCAAATCATCCATCGAATAGAACCTAAAAGGAACCCGTTGGCGAAATCCGCCAACGGGTTCTGCCGTATAAGGGGCGCTGCGCAGAAGATATTGCACGATAGCCGAAACCTTTTGAAGTCTACTTCAACGCTTTCACTGAAGGCTGCAGCAATGCCTTCAACATCCTGAAGCGCGTTGCCTTTGGCTTTCGTCATTTCTTCAACTTCCGTGCTCGCATTTTACAGGCTGCGAATCCTGCGCACCCCAACTTTTGACAAAGAGCCCAAAAATTTGCATGCCTCGCGGTTTCCCAGCACGGGAACGGCAAGGCATGCAAACAGCAAATGAAAAAGCCCCGTTTTCACGGAGCTTTTTCATTAAGTTTCGGTATCACTTTCAAAGTGATAAGGTGGAGGTGCCACCCGGATTCGGACCGGGGAATAAAGGTTTTGCAGACCTTCGCCTTACCGCTTGGCTATGGCACCGAAGTGTGGAGCGGTAGACGGGATTCGGACCCGCGACATCCACCTTGGCAAGGTGGCACTC
>ERZ857827.3063-NODE-3063-length-10557-cov-2.586650_pt1 | contig 10557 bp, 9 predicted proteins | sample MGYA00519761_ERZ857827 | MGnify/ENA primary metagenome ERZ857827 (study PRJEB31778, sample SAMEA3449370) | human gut metagenome | biome: human gut; feature: human-associated habitat; material: faeces | place: United Kingdom | collected 2010/2012 ... | reverse complement strand
TCTATGTCTTGCTGTTCATTCTCTTGCCTCTGATGCTGGTCTTTCTTAAGGAACCGCTGACCAGAGTCATGCATCGGGAAAAAATGTTTCCTGAAGGTTTTGGAGCATTCTTTATTGAAGGTTTTTTTGAACTTTTCGAAATATGCCTGTCGTATGTGACCAATACGATATCCTACCTGCGTGTCGGCGGTTTCGTACTATCACACGCCGGCATGATGATGGCCGTTACCATGATCATGGAAATGTGCGGTGGATTTGTAGGTCTTTTGATCGGTATTTTCGGAAATATCTTAGTAATGTGCCTGGAGGGTCTTGTTGTAGGTATTCAGGTATTGCGTCTGCAGTTTTATGAAATGTTCTCTCGTTATTTTAACGGAAACGGAATTTCATTTACTGCATTAAAAAATAAATAGGAGGAATATGTTTATGTTGTTAAGTCCAATTGAAATGTTATTGCCAGTGGTTATGCTCGTATTGATTTTCATGCCTTTGATCAAAGTAATCAAAGGAAAAACATCAGTAAAAGGTGCAAAAATCCGTTTAGGTTCACATATCTGCATGTTCTTTGGCATCTGCCTTGGTGTTGTATTGTTTTCAGCATATAAAGTTCAGGCAGCAGAAGCTACTGCAGCTGCTGATCAGATGTCCGGTTCAATTGCACAGGGACTTGGTTTCCTGGCAGCAGCTCTTGCTACAGGTCTTTCAGCATTAGGAGCCGGTATTGCCGTAGCATTCGCCGCTCCTGCCGCAATCGGAGCATTCTCTGAAAATAAAGAAAACTTCGGTAAAGCAATGATTTTCGTTGCCATGGGTGAAGGTGTGGCTATCTACGGTCTGTTGATTTCTATCATCATGATTTTCATGAAGCTCTAAGAAAGGAAAGGGGAGATACGATGAAGTTCTTCCTGCTCAGTGATAATATCGATACACAGATGGGCATGCGGCTGGCAGGCATTGAAGGTGTTGTCGTACATGAGCGTCATGAAGTTCTCGAAGCTTTGGAAAAAGCGATGCACATGGAAGATGTAGCCGTAATCCTGATTACAACAAGACTGGTCGAAACATGTCCGGATGTTATCTCTGATTTAAAATTACGTATAAAGAAACCGCTGATTGAAGAAATACCGGATCGTCATGGTTCTGCGAAAATAGGCGAAACAATCGACCGATACGTAAGCGAAGCAATCGGCGTAAAACTGTGAGGTGTCTATCATGATCTATGAAAAGGATAAACTGGAACAGTATTTTCGTGATGAAATTGAACGTGTCAGCAATACACAGCTGCATGAACTGGATCTTCAGATTGCTGAAATTCGTGAAAAAAAGCTCGAGGAAATTGAAAGACAGGCTCAATATGATGCAGGTCTTGCCAAAGAACAGGAGCTGAGGGAACTGCAAAGCGAATACGCAGTCCGTCTCAGCCGTCTTCACGATGACACAGATCGCCGTTTAATGCAGAAACGAAATGAACTTGCGGAAAATGTGTTCCAGGAAGCTGTCAACCGAATCAAAGCTTTTACAGAAAAAGAAGAGTATATCAAAATGCTTGTGGACAAAGCAAAAATTCTCGCTGACAAAGGATATCAGGATCCAGTAATTGTCATGCGGGAACAGGATCTGTCTTATAAAGAGCAGATTTTAAAATTGTTTATCAATGGCTGCACCATACAAACAGACGAAGAAATCCAATATGGTGGATTTCGTCTGGAGTGCCTGAAACAAGGCATCGTAATTGATGAGACATTTGATACAGCCATAAAAGAACAAAAAGAGTGGTTTTACCATAACTCTGGTTTGTTCGTAAAATAAATGTATCTTTGGGTGAGGTGATAACGTGGTTGAAAATGCAATTTATTCAATTAACGGTCCAGTCGTCAAGGTGCGTAATGCAACTGCCTTTTCAATGCTGGAGAAGGTATTTGTCGGAAAACGAAAACTGATGGGGGAGGTTATCAGCATCAGCCGGGATTTTACGACAATTCAGGTATATGAATCAACGACAGGATTACAGCCGGGAGAACCTGTTGAACCAACTGGAAGTCCGATTTCAGTAACACTTGGTCCAGGGATCCTGCGCAATATCTTTGATGGAATAGAACGACCATTAAAAGAAATAGCTAAACAATCCGGTGCATTTATCGCGACCGGAAGCAATGTCGCCCCTTTGGATGAAGAGGCACATTGGGATGTAACATTAAAAGTTAAAACAGGGGATCATGTGGAAGGCGGACAAATATTTGCCACTCTTCCTGAAACAGATCTTATTGAACATCGATGCATGATTCCTCCGATGCTGAGTGGAGAAGTCGTATTTGCTGCGGAAAACGGATCTTATCAAATTCATGATGTCGTATTAAAGGTTAAAGATATAAAGGGAAAAATCCATGATCTTGACCTGACACAGCAGTGGCCGATCAAGCAGGCCAGACCTATTGCCCAGCGTCTGCCGATCAGTGTACCATTGATTACCGGTCAACGGATCTTTGATACCCTTTTCCCAATCGCAAAAGGCGGAACAGCTGCCATCCCGGGCGGTTTTGGTACCGGTAAGACAATGACGCAGCATCAGCTGGCAAAGTGGTGTGATGCAGACATCATTGTTTATGTCGGATGCGGAGAACGCGGGAATGAAATGACACAGGTTCTTGAGGAGTTTTCAGAACTGATTGACCCGAAATCAAATCGACCGCTGACTGATCGTACCGTTCTGATTGCCAATACCAGCAATATGCCGGTCGCTGCTCGTGAAGCAAGTATCTATACCGGTCTTACTCTGGCTGAATATTATCGTGACATGGGTTATCATGTTGCCATCATGGCTGATTCTACTTCGCGTTGGGCGGAAGCACTGCGTGAAATCAGCGGCCGCTTGGAAGAAATGCCGGCCGAAGAAGGATTTCCGGCATATTTGCCTTCTCGCTTATCACAGTTTTATGAACGTGCCGGTTATGTTGAAACACTAAACAATCAAAACGGCAGTGTTTCTATTATCGGTGCTGTTTCCCCGCAGGGAAATGATTTTTCTGAACCTGTTACACAAAATACAAAACGTTTTGTACGTTGCTTTTGGGCATTGGACAAATCACTTGCATATGCCCGTCACTATTTTGCAATTAACTGGAACGAGAGTTACTCCGAATATGTAGGTGACCTGTCAAAATGGTACAGTCGTAATGTAGACCCTCGCTTTCTGCGAGATCGACAGGAAATTATGAGCCTGCTGGCTGAAGAGACAAAGCTGATGGAAATCGTAAAACTGATCGGCAGCGATGTCCTTCCGGAGGATCAAAAACTGGTAATTGAGATTTGTAAAGTCATTCGTGTCGGTTATCTTCAGCAAAATGCTTTTCACAAAGATGACACTTATGTTCCTTTAGAGAAACAGCTTCGGATGATGGATACGATCTTATACTTATACCATCGATGCCGCGATGCTATCAGCAATGGCCAGGTCATCAGTGCGATTATCAGTACCGGAATTTTTGAAACTGTAACAAAAATGAAATATGATGTTCCTAATGATCAGCTGGAACTATTTGACGAATATACAGCTAAAATTAACGAAGCTGTACAGAGTCCCATGGAATAGGAGGGGAATGCGATGAGTCTGCAGTATATAGGTTTGAAGGAAATCAATGGACCTCTTGTGTTTCTCGACAATGTAGAAGGTGTCGGTTATGAAGAAATGGTAGAACTTCGCTGCGATGATGGTACATCAAGACTCGGCCGTGTCGTTCAGATAGAAGGAAACTTGGCCGCTATCCAGGTCTTTGAAGGTACTAACGGCCTGAGCTTGACCAATACCAAGACCCGCTTCAAGGGAAAACCGATGGAACTGGCCCTTTCGAAAGAACTGCTGGGTCGTGTATTCAACGGCAGCGGCAAACCGATCGACGGGCTTGGTGAAATTTACGCTGAGAAAAGTGCGGATATCAACGGGCAGCCATTAAACCCTGTTTCCCGTGTATATCCCCGTAACTATATCAATACCGGAATCTCCAGTATCGATGCATTAATGACGCTTATCCGCGGTCAGAAACTGCCGATCTTTTCAGGATCAGGAATGCCGCACAATGAGCTTGCCGTTCAGCTGGTTAAACAGGCAAAAATTTCCGACGGTGACGGAAAAAATTTCTGTATCGTATTTGCGGCCATGGGTGTCAAAAATGATGTCGCTGATTACTTCCGGCGCTCATTTGAAGAAGCCGGCGTTATGGATCATGTCGTGATGTTCGTAAACCTGTCGAATGATCCGATTATTGAACGTACGCTAACGCCGCGCTGTGCGTTGACTGCTGCTGAATATCTGGCTTTCGAGCATGACATGCATGTCCTGGTCATCATGACGGATATCACTTCTTACTGTGAGGCCCTGCGTGAATTTTCCAGCAGCAAAGGAGAGATTCCAGGACGAAAAGGGTATCCGGGATACCTCTATTCCGATCTGGCTTCCATGTATGAAAGAGCCGGTATCATGAAAGGTGCAAAAGGGTCCGTAACACAAATTCCTATTCTTACGATGCCGAATGATGATATTACGCATCCGATTCCTGACTTGACAGGATATATTACCGAAGGACAGATCGTATTAGATCGAAATTTAAACCAGATGGGTATTTATCCGCCGGTCGGTGTTCTTCCTTCGCTTTCACGTTTGATGAAAGACGGAATAGGGGAAGGATATACAAGAAAAGATCATGCCGATGTCAACAATCAGCTTTTCGCAGCCTATGCAAAAGTACAGGATGCACGCTCATTGGCCAGCGTAATCGGTGAAGATGAATTAAGCGATATTGAAAAACAATATATGGCTTTTGGTGATCTTTTCGAACAACACTTTTTAAATCAGGGATTTGAAGCAAACCGCAGTATTATCGAAACCCTTGATCTTGGATGGGATCTGCTGAGTGTTCTGCCAAGAAGTGAACTGGATCGCATTGATGATGATGTACTGGATGAACACTATGATCAGCAACGCGCATTTAAACGTTTTGGCATTACAAAAGGTCCTATTATCAAAGAACTAGCTCAAAAGGATGAATAAACATGGCTAATAAACAAGTCTTTCCGACCAAAGGTAACCTTATCGCTGCTAAAAAATCAAATGCATTGGCAAAAATGGGGTATGAACTGATGGACCGCAAGCGTAACATCCTCACAAGAGAAATGATGGAGCTAGTCGAAGATGTTCGTATGCTTCGTGAAAAAATTACTGACACATATCATCAGGCTTATCAAGTGCTTCAGGAAGCAAATATCACGCAGGGTGTCATCAGCGATCTTGCGGAAGCTATTCCGATTGACGATGGCATTCATGTTACCTACCATAGTGTTATGGGAGTAGAAATCCCTAAACTTCACTATGAACAGAAGGAAATGAGTTTTTGTTACGGCATGGAACATACAAATTCAAAACTAGATTATGCATATCAGTGCTTTCATGAAGTAAAAAAACTTACCGTTACATTAGTGGAAGTAGAAAATGGTGTTTATCGTTTGGCAAATGCAATACGAAAATCACAAAAGAGAGCAAATGCCTTGAAAAACATCGTGATTCCTGGCTTTGAACATGATATCAAATTCATAACAGAAGCTTTGGAAGAAAAAGAGAGAGAGGAATTTTCACGTCAAAAAGTTATCAAACAAACAAAGTTAAGAAAAGAAACTTCTTCTTAAACATATCTTTAAGCTTCTAGATATTATTACTATAAAAAACTCTGTTTCTATAACATTCAGTTATTAAAACAGAGTTTTTTCATTAGTTTGCTATATAGATTCATTACTTCGCATAATATATATTATGTAATATTTGTGATCGTTTTATAAGATACAGGAGCGTTTTTGATAATCTTGTCAATTATTCATAATCGTTCAGATTGATCTTTGTTGCTGGCAATGTAAATGTAAAAATCGATCCATTTGGTTTATTATTGGTAACATAGATCTTTCCTCCATGTGCATCGACTATTGATTTACATAACGCTAATCCTAAACCAATACTTTTTTTGCTGTCTATAAGTCCGTTATTTAATGTATAAAATTTTTCAAAAACCTTTGCTTTTTCTGTATCAGGAATTCCTTTCCCATTGTCACAAACTTCAATATAGATCATATCTTCCTCCTGATAAGATACAATCTCGATTGTTGACCCAATTGGCGTATATTTGATCGCATTATCAACCAGATTGATGATCACTTGTATAATTAAGCGCGCGTCCACATCTGCCATTAAGTAATCGCCTTTAAAATCTGTTTTGATTTTATATTTTTTCTTTTCACGATTAACATGTATCAAAGCTTCATTAACAATATCTTCAATCATCTGTGGTTCAATCTTTAATTTCATCCTGCCGTCTTCGATTTTAGTAATCGATAACAGATTTTCTACAAGATTTATTAACCACAAAGAATCATCATATATATCTTCATATAGCCTTTTTCTTCTTTCTTCACTTAATTGTTTTTCGCCATTTAATAAAATATCAGAATTTCCATAAATTGATGTCAAAGGAGTTCTTAGATCATGAGAAATCGAACGCAAAAGATCTGATCTGAATTGTTCTTTCTTCATTGAATAGATAGCATCATTTTTTTCCTGCATATTTTTGATGTTTTCCAATGATAATGCAATCTCTCCCAGGATAGCCAGAAGTATACGGTTTTCAATAGAATATAGTCTTTCGTTCTTTAAATCAATCCCAATAACACCATGTACATTTTCACCTTTGCGTATTGCATAATAAAGGCATTTAGCTTCAGATAAATATCGCGTGGTTGCTCCGGCATGCTTATTATGAAGGGCTACCCACTCTGCAACCCCTTTTTCACTGGAGTTTAAATATTCTTCAATATTTGTTTCATCATCAACAGATACAAAATATGAATTGATCAGCTCATTATTTTCAACTGTGTAATATATTATGTTTCTTTTCAGCAGTTCCGATAATAAATTACAACCGCAATTCACGACGTCTTCCTCAGAAGAATATTGTTGAAGCTTTTGATTCGTTTCTAACATGATTTTTGAAATATATGCCATATTTGATGATGTATAGGCGTTTTTCTTTATTCTGCCTGTTAATGTGCTTGTAATGAACGCAACGATGATCATTATAAAAAAAGTCATTAAATATGATGAATCATATACCGATAAACTCATTGTAGGAAATGTAAAACAAAAGTTGAATAAAAGTACACTCAATACGGTAGACAAAATACTGTAAACCCTGCTTGAAGTCAGCAATGCGATTAGAAGAATTCCCAGAATATAGATCATGATCGTATTTGAATCATGAAAGTTCATTGCAAAGAAGAAATAACCAATGATTGTGCAGAGCAACAAAATCATGACACTGACAAAACTATCACGGAAATTGATTTTTTCCTGATAATTTATTCTTGGTATTCTTGCTTTTATTTTTGTAGGAATTACCAATACTTCAAGATCAGTGGCCTGCTCCAGTATCTGTTCACTTAAAGAATGCTTAAACGGCCCTCTTTTTTTATAAATGCTCTTGCCGATAATAATTCTCTTAATTTTATAAAGATTTGCATATCGAATAATTTGATTAGCAACATCATCGGCGTAGATTATTTCAATATCTGCATTTAAATTGCTTGCTGCTTCTATGTTTTTATCTAATTGACACTGCTCAGTTTCATTTAACCCCTGTTTATGATTTGATACATAGACAGCAATCATCTTATCATTTTCATGTAGTGATCGATAGGCCTTTTGGATTACCTGCATATTTGAAGGTGAGGGAGATAAACAAACTAATATTGTTTCATTCATTACTGATTACCTCTCTCCAGGTGTGGCAACACGCACCATTTTATAACCTACACCTATATGCGTTTGTATATATTTTTCATTGCTTTTTTTCTCAATCTTCTTTCTCAACGATGTTATATATACTCTCAAAGAAGATAAATCAGATTCAATGGAATTTACCCAAACTTTGTCTAAGATATATTGATGTGTTAATACTTTTCCTACATTTTTAGCCAGCAAGCAAAGTAAATTATACTCAATCGGCATAAGATGAATTTCTTCATCTGCAACAAACACAGATTGAGAAACATAATCAATTTTTAATAATCCATTAGTAAAAAGATGCTCTTCTTCCATCGGTTTATTATCCAAATACTGTGTTCTTCTCAAAGTAGATCTAACCCTAGCCAAAAGTTCTTCAACATTAAACGGTTTTGTTAAATAATCATCCGCTCCTTCATCCAAAGCGTTAATTTTATCTTCATCATTACTTCGGGCACTAATAACAATGATAGGAGTAGTTGAAAAAGTTCGAAACTTTTTAATTATTTCAACTCCATCAATATCAGGCAGCCCCAAATCCAAAAGAACCATATCGTAATGGTGCGTCAATAATAACAATAAAGCTTCTGTTCCGTTAGATGCTACTTCATAAGTATATTCATTTGTTTGCAATGCTGTAGAAATCAGGTTTCGAATAGCACCTTCATCTTCAATGATCAATATTTTTATATCGCTCCGCATTATATCATCCCTTCGATTAAGTATAATATATTATATCACTGCCATACCACTCACAAAAGTTCTATTAAAATATTCACTATTTAAGAAACTGGAAGATCGACCAGAAGGTCGATCTTTCGGAATCATTTATTATTTATTTCTTTTAAGAGCGATAAATTCAAATTTAAAACATTGACTGTTTCTTCCCCGAAAATGCCGAACAGTTTTCCCTTTGTATTTTGCTCGATCAGCTCTTTTACTTTTTTTTCTGAAATATTGTTATTTTTTACAATTCTATCTATCTGTACGTTGGCAGCTTCGACTGTAATATGCGGATCTAAACCAGATCCGGATGCCGTAATGATATCAGAAGGGATTTCACTTTTTGAAACAGTAGGATTTTCTTTTAAAAACTCCTTGATATCCTCATTGATTCTCTCTTCTAATTTTGGATTGGTAACAGCATAATTGTTGCTTCCGGAGGATAATCCACTATAAGTCCCCTTCTCTTTTTCTTCTTCAGTATAAGTATTATATTGATAAGCAGAAGGTCGGCAATGAAATAAACGTTCATCTGTAAAATCCTGTCCTACCAATGCAGAACCAACTACTTCTCCATCCATTTCTACCAGACTCCCGTTTGCCTGATCGGGAAAAACAATCTGTGAAATTCCTGTTAATAACATTGGATAAGCAAACCCACATATCAGAAACATCATAACTGAAACAGATAATGCTGTTTTTATTGATTTCAAGTATTTTTTCATAGGGAACCTCCTAAATCCCCATCAATAAAAGTAATGGCGAAATAATTAAATCAATTAGCTTGATCCCTATAAACGGACAGATCACTCCACCCAATCCATAAATCAACATATTTCTTCCTAACATTTTTGAAGCACTCATCGGCTTATATTTCACACCTTTCATGGCAAGTGGAATCAAACATGGAATGATAATTGCGTTAAAGATCAAAGCGGATAGTACAGCACTTGATGAAGAAGTTAGCTTCATGATGTTAAGAATGCTCATTTGTGGAATAGAATTGATAAAGATTGCTGGAATGATTGCAAAATATTTTGCAATGTCATTTGCTATTGAAAATGTCGTTAATGACCCTCGTGTGATCAGCAATTGTTTTCCAATTTCAACGACCTCCAATATTTTTGTAGGATCAGAATCTAAATCAACCATATTTGCGGCTTCTTTAGCTGCCGTTGTCCCACTGTTCATCGCAATTCCGACATCTGCCTGAGCAAGAGCCGGTGCATCATTCGTTCCATCGCCTGTCATTGCAACGATTTTACCCTGCGACTGCTCTTTTTTTATAGCGTTGATTTTATCCTCAGGTTTACATTCGGCTATATATCCATCAACACCTGCTTCAGCTGCGATGGTTGCTGCAGTTAAAGGATTATCCCCCGTACACATAATGGTTTTAATACCGATTTTTCGCAATCTTTCAAATCTTTCTCTTAAACCCGGTTTAACTGTGTCTTTTAAATAAATCACACCATAAATTTTATTATTTACGCAAACAACGAGCGGCGTTCCGCCTAATTTGGAAATTTGATCGATTTTACGAGTCAAATCCTCAGGAATCTTTCCTTCATTATTTTTTACAAATTGAATGATTGCATCTCCAGCGCCTTTTCGTATTTTTGTTCCATCTTCCAGATCGACTCCGCTCATTTTGCTTGAAGCGGTAAATTCAATAAACGTAGCTTTTTCATAATCTGCCAATGCTAAATTACATCCCATTTTTTTTGCCAATTCGACTGTTGATTTTCCTTCGGGAGTATCATCCTGCAAAGAAGCAATACAGGCATAACGGATCAATTCTTCTTTTTTAATATTATCAACATTTAAAAAATCACTTGCCAGACGATTTCCAAATGTAATTGTTCCTGTTTTATCTAAAATCATCGTATCGACATCACCACAGGCTTCAACCGCTTTTCCAGACATTGCAATTACATTAAATCTTGTAACACGATCCATTCCGGCAATGCCGATTGCCGAGAGCAGCGCGCCGATTGTAGTCGGCGCCAGGCAAACAA
>ERZ857827.3056-NODE-3056-length-10587-cov-2.888340_pt1 | contig 10587 bp, 9 predicted proteins | sample MGYA00519761_ERZ857827 | MGnify/ENA primary metagenome ERZ857827 (study PRJEB31778, sample SAMEA3449370) | human gut metagenome | biome: human gut; feature: human-associated habitat; material: faeces | place: United Kingdom | collected 2010/2012 ... | reverse complement strand
CGCGCCGGAAGTTTCGGGCGGCATACGTTTCGCGCATCGCGCCCGACACGCACACGAGCGCGTCCATTTTGCGAAGCGCAAGGCCGTTGAGCGTACCGTATGCCAGCCGAGCGAGGGGCCGTTGCAGATAGTCGAGCCGGTGATCGCTGTGGACCGTCGATACGGCCGGCACGCCGAGAGAGGCGCGAAGCAGCGCCGCCGTGAGATTGGCGCGGCTTCCGTGGCAGCGGATGAGATCGAACCCGCCGGAGCGGATGTATTGTCCCGCTTCGCGCAGCTGCGCGAAAAAGCTGCCGGAAAGAACCCGGCACGGGATGCCGCGCTCCCGCGCGGTGTCGGCAAGCGCGCCGCCGCCCAGACACAGAAGCTGCGCTTCCCCGGTTTTGTTCAGCTCGCCGAGCAGCCGGAGAACATGGGTGCGCGCGCCCCCGGCGTCGCTTCCGCTGATGAGATGTACGGTTTTCACGCCCGGCTCCTTTCGCGCATCCGGAGAATAATCTCCGGCGACGGGTTGCCCCGCGGCGGCATACTGTGTTATACTTTGAATAGATATTATAACCCATTTCCGAGGGAGTTGGCAATACATGACCCAAATATTCCTTGTCCGGCACGGGCAGGCCGAGGGCAACCTTTTTCGCCGCGTGCAGGGGCAGTCCGACGCAGATCTCACCGCCGACGGGCGCGCGCAGCTGCCGTATCTTACAAAGCGCTTTGCCGAAACGCCGCTCGCCGCCGTTTATACAAGCCCCCTCCGCCGCGCGGAGGAGACCGCCGCCGCCATCGCCGGCGGACGGGACATCCCCGTTTTTGTCGACGGGCGGCTCATTGAAATGTGCTTCGGCGCATGGGAGATGCGGCCCTGGGGCGAGGTAAATCTCGAATCGCCGGAGCTCAAGCGCGCGTTTCTCCACGACCCCGACCGCTGGAGCGTTCCGGGCAGCGAGGCGCACGCCGCAGTGCAGGCGCGTATGCTTGCCGCCATGACGGACATCGCCCGCGCAAACGACGGGAGATCCGTCGCCGTCGCGAGCCACGGCATGGCGATCCGCGCCTTTTTATCGCGCGTTCTCGGCGTGCCGAGCGAGCGCATCTCCAAGGATGTCCCGCTCGTGAACAATGCGTCCGTAACGCTGCTGCGCTTTGATAACGGCGCGTTTTCCGTTGTCTATATGGACGACACGACGCATCTGCCCGCGCCGCCCTATGCCCCGTTCCGGGAAAACGGAGAGGCGGACGGCCTGCGCCGCTGCTACGATCTGCGCTACCGCCCGTTCGATCTCGGCACCGGGCAGGAGCGCTATATCGCCTGCTACCGCGACGCGTGGCGCGGCGCGCACGGCACGACCGAAGGGTTTGACGCCTCGGCGTGCTGGCTCAGCGCACAGCTCCACAACGCCGAAGCGCCGGGGTGCATTACCGAGGCGCTGCTCGAAAACGAATTTGCCGGGATCCTCTCGCTCGACGAGCGCCGGGGCCGCGATCGCGGCATCGGCTGGATCGCGTTTTTGTACGTTGTGCCGGAGCTGCGCGGCCACCACTGCGGCATTCAGCTTGTCGGCACCGCGGCAACGCGCTTCCGGCAGCTCGGCCGGCGCGCCATGCGTCTCACCGTCGCGCCGGAAAACCCCGCGCTGGGCTTTTACGAGAGGGCCGGCTTCGTGCGCGTCGGCACGGAGACCGGGGCGCTCGGCGATCTTATGGTGATGGAATGGACTTTGTAACGCATTTTTGCGAGAATCCCGCTTATCCTAACAACACCTATACCGTTGCGCATCCGACGTTTGACGATCATTCGCGCATCATCGCCGTGTCGGACATCCACGGGAATCTCCCGTATTTTTGCGGTCTCGTGGAAAAGCTCCATCTGCGTGCCGACGACTCGCTCGTGCTGCTCGGCGATCTGGTGGAAAAAGGGCCGGAGAGCCTTGCCACGCTCCGCTACGCCATGGCGCTGCGGGAAAAGTGCCGGGTGTATCCGGTGCTCGGCAACTGCGATTTCTGGCATCTCTGGGTGGACGGGTGTGACATGGAATGGGACACGCGGACGCTCGCCCATCTCCTGCGCCAGAAGCGGACGGCGCGCAGCGGACTCATTCTCGAAATGTGCGCCGAGCTTGGCGAAACGCTCTCCCCGGACACCGAGCTTGTCTCTCTCAAGGCACGGCTGCGCGAGGCGTTCGCGCCGGAGGTTGACTATCTCCGAGCCATGCCGTTCGCGCTGGAGAGCGACAAATACATTTTCGTCCACGGCGGCATCCCCCATGGCGAAACGCTCGAGAGCGCCGGGCCGTGGCGGTGCATGAAGATCAACAGCTTTTACGCCGCCCGCCCCCACTTCAAAAAGTGGGTCGTCACCGGCCATACGCCGGTATGCCTGTACGGGACAAGCACCATTTCCGCCGTGCCGATCGTCGATCCGGCGTGCCGCGTTGCGAGCATCGACGGCGGGTGCGTCCTCAAGGACGACGGGCAGCTCAACGCGCTCATCATCCGCCGCGGAAAGTTTACGAGCGAATGGTACGACCCGTTCCCGTCCGGTCGCGCGCTCGACGCGCAGAAAAAGGGCGCGCGCTCGGCTTATATCCGCTGGGGCGATAACGCCGTGGAGCCCGTTGAGCTTGGGCGCGAGTGGTGCCGCATCCGGCACATCCGCACGGGGTATGTCATGGACGTGCCGACCGATTTTCTCTACGAATCCAAAGGCGTGCTGCGTGTGAACGACGTGACCGATTACCGTCCCGCCGTCGCGCCGGGCGACGTTATCCGCATCGTGCGCGAAACCGACCGCGGGTACTGGATCAAGAAAAACGGCGTTTCCGGCTGGTATTCCGGGCGCATCGAGCGTCTGTAAGAAAGGAGCTTTTCATGTATTTGCAGGACTATTTTGTTTTCCTTCTCGCCCTGCTCGCGTGCATGGTGTTTTCGATGATCGCGAGCGGCAAGGTAAAGAGCGCGTATTCCGCGTACAGCCGTCTGCCCTGCCGCAGCGGTCTCTCCGGGCGCGACGCCGCCGAGCGGCTGCTGCGCATGAACGGCGTGACCGACATCGCTCTCGGCCGCGTTTCCGGCGAGCTGACCGACCACTACGCCCCGAACCGGAGCATCGTGAATCTTTCCGCAGGCACCGCGGACAGCCGCTCCGTCGCCGCCGTGGCAGTCGCCGCGCACGAGATCGGCCACGTGATGCAGAACAAGGAGGGCTACGGCCCCTACCGGCTGCGCACGGCGCTCGTGCCGGTCGTGAATTTCGGCTCGCGGCTCGCCATGCCGCTCGTGCTCATCGGTATCCTGCTCGACGCCTACGTCCGCACGGCAAACCCCGACACGGGCTTTTATGTCGCCATGGCCGGCGTTGTGCTCTACGGCGGGTCGTTCCTCTTCTCGCTCGTCACGCTGCCCGTGGAGCTGGACGCCTCCCGCCGCGCCGGGGAAATGCTCCTCGCCGCGGGCGTGATCGCGGAGGACGAGCTGCCCGCGGCAAAGAAGGTCCTCTCCGCCGCGGCGCTGACCTATCTCGCGTCGCTGCTCACGTCGTTTGTGTACTTTCTCCGCTTTCTCCTGTATGTGCTCTCCGTTTTCGGAAGGCGCGAGAGAAGATGAACCGTCGGAGCGCATGGAAAAACCGTTCCTCTCCCGTTTGGGAAAGGAACGGTTTTTTTATAACGCCGCCCTTGTGTCACGCGTTCTCATCGAGATGGCGCTGGATGCGGCCGATGATGAGATCGAGGGCCACGGGGTTTTTGCCGCCCTGCGGCACGATGATGTCGGCATTTTTCTTCGACGGCTCGACGTACTTTTCGTGCATGGGCTTGACGGTGTTCTGCCACTGCTCCACGACGCTGCGCACCGTGCGGCCGCGCTTTTCGGTGTCGCGCAGCACGCGCCTGGCAAGGCGCACGTCGGCGTCGGCGTCCACAAACACGCGGATGTCCATGAGGTTGGAGAGCGCCGGATCGGCGAAGATCAGTATGCCCTCGACCAGGATGACCGGGCGCGGCTCGATCTCGATGGTCTCCCCGCTGCGGTTATGCACCTTGAAATCATAGACCGGACAGTGGATCGAGCGCCCCTGCTTCAAAAGGCGCAGGTGCTCGATCATCATTTCCGTTTCGAACGCCTCGGGGCAGTCATAGTTGAGTCTGGTGCGCTCCTCGTAGGTGAGATCGTCGTGAGCGCGGTAGTAGTTGTCGTGGTGGACGATGCACACCTTTTCGCCGAAGCGCCTGACAAGGTTGTTGGTGAGCGTCGTTTTGCCGCCGCCGGAGCCGCCGGCAATGCCGACGACCAGAATATCCGGCAGGGCCGTTCGGTTGCCCTTTTCCTCCATCAGCGCGTACCCTTATCGTAGGGGATGCCCTCGGCCTTCGGGGCGCGGGAGCTCTTGGACGTGAACGCGAGCACGATGAGCGTGATGAGATACGGCAGCAGCCGGTAGAAGTGGCCGTTCAGGCCGATGGTGTTCAGCCAGTATATGCCGTCGCCGTTGATGTCCAGCGTCGAGTACGACGCCGCGATGCACTTGAAGAGGCCGAACAGCAGCGCGCCGCCCGCAACGTTCAGCGGCTTCCAGTTGCCGAAGATCATAACCGCGAGAGCGAGGAAGCCGAAGCCCGCCACGTCGCCGTTCGAGCTGCAGTTGGCCGTCGTCATGGCATAAACAAAGCCGCCCATGCCCGCGAGCGCGCCGGAAATCGTCACACCGGCGTAGCGCATTTTCACCACGTTGATGCCGAGCGATGCCGCCGCCTGCGGGTTTTCGCCGCACGCGCGCAGCCGGAGACCAAAGCGCGTTTTATAGAGAATGACGGAGAGGATGACGAAGATCAGAATGCAGATATACGTGCTCAGATAGACCTTATTGAGGAACGTTTCCTGGAAGAAGTTCAGCTTGTCGTTTTTGGCAAAGCCGAGCATGGTCTTTTTGATCATAAACCAGGTCGCGCTGTCGCCGCTGAGGAGCGTCATGTTGTTCTGGTTGACGATGACGCGGATAAGGAACAGCACGAGCGCGGGCGCGAGCATGTTCAGCGCCGTGCCGCCGATGGTCTGGTCGGCCTTGAGATTGATCGCCGCAAACGCCAGCAGCAGCGAGAACACCGCGCCGAGCGCCGCCGCAGCCAGCATGGTGAGGAACATATAGCCCTGCAGCGCCGCCCAGTTGGACGCTTCCTTGGCGATATCCATGCAGCCTGTCGCCTGCAGAATGCGCACGAACAGCACGCCGATGAACGCGCCGAAGATCATAATGCCTTCGAGCGCGAGGTTGATAACACCGCTGCGCTCGGCAAAAATGCCCGCGAGCGCCACGATCATCAGGGGGATCGCATAAATGAGCGTCTGTCGGATCAGAAAGGACATTACTTTTGTACCTCCTCTCTCTTCTCGGCGGGCACTTCCGCCGCCGGAGCTGCCGGGGCAGCCTGCTCCGCTTTCTTCGCCCGTTTCTTCTGGCGTTCGGCGATCCACATTTTGATGATGAGCGAGAACGCCGCCATGTACACGATCACGGCGATGATAACGTCGGTGATGTACTCATTGTACACGGTGAGGTTGGTGATCTGGAGACCCGCGATATCGAGGATCGACATGAAGCACCCGGTGAAGATCACGGCGATGGGGTTGTTCACAGCGAGCAGCGCCACGGCAATGCCGTTGAAGCCCGCCGCCGGGAGGGTCTGGTACGTCGTCCAGAAGAACTCGGTATTGCCCGAGAGGTAATAGAGCGAACCGGCGGCGCCGGCGAGAGCGCCCGCAATGGCCATCGAAAGGACAATGTTGCGCTTATCGTGGATACCAGCGTAGCGCGCGGCGTGGCGGTTGGCGCCGCAGGCGCGCAGCTCATAGCCGAACGTCGTTTTCGTGATCACGATATACACAAGGATCGCAAGAAGGATCGCGATCACAATGCCTCCGTTCACCTGCGAGCCGGGGAAGAGCTTGTCGAGCCCGAACTTGGAGGTGGCAACGTTGTTGAACGTCGTCTTGTAGATGTAGCCGGACTTGGTGTTCTCGACCATGTTCTTGAGATTGCTGATATCAAAAAGCCACGTGACAACGTTCGCCGCGATCCAGTTGGTCATAATGCAGGCGATGACCTCGTTGATGTTCAGCAGCGCCTTGAGCATACCGGGGATCGCGCCCCAGAGTGCGCCGGCAGCCATACCGCCGAGGAACGCCAGCAGCCAGATGATCACGGGGGAAACCTGCTCGGACGGAATGCTCAGCGCGATGAAGAGCGTTGCGCACGTTCCGGCGAGATACTGGCCCGGAGCGCCGATGTTGAAAAGGCCGGTCTTGAACGCCGTCGCCACCGAGAGACCCGTGAGGATCAGCGGCGTGGCGCGGAAGAGCATATTGCCGATGCTCGTGGGGTTGAAGCCGAACGTCAGCGCGCCGGAGGCGTCGCGCCCGGTGCTGAAAAGTCCGAACAGGACGAGCCGGATGCCCTCCCATGCGCTCTGGAAGCCGAGGGACTTGTTCGTGCAGCCGACGATCAGAATGAGCAGCGTACCGGCCAGCAGGCCGATGAGAATGGAGAGCAGCGAAGCGATGACCGAACGCGTGCTGTCCTTATGCCAGAAGGAGGTCTTTTGTTCTTTCATTTCTTCTCCTCCCCGTTCTGCCGCTTCGCGCCGGCCATATAAAGGCCGAGCTCTTCCACGGAAACTTTCTTCGGATCAAATTCGCCGACGATCTCGCCCTCGTACATCACAAGGATGCGGTCGGAGAGGTTCATTACCTCGTCCAGCTCCAGCGAGACGAGCAATACCGCCTTGCCATCGTCGCGCTGCGCGACGAGCTGCTTGTGGATGTATTCGATCGCGCCAACGTCCAGACCGCGCGTCGGCTGCACCGCAACGATCAGCGGCAGCTCGCGGTCGATCTCGCGGGCGACGATGGCCTTCTGCTGGTTGCCGCCGGACATGCTGCGCGCGACCGTCACCGGGCCCTGGCCGGAGCGGATGTCGTATTCTTCGATCAGTCTGTCGGCGTATTTGCGCACCTCGTCAAAGCGGATGAACCCGCCGTGCTGAAATGCGGGCTCGTAATAGCGCTGCAAAACAAGGTTCTGCTCGAGCGTATAGTCAAGCACCAGACCGTGCTTGTGGCGATCCTCCGGAATGTGGCTCATGCCCGTGAGCGAGCGCTGGCGGATGGAGGCGTGGGTGATGTCCTTGCCGCAGAGCGTGATCTTGCCGCCGGTCGCCTTTTCAAGACCGGTGAGCGCGTAGACAAACTCGCTCTGGCCGTTGCCGTCGATACCGGCGATGCAGACGATCTCGCCGCGACGCGCGGTGAGCGATACGTTCTTCACGGCGTCATTTTTGTGCAGCTGCGACGGCACGGTGAGGTTTTCAACCTCCAGCACCGGCTCGCCGGGCTTGGCGGGCGTTTTGTCCACCACGAGCTGCACCGGGCGGCCGACCATCATGCGCGAAAGCTCTTCCTTGGTCGTGTCGGCGGTGTTGACGGTGCCGATATATTTCCCCTTGCGCAGAACCGTTACGCGGTCGGAGACCTCCATGATCTCGTTGAGCTTGTGGGAGATGAAGAGAATGCTCTTGCCCTCTTTCGTCAGGCCGCGCATGATCTGCATGAGCTCTTCGATCTCCTGCGGCGTGAGCACGGCGGTCGGCTCGTCGAAGATGAGGATCTCGTTGTCGCGGTAGAGCATCTTGAGGATCTCGACGCGCTGCTGCATACCGACGGTGATATCCTCGATCTTCGCGTCAAGATCGACTTTCAGACCGTAGCGGTCGGAAAGCTCCTGCACCTTTTTCCGGGCGGTTTTCTTTTCCAGAAAGCCGAATTTCGTGTCCTCGGCGCCGAGGATGATGTTGTCGAGCACGGTGAACACGTCGATGAGCTTGAAGTGCTGGTGCACCATGCCGATGTGAAGTGCCGTGGCGTCGTTGGGGTCGTTGATCGTGACCTCCCGGCCGTCCTTCTTGATGATGCCCTCCTCCGGCTGATAGAGGCCGAAGAGAACGCTCATCAGCGTGGACTTGCCCGCGCCGTTCTCTCCGAGCAGAGCGTGGATCTCGCCCTTTTTCAGCTGCAGGGTAATGTCATCGTTTGCCTTGATCCCGGGGAATACTTTGGTAATGTGGAGCATCTCGATCACATACTCCGGCGTCGTGTCCATGTCCCCACCTCCCTTTCTCTTTCTCCAGCAGATTTGCTGCACAAGGAATCGCAATGTGCATATGCATTTTCATTTATTATATATATATTACAAACAAATTGCAAGAATCAGCTCCTGTTTTAAAAAGAAAAACGTCGGGAAGGAAAAACCTTCCCGACGTTTTGTATGGGTGAATTACTCGACGATGTTGAGAGCGACGTGCTCGGTGGAGCCGAGGTTGGTGAAGTCGTTGTCGATGGCGATCTCGCCGGCGACGATCTTCTGGAACATATCCTCATACTCCTCGACGCTCCAGTTCTCGAGGGACCAGGTCTCGACCGGCAGGCCGACAGCGCCCTGCGCGGCGCCCATGGTCACGCACTGGTTGCCGTAGGTCTCGGCCCAGGTTCCGTCGTAAGCGGCGGTCAGAGCGAGGTAAGCGGCTTCGCCGATGCCCTTGAGGGCGGAGGTGATGACGGTGTCGGAGGTGTAGGACTGGTCGACGTCAACGCCGATGACAGCCGCGTCGTTCGCGGAAGCAGCAGCGGTGATGGAGTCGAAGATGGAGCCGCCGCAGGAGAAGATGACCTCGGTGCCGTTCTCATACCAGCCGGAAGCGAGGGTCTGCAGCTCGGGGGAAGCCTGGAAGGAAGCGCCGTACAGCCAGGTGTAGTTCATGGCAACGTTCACGCCCTTAACGGCAGCCGCAGCTTCGGCACCCTGGACGTAGCCGTAACCGTAACGGCAGCAGGCATCGTTGGTGCCGCCGCCGCCGCCGCAGAAGCCGAGCTTCGTGTAGCCTTCCATGACGGCAGCATAGCCGGCAAGATAGCCGCACTGCTCTTCCTGGAACGCGATGGCAGCAACGTTATCGAGGCCGAGGGACCAGCCGTCGATGAACACGAACTTCACTTCGGGGTAAGCCTTGGCAGCCTGCTCGAGCGCGGTGGCCTGCAGGAAGCCGGCGCAGACAACGACGCTCGCGCCGTTCTCGGCCGCGGCCTTCATGGCGTCAAAGCGGTCGTCGTCGGTCGCCTGGTCGCCGTTGGCGGGCTGGTAGTACTTGTAGCTCAGGCCGTTCTCGTAGGCGTACAGCTTGACACCGTTCCAGGTGCCCTGGTTGAAGGACTTATCCTTGAGCTGGCCGACGTCGGTGACGAAGGCGATCTCATACTTGCCGTCGGCAGAGGTCATGGTGTCCTCAATGTCGTCGGCGCTGACGGTTGCGGGCTCTTCCGTCTTGGGCTCTTCCGTGGGCTGCTCAGTGGGCTCTTCCGCCGGAACTTCGGTGGCAGCGGGCTCCTCGGTCTTGGGCTCTTCCGTCGGGGCCGGGGCGGCGGTGGTGCCGCAGGCGACGAGGGCAAAGACCATGACGAGGGCCAGGATCAGGGCAAGGATCTTCTTCATGTAGAATCTTTCCTCCTTATAATTTGTCCCTTTTCGGGACTTTCGCATGGGTGATTATATCATGCCCGGGCTGCATATGCAAGGTCTGTCCTCCGCTTCCCCGGCGGAATTGCACGACTTTTTTGTCCGTCCGCGCCGCCCGTCCGCGCGGCGGTATCAAGTGTTTTTCAGCTGCGGACAGCCACTTCCAACGCCAGCTCCATCATGTCGCGGAAGGAGGTCTGGCGCTCCTCGGCGGTTGTTTCCTCGCCGGTGATGATGTGGTCGGAAACGGTGCAGATGGCAAGCGCCTTTTTGCCTGCACGCATCGCGTTCAGATAGAGCGCGGCGGCCTCCATCTCGATGCCGAGCACGCCCATTTTGATCCACGCGGCGCTCGCGGTCTTATCGTCATCGTAGAACGTGTCGGACGAGAGCAGGTTGCCGACGGCATAGCGCAATCCGCGCTCCTCGGCAATGTCGGCGGCGGTGCGCAGCAGACCGTAATCCGCGATCGGCGCGATCGAGCCGCGGCAGCCGAACTGGGAGGCGTAGGCGGAGTTGGTGCATGCGCCCTGCGCGAGAATGATGTCGCGCACATGCAGCTTTTCGCTGAGCGCTCCGACGGAGCCGACGCGCAGAATGTTCTCCACGCCGTAGAAGTTGTAAAGCTCATAGGAGTAGATGCCGATGGCGGGAATGCCCATGCCGGAGGCCATTACGCTCACGCGCTTGCCCTGCCACGTGCCGGTGTAGCCCTGTACGCCGCGAACGTTGTTTACGAGCACGGGGTTTTCAAGAAAATTCTCCGCGATAAACTTCGCGCGCAGCGGATCGCCGGGCATGAGAACCGTCTTTGCAAAATCGCCTTCTTTGGCGGTGATGTGCGGGGTCGGAATATTGGACATGCGAACACCTCTTTCTCTTAAATTGGCTGTTCCTATCATAACGCACAAATGGGGCGGACGCAAGTCCTTTCGGGAAAAGATTCTTCGCGCGCGAAAAAAACGGTGTACGAACGGGCGCGGTTTGTGTTATAATCAGGGAGAAGAAAACAAAGGGCCGGAGGCGGAACA
>ERZ857827.3053-NODE-3053-length-10596-cov-5.902666_pt1 | contig 10596 bp, 8 predicted proteins | sample MGYA00519761_ERZ857827 | MGnify/ENA primary metagenome ERZ857827 (study PRJEB31778, sample SAMEA3449370) | human gut metagenome | biome: human gut; feature: human-associated habitat; material: faeces | place: United Kingdom | collected 2010/2012 ... | reverse complement strand
TCCGCGAGTTTTACAAGCGTATTGGCGCGGGTCAGAACGCCTGCACTCTTTGCGGCGGAGCCGCCGGTCATGCTGCCGCCCGCGTTCATGACCTGCCCGTCGAGCGTGACGATGCGCACGCGGCTGCCGCTCGCGCGGGCCATGGACACGGCGTGGTCGAGCGTGTCGCAGATGACGGTGCGGCCGAGGGCGTTTTCCACGACGGCGCGGTACTGCGCGTCGCAGGAAACGAGACTGGAGGCGATGGCGATGAAGCCCGGCTGGCGCTGGCAGACGGTATCCTGCAGCGTCTGGGGCCGGATGGTGGTGAGGGGCAGGAAGGTCGCGCGGCCGCCGTCGCGGCGCTTGAGCATCTGGATGGCGGCTTTGCCGTCTTCCTCGGAGGAGACGACGATATTCTGCATGGCCGCGCCGAGCGCGGTCTCGATGGCGGTGGTATAGCGGTCTTCGACGCGGATGAGCTTGGAGACCGGGCCGTGGACGCCGCGCAGGCGTCCGGCGCCCGCGTCCTGCATGACAAGGCGGACGGCCTTGGAAAAGCCCTCATAGTCGCGCTCAAGCTCCTGCAGCATGCGGATCTTGGAATCGAGGGTATCGAGCTGGACGCTGGCGGCGCTCGCCTGCTTCTGCAGGGCGTCGCGCTTGTCCTGCCGGGTCCTGAGCCGGAGCTCGTAGCCGGCGATGGTGTTTTTCGCGCTCTGCGCGTCCTCCTGCGCCTGGGCAAGGCTCTTTTTGCAGGCGGACTGCTGGTCGGCGATCTGGGCTTTGCGGGCGCGGGCGGCGGTCAGGTCCTCTTCGAGGACCACTTTGCGGGCCTGCACCTCTTCCATGGAAGCCTCCATGGAGGCGATCTGCGCCTGGGTGGAGGCGCTCTGCGTCTGCAAAAGCGCCTGCTGGGCGTGCAGGGCGGTCAGCTTCTGGCCTGCCGCGGCAGCTTCGCCGGAGAGGGCGTCCGCCTGCGTCTGCGCCTGCGCGAGAGCCTGTTCGGCCTCGGAAAGCTCCTGATCATTTGCCGCGATCTTCTCCTGCTCGGCCGCGATCTGCCCGGCGATGCCGCCGCTGCGGGTCTGCTGGTCCTGCAGCTCCTGCTGCACGCGGGCGATGTTGGTGCGGTGGTGCTGGATCTCGGACTGCAGGAGGGTGATATCGTTCTGGGTCTGCTGGCGGGCGGTCTCGAGCTGGCCGATGGTCTCGCGCTGGTGGTCGAGCTGGAGGGTCTGCTGGTTATACTGCAGGCTCAGCTGCTCGGAGCGGCTGTAGAGGGTGGTCAGCTCGTCGTGCGCCTGCTCGAGGATGAAGGCGGCGGAGGCGTAGTCGGTCTCGGCCTTGCGGGCGGTCTCGGCGATCTTTTTGAGGTTTTCGAGCCAGACCGTGACCTCGAGCCCACGGAGCTCGCCGCGGAGCGTCAGATATTTCTGCGCCTTTTCCGCCTGCTCCTTCAGGGGGCCGACCTGCAGCTCCAGCTCGGAGATCTTGTCGCCGATGCGCAGGAGGTTATCCTCGGTGTTGGCCAGACGGCGCTCGGTATCCTCCTTGCGGTGGCGGAATTTGGAGATGCCGGCGGCTTCCTCGAAGATCTCGCGGCGGTCGGTCGATTTGAGGGCGAGGATCTCGTCGATGCGGCCCTGGCCGATGTTGGAATAGCCCTCTCGGCCAAGACCGGTGTCCATGAACAGCTCGTTGATGTCCTTGAGGCGGGCAAGCTGCTTGTTGATATAGTATTCGCTCTCGCCGGAGCGGAAATAGCGGCGGGTGATCATGACCTCGGGGGTCTCGATGCGAAGGCTGGCGTCGGAGTTGTCGAGGACGAGGGTGGCCTCGGCGTAGCCGACGGCAGGGCGCTTGGCGGTGCCGCCGAAGATGACATCTTCCATCTTCGCGCCGCGCAGGGCGCGGGTGCTCTGCTCGCCTAGGACCCAGCTGATGGCGTCGGATATATTCGATTTTCCGCTGCCGTTCGGCCCGACGATGGCGGTACAGTCGCTGCCGAACTGCAGAAGCGTCTTGTCCGGGAAGGACTTGAAGCCCTGGATCTCCAATGATTTCAGATACACGCGGATACCTCTCCAATTTATTCTATCAAGGTATTTTAGCATTTTTCTGCGGGAAATGCAATCATAGAATACGAGGAGCGTGGAGATGGGGCGCAGATCCAAAGCCTCCCCTCCCAGGGGAGGTGGCTCGGCGAAGCCGGGACGGAGAGGTCGTGCCGGGAAGAGACAACCTCTCAGTCGCCTGCGGCGCCAGCTCCCCTGCAAGGGGAGCCTTGTATGGTGCACATCCCCCAGGCTCCCTTTACACAAGGGGGCCTTTGGGCGGTGGTCGGGCAGGGGTGGGAAAATGACTGTTGTTTTTTGGGGCGGGGCGCGGCATAATATTATTATAAAGAATGAAAGGAAGCTTTTTTATGGGATCCATCCGGAGTTATTTCAAGTGCCTGAAGTGGCGCAGTCTGATCATCGCGTTCAGCGCGATTTTGATCGGGCTGCTGTTTATTCTGACGCCGCAGACGTCAGCGGACGTTATCTGCTATGTGGCGGGCATTCTGCTGCTGGCCTCCGGCATTGCGGCGGTGGTGAGCTATCTGGCCTCGGGGCGGCTGTTCGGGTCGTACGCGCTGGTGTCTGGCATCGTGCTGCTGGTGTGCGGCGTGTTCTGCCTGCTGCGGCCGGAGGTCATCCAGGGGCTGCTGACCGTCATTTTTGGCGTGTTTCTGGTCATCGACGGCATGGTCACGCTGCAGGACGGCATCGACTGCGCGCGGGCGAAGCTCGGCGGCTGGTGGGTGCTGGCGGCGCTGGCCGTCATCACGATCGCGCTCGGGTGCGTGATCCTGTTCGGCAAGTTCGGCTCGATCATGCTGCTGGCCGGGATCTCGCTGATCGTCGACGGCGTGTTCGACCTCGTTGCGACGCTCGCGTTCTCCAAGCGCGTGCGCGAGGCGCGGCAGAAGCTGCACATGTATATGGGCGGGCCCATCATCGACTCGGAGAAGGTCGACGACTGAGCCGGGCGGCGTGCAAAAATCTTTCAGCCGACGCAAAAAAAAATTTTGTCTGCTGCCGGGAGACATATTGACAGGTCTTCGTAAGTCCTGTACAATGACAGTGGGATTTTTATCCCCACAATCATACAGATTGAACATGATGGAGGAACAAACATGAAAAAGATCATCGCATTGCTGCTTGCAGCGATCATGGTGCTCGGTCTGGCTGCCTGCGCATCCAAGACGGAGCCCGCCGCCGATACCACCACTGCCGAGCCTGCAGCGGAACCGGCGGAAACCACTGAAGAGACCCCCGCTGCCGCGGAAGAGACCCCGGCCGCTGAGGAAGAGGCTCCCGCTGCGGACGACGTGAAGCACGTGGTCTACATCGTCAACGGCAACCTGGGCGACAAGTCCTTCTTCGACTCCGCGCAGGCCGGCATCAACAAGCTGATCGACGACGGCCGCATCACCTGCGACACCATCGAGCTTGGCGGTCTGGACGAAGACCAGCCGAAGTGGCTGTCCACGCTGTACGACGTTTCCGAGTCCGGCGAGTATGACCTCGTCATCTGCGGCACCTACCAGATGCCTGACTACCTGAAGGAAGTCGCCACGCAGTATCCCGATCAGCTCTACCTGATCTTCGACGACAACACCTATGCCGGCAACAACTCCAACGTTGTAAACATCACCTACAAGCAGAACGACATGGGCTATCTGGTCGGCACCTACGCCGCCTGCATGACCACTGACACGAACCTCGACAAGATCAACGAGGACGCAGTCATCGGCTTCGTCGGCGGCGTTGACTCCCCGGTCATCAACGACTTCCTGACCGGCTTCATTGAGGGCGCTCTGGCCGTCAACCCCGACATCAAGGTCGACACCCGCTACACCAACGACTACGTTGACACCGCCATCGCCAAGGAGTTCGGCTACTCCATGATCAACGACAACAAGTGCGACATCATCTGGGGCGTTGCCGGCAACGCGGGCAACGGCGCGGCTGAGGCTGCTCTGGAGACCGGCAAGGCATGGTTCATCGGCGTCGACTCCGACCAGGAGCTGACCTTCTCCGACGACCTTGCAGCGCTGACGCTGACCTCCGGCCTCAAGAACATCGGCAACTCCATCATCTGGATCTTCGACCAGTGGGATGCCGGTAAGACCTACTGGGGCACCGAAGTCCAGCTCGGCCTGGCCGAGGGCGGCGTCGGCATCGTGACCGACAAGAACTACGACAAGTACGCTTCCGCCGAGACCAAAGCCGCCGTTGAGGCTGCACAGGCCGGTATCATGGACGGCAGCACCAAGGTCGACACCGCGTTCGACGCCAACTTTGACGTCGCCGCGCTGCGCGACTCTGTCAGACCGTAATTTCGGTTCTTTCCGGGGAGACTCTCTGAGTCTCCCCGGAACATGCGGTAAAAAGTAATAGTGAATAAGGAACAAGCGACGTGGCGCATTCAGCGCGGCAATTTTGTCGCTTCTTCAGGATTCACTATTACTTATTGCTTTTTATGCGCACAACTTTTTCTGAAGAAAGAGAGGAACATATCGTATGCCAGACGAAAAAACCGGCCGTCCGGACGAGCAGTATGTCGTCCAGATGAAAGGAATCACCAAGGTGTATCCCAACGGTGTCGCGGCCAACCAGGGCGTGGACTTCTTCCTCCGCAGAGGCGAGATCCACGCGCTGATGGGCGAAAACGGCGCCGGCAAATCGACGCTCATGAAGATGCTCTTTGGTCTGGAGCAGCCGACGAGCGGCGAGATCTGGGTGAACGGCGAAAAGCTGTCGCTCACCTCCCCTACCGTCGCCATCTCCCACGGGATCGGCATGGTGCACCAGCACTTCATGCTCGTGCCGAGCCTGACTGTGGCGGAGAACATGGTGCTCGGCATGGCGCCGCGCAAGGGTCTTTTCATTGACCACGCGAAGGCCGTCGCCATCACGAAGGAATACGCGGAAAAATACAACCTGCACGTCGAGCCGGAGGCCAAGGTCATGGACATCCCGGTCGGCATGAAGCAGAAGGTCGAGATCCTCAAGGCGCTGGTCCGCGGCGCGAAGATCCTCATTCTCGACGAGCCGACGGCCGTTCTGACCACACAGGAGACGGTCGAGCTGTTCAAGGAGCTGCGGAATCTGAAGGAGCAGGGCTACACGATCGTCTTCATCTCCCACAAACTCAACGAGATCATGGAGATCACCGACCGGCTGACCATCATGCGCGGCGGCCGCTCGATGGGCGTGTACAACACCTGCGATGTGACAAAAGAGGAGATCTCCCGGCTGATGGTCGGCCGCGACGTCATTCTGAACGTGCAGAAGGACAAGGCGCAGCCGACGGACGTGGTGCTGCGCGTGCGGGACGTGGAATACGTCAACGAGTGGCACAAGAAAATGCTCGACAAGATCTCCTTCGACGTGCGCCGGGGCGAGATCCTCGGCATCGCGGGCGTCGAGGGCAACGGCCAGAAGGAGCTAGTCGACATGCTCTTCGGCTTCCTGACGCCGAACGCGGGCAGCGTCACGGTGCAGGAGGAGAACATCCTCGGCCTGCCGCAGCAGAAGCTGCGCAGCAAGGGCATCTCGCTCGTGCCGGAGGACCGGATGCTCTACGGCATCGCCGCCTCCGCCTCGATCGAGGAAAACCTCATCTCCGACCGCTCGGCGGAAAAACGGCTGAACCACGGGCCGCTCTTTAACATGAAGGCCATCCATGAGGAGGCCGACCGGCTCATCGAGGACTATACGGTCCTTTGCAAGTCGCGCAAGCAGCAGGTCGGGATGCTCTCGGGCGGCAATATCCAGAAGGTCGTCGTCGCGCGTGAGTTCTCCGGCGATCCGGTGCTCATCCTTGCCGACCAGCCGACGCGCGGCATCGACGTCGGCGCGACGGAGTTCATCCGCAAGAAGCTCGTCGAGCTGTCGCGGTCCGGCATCGCGGTGCTGCTGATCTCGGCGGATCTGGCCGAGGTCATGGAGCTGTCCGACAGTCTGATCGTCATGCACGGCGGTAAGATCGCGGCCTATTTTGAAGATACCTCCACCCTCACCGACGATGTGATGGGCGAATACATGCTCGGGCTCAAGCACCAGAGCGACGAAGAGATCCGGAGGGTTTGCCATGACTAAAAAACGTCAGATCCTGTTTTCGGTGATCCGCGGTCTGCTCGCCATTCTGATCGCACTGCTGGTGGCGACGCTGCTGATCTTCCTGTCTGCCGACGGCGATAGCTTTGCCGAAAAGCTCGCGGCCACGGGCGGCGCGCTCAAGCAGCTGCTGGTCGGCCCGCTGTTCCGCATGGGCCGCAGCGGCACGAAATTCGACTTCAAGCGCCTGACCGACATCCTCGCCTCGATGATCCCGATCATCTTTACGGGCCTGTCCGTCTGCGTGATGTTCTCTGCCAACCAGTTTAACCTCGGCTCCGAGGGCGGCATCATGCTCGGCGCGTTCTCGACGGCCATGGTCGCGGTCTATGTGCCGATGGCGGCCGCCATCCACCCGATCGTCGGCGTGCTGGCGGGCGGTCTGGCCGTGGCGGTGATGATGCTGCTGCCGGCGCTGCTCAAGACCAAGCTCGACGTGAGCGAGATGGTCTGCTCGCTGATGCTCAACTACATCGTCATGTACTTCATCAAGTACCTGATGAATACATACCTGGCCGACAAGACCAAGGGCCAGATCCAGTCGTATGAATTCCTCGAAACGTCCAAGATCGCGCCTCTCATCGACAACGGCTCGAAGCTCTCCTGGGGCTTCGTCGTCGCCATCGCGTGCGTCGTGCTCATCGGGCTTTTCATATACAATACCCGCTGGGGCTACACCATCCGCATGATCGGCATCAACCAGGCGTTCGCCAAGTATTCCGGCATGAAGGTCGCGACGGTCATCGTTCTGTCGCAGGTGCTGGGCGGCTTCCTCGCGGGCATCGGCGGCGGTATCGAGATGCTCGGCCGCTACCCGACCTTCTCGTGGAGCTCGCTGCCGGGCTACGGCTGGACAGGCATCACGATCGCCATTCTCGCGGGCAACAACCCGTGGTTCGTGCCGTTCGCCTCGTTCTTCATGGCATATCTCACGAAGGGCTGCGAGCTGATGGCGACCTACGCCAATGTGCCCTCGCAGCTGATCGATATCATCCAGGGCGTCATCTTCCTGTTCTTCGCGGCTGAGCAGTTCCTGTCCGGCTACCGCCAGAAGCTGGTCGTCAAGACCGCGCAGGAGGAGCTGGCTGCCAAGGCCGCGCTCGAAGCGCAGAAAGGAGGCGCGAAACATGCTTAATTTTCTGAAGCTGCTGCTGACGCCGGAGTTTTTCTTCTCCATCATCCGTATCTCCGCGCCGATCCTGTTTGCGACGCTGGCGGCCATCGTGGTCGAAAAGGCTGGCTTCTGCAACATCGGTCTTGAGGGCCTCATGATGTTCTCCGCGCTGACGGGCTCGCTGGTGTCGTATTACGCGCACAGCTGGGTCTGGGGTCTGCTTGCGGCGCTGGCCATCGGCGTGCTCATGAGCCTGATGATGGGCTTCTTCGCCTTCCAGCTGAAGACGGATATCACGCTCGTCGGCATCGCCATCAATATGATGGGCTCGGGCGGCACGCTGTTCCTCTGCAAGGTCATCACAAACCTGACCGAGGGCACGGCCATGGCCTCGTCCACGGGCCTGATCAACTCCAACCTACTCATCCCAAGCATCAATCTTCCGCTCATCAGCAAGATCCCGTTTTTGGGCGGCATCCTCTCGGGCCACAATCTGCTGACGTGGATCGCTTTCCTCTGCTGCGCGCTGACGAGCGTGATGCTCTATAAGACGAGCCTCGGCCTCAACATCCGCGCGGTGGGCGAAAACCCGAACGCGGCCTCCTCGGTCGGCGTGTCGGTGCTGAAGATCAAGTACATCGCCATCGGCTTCTCGGGCCTCATGTGCGGCTTCGGCGGGGCATTCATGTCGATGTACTACGCGGCCGGCTGGTCGTTGGACATGGTCGCGGGCCGCGGCTTCATCGCGCTGGCCGCGCAGGCCATGGGCGGCGGCGAATGTTTGGGCGGCATGCTGTCCTCGCTCGTGTTCGGCTTTGCGCAGGCGCTCGGCATCAAGTTCTCGGCTGTCGGCCTGGACTCGAACCTCGCCTCCCCCATCCCTTACGCCGTGACGATCATCGGCCTTGTCATCTTCTCGCTCGTGCGGCGCAGCCGGGCCAAAAAGCTGCATTCCGCCGCGGCGCTCAAGTAAGGAGCTTTGTATGTCCGAACTGAAAAAGATCCCCGTCATCCTCGACGGCGACCCCGGCCATGACGACGCCATCGCGTGGGTCCTGGCCCGGGCGAGCCGGGAGCTCGACATTCTCGCCGTGACCTCGTGCTGCGGCAATCAGACGATCGAAAAAACCACCTACAACGCCCTGCGCGTCTGCACGCTCATCGGGCTGGACGCACCGGTCGGCAAGGGCTGCCCGCATCCGCTGCTGAACGACGTGATGAACGCGCCCTCGGTCCACGGCGAATCGGGCCTCGACGGCCCGGCGCTGCCGGAGCCGGCCTTCGCCCCGTCCGAGCTTCCCGCGCCGGAGCTGATGGCGAAGGTCCTGCGCGAGGCCAAAGAGCCCGTCACCATCGTCGCCACCGGCCCGCAGACGAACGTCGCGGCGCTGCTGCTGGCGCATCCGGAGCTGAAGGGCAAGATCGCCCGCATCAGCCTCATGGGCGGCGGCATCGCCACCGGCAACTGGACCCCTGCCGCGGAATTCAACATTCTGGTCGACCCGGAGGCGGCGAAGATCGTCTTCACCTCCGGCGTCCCCATCACGATGGCGGGGCTGGACGTGACGGAAAAGGCGCTGATCCTGCCGGAGGACTTTGAGCGCGTGCGCGCGCTCGGCAACCCAGTGAGCGATATCGTGGCGCAGTGGCTGGAGTTCTTCTACAAGTTCCACCGGTCCATCGGCTACGCCGGGGCCCCGATGCATGACCCGTGCGCCGTCATGGCGCTCATCCATCCGGAGATCTTCACGATCCGGCCCATGTATGTCCAGGTCGAGACCGGCGGCGAATACTGCCGCGGGACGACCGTGGGCGATCTGCTCGGCTTCTCCGGCCACGCGCCGAACGCCGACGTGCTGATGGACGTGGACCGCGGCCGCTTTGCGGATCTGCTGGTCGAGGCCATCGGATTCTATGGGGAGGCAAAGGCATGACAACGAAACAAATTCCCATCTGGATCGACTGCGACACCGGTACGGACGATACCGTCGCCATCATGCTGGCGCACGCGCTGCCGGAGCTGCAGATCGTCGGCCTGTCCGCCGTGGCGGGCAACAGCCTGCTGTGCAACACGTTCCCGAACACGCGGCGCGTGGTGCATCTGCTGGGGGCGGACTACCCCGTCTACCCCGGCGCGGAGCGGCCGCTCGTGCGCGAGCCGCATGTGGCAGGCGCGTTCCACGGCGAAAACGGCCTTGGAAACGTGCAGCTGCCCCTGCCCGACACGGCCCCGGAGCAGACGCCCGCGTGGGATGCGCTGTACGCCGCGGCAAAGCGGATGCCGGGCGAGCTGCGGCTCGTCGCCACGGGCCCGCTGACCAACGTGGCCATCGCGCTGACCAAGTATCCGGACCTGCATGGACTTCTGCACTCCATCGCCCTGATGGGCGGCGCGGCCGTCGGCGGCAATGTGACGCCCGCGGCGGAGTTCAACATCTACGACGACCCGGATGCGGCGCAGATCGTGTTCAAATCCGGCGTACCGCTCGTCATGTGTGGGCTGGATGTGACGATGCAGGCTGAGCTCCGCCCTGCGGACTGGGACGAGATGGCCGGATACGGCAACCGCTGCGGCGGACTCGTCAAGGAGCTGTTCGCCTGCGCGTGGAAGACGATCCAGACCGTCGGACTCACCGGCGTGGCGCAGCATGACTCCTGCCCCGTGATGTATCTGGCGCACCCGGAGCTGTTCGAAGGCCGGATGGCTGGCGTGTTCGTCGAGACGCAGGGCGCAGTCACGCTCGGCAAGACCGTCACCGACCTGCAGAGCGACAAAAAATTCGAGCAGAAAAACGCGCTCGTGCTGCTGAAGCTCGACCGCGAAGCATTTATGCAGCTCCTGAAGGACTGCATCCGAACACTGCCGTAAGGCCGCATAATAGCACGACAACACCCCGCATGCCAACGCATGCGGGGTGTCTGTTTGAACATGCAACGATATTTACGAATCCAGCTGAGTGCCAGAGAGATAAACATGCTTTCGGTTCAATTCCTCATCGCAGACAACAAAATCGGCCAGTTTACCAGAACTGATTTCGCCAATCTCTGCCTCCTGCCCAAGTTCCTTTGCAGGAACGCTTGTCGCGGAAAGGATCGCCTGCTCCTTCGGAATGCCGAATTCCACGGCCTTTCGCATGCAGTCATACAAATTCGTGGCTGATCCTGCAATCGTTCCGTCGGCAAGTCTTGCAACACAGTTTTGCAGGAATACATCCTGTCCGCCTAGGGTATACTGGCCATCCGGCATGCCACAGCAGCGCAGCGCATCGGAAATGAGGCAAATTCTACCGGGGAACAGCTTGAATGCCATGCGTACAGCGCTTGGATGGATGT
>ERZ857827.3052-NODE-3052-length-10602-cov-3.210771_pt1 | contig 10602 bp, 7 predicted proteins | sample MGYA00519761_ERZ857827 | MGnify/ENA primary metagenome ERZ857827 (study PRJEB31778, sample SAMEA3449370) | human gut metagenome | biome: human gut; feature: human-associated habitat; material: faeces | place: United Kingdom | collected 2010/2012 ... | reverse complement strand
CGGACGGACGGAATGAAATATCTCTTCGGAACTGCAAAGGTCGTCAGCAACTCCATCGCGCGGCAGGACAACTTTTTCGTGATAGATAAAGGTACCGCCGACGGCATCGAAGAGAACATGGCGGTATTGTCGCCGGAAGGTGCCGTCGCGGGTTATGTCCGCAGGCACTCCGACCATTACGCAGTCTGCATGTCGGTACTCAACGGCAGTTTCAGCATAGGTGGCCGCCTCAAGGGCAGCGAATATTTCGGTTCGGTCTATTGGGACGGCACCGACCCGCGGGAGATGACCATGGTAGACATCCCCCGTTACGCGGATGTCAAACGGGGAGACACGGTACTGTCGGCCTATTCACTGCGGTTCCCGCCCGACTGTTTCATCGGTACGGTAGCCTCCGTGAGCGAATCGCCGGACGGAATATACCATGTGATAAAGATACGGCTCGGCGCGAAGATGAACGCACTGTCCGACGTGCTGCTCGTGAAATACACAGACTACGAAGAGCTCGAAACCCTCGCGGGAGAACACTTCTCCGATGCCGACAAAAAAAAGAAATAACGAAAGGGTATGCACAAAATAGCGGAATACGGACTCATATTCATCGTATCGGTGTTGCTGCAGGTATTCCTGTTCGATAACCTGACCGTATCGCCGTACCTCTATCCGCTGGTGTATGCCGGATGCATCATCCTGTTGCCGGCGAATATCGACAGAGCACTGCTATTGATATTGAGTTTCGCGCTCGGCTTGTCGGTCGATCTCCTGTCGGGCATGGCCGGCCTCAACACCATAGCCGCCACGGCTACGGGATTCCTGCGCCCTGCACTGTTCAGCCTGACCGTCGGCAAGGATGCGGCCCGGGAGGGTTTCATGCCGTTGCCGCTCAACACGGGACGCACGAAATGGCTGCGTTATGCGGCGGCGACCCTCGCCGTACACTGTACGGTCTTCTTTCTTTTCGAAGCGATGACCTTCAAATACTTCGGATTCACTTTACTGAGAATAGCAGGCAGCACCGTAACGACCACGCTTCTGGTCTGGTTCGCCGCCAGCCTCCTGCCGACCGGCAGGTCGCACGGCTCCCAGACATGATACGGAAACCGGACGAAAGAGAACAGAATATCAGAAACCGTATGCCGGCAGCGGCACAGAGAGAATAAAACAGATGAACCGCAGGGCGAAAATAATCTCCTTATTCGTTATCGTGGCCTTCGCCATCCTGCTCCTGCGTCTTTTCCAGATACAAGTACTCGACGATTCATACAAAAGGGCCGCCCAGAACAACGTGCTGCGGAAAGAGGTGCAGCCCCCGCCACGCGGCGAGGTGTACGACCGCAACGGCGAACTGCTCGTACGCAGCATAGCCTCCTACGACCTGATGGCCATTCCGCGCGATGTAGGCGAGTTCGACACGCTCGCCCTGGCCCGCATTGCGGGCGTTACGCCCGAAAAGCTGAAATCCGAGCTCGACAAGGCCGCCCGATACTCGCGTCGCCGCCCCTCGGTCATCGTCAAACAGATGAGCCTTGAGGCCAAACTACTTTTCGACGAAGGAGAATTCTCCGGTTTCTATACCGTCTACCGGACCATGCGCTCCTATCCACGCAAGATGGCGGGCAACCTGCTCGGTTATATCAGCGAGGTGGATGCAGCGACGATAGCCCGCGACGATTACTATCAGACCGGCGATTATCGCGGCATGTCGGGCATAGAACGCACCTACGAAGAGGTGCTGCGCGGCGAAAAGGGGATGAAGGTAAGCATCGTGGACGTGCACGGCATCGAAAAGGGCCCATACATGGACGGCGCGGCCGACCTGCAAGCGATACCCGGTACGGCCATCACCACATCGCTCGATGCCCGTCTGCAGGCACTCGGCGAAGAGTTGATGGAGGGCAAGGTGGGCAGCATCATCGCCATAGAGCCTGCAACGGGAGAAATTCTCGTCATGGTCAGCAGTCCGGGCTACGACCCCGACGAACTGGTCGGCCGCGACCGGGGCAACAATTACATGAAACTGCTCGCCAATCCGCGCCGGCCGCTCTTCAACCGGGGCGTCATGTCGCGCTATCCGCCCGGCTCGACATTCAAGCTCGTCAACGGTCTCATCGCCCTGCAGGAAGGGGTCGTCACCCCCTCCCGGAAATATCCCTGCCACGGCGGATACACCATCGGCAAGGGCGTGAAGTGCCACAACCACTACTCGCCGGTCAACCTCCGGCAGGCGGTTCAGATGTCGTGCAACGCCTATTTCTGCTATGCGTTCCGCGCCGTGCTGGACAACAACCGCTACGACAGCCCGAAACAGGCCCTCGAAGTGTGGGACGACTACGTGGAGAGTTTCGGTTTCGGACGCAGTCTCGACAGCGACCTCTCCGGAGAGCTTTCCGGATTCGTTCCTACACGGGAGACCTACGACAGGATATACCGCGGAAGCTGGAACTCGTTGACGGTCATCTCTCTCTCCATCGGACAGGGAGAGCTCGGCTGCACGCCGCTGCAGATGGCCAACCTCGCGGCGATACTCGCCAACCGGGGCTACTACTACACGCCGCACATCGTCAGACACATCGATGGAAGGGACTCCGTCGACTCCCGCTTCTACGACAGACACTATACGAAGGTGGAGAGCCGCCATTTCGACCATATTGTCAAAGGGATGTACGACGCGGTGCATGCGGACGGCGGGACGGGCCGTCGTGCCTACGTCCCGGGGCTGGACATCTGCGGCAAGACGGGGACGGCCCAGAATCCCCACGGCGAAGACCACTCGACGTTCCTCTGCTTCGCTCCCATGGACAATCCCCGAATAGCGGTGTCGGTCTATGTGGAGAACGGCGGTTTCGGCGGTACGATTGCCGCTCCGATAGCGAGCCTCATTGTGGAACAATACCTGACCGACAGCATATCGAGGCCGGCCCTCAAAGAGTACGTGAAGAACACGACCATATCCTATCCCTACTATGACAGGCAGCAGCACTAACAACCGCATGGCCCGCAATGGCATCGACTGGGGTTCGGTGGCGATATTCTTTTCGCTGATGCTCCTCGGCTGGCTGAACATCTATGCCGCAGTGTTCGACGATGCAGCCCGGGCAGGATTTTCCATGGACTCGCGTTACGGTTCCCAGTTGATATGGATGGGCGTCAGCGTACTTGCAGCGGTGGTCATCATGCTGATTGACGAAATCTACTACCACATCCTCGCCTACCCCTCCTACATCCTCATGCTCGCGGTACTGCTGGCAACGCTCTTCATCGGCACGGAGGTCAACGGCGCGAAATCGTGGCTCCGCCTCGGCGGATTCTCCGTGCAACCCGCCGAGTTCGCCAAATTTACGACGGCACTCGCCCTCGCTCGTTACATGAGCTCCTACAGCTTTTCCATGGCCGACTGGCGGAGCCGGCTGTACGCAGTGCTCCTGCTGGCGGCCCCCATGGCCGTCATCCTGCTCCAGAACGACGCCGGTTCGGCCATCGTGTTCGCCTCTTTTCTCATCGTCTTCTACCGCGAAGGTTTCAATTCGTGGGTTTACGTCGCACTGGGGATGGTGGTCTTCCTCTTCGTCTTCTCCTTCCTCTGGAACCCTGCGACGCTGCTCGCGGCGGTCATCGTTATCTGTACCCTCATCGAAGGGTTCATGAACGGAGAATGGCGGGACAAGGTGCGGTATCTGGCCGCCGTGGCGCTCGTCTCGGCCGTCATCTATCTGGCGGCCGCCCTGCTCACCCGGGGAGAGGCCGGCTTCTACGGATGCCTGCTCGCCGCCGCGGGCCTCTCGCTCATTGCGGTCGGCATCTATGCCTGGCGGGCGAAACTGAAGAACGTTCTGATATGCATCGGAATGTTCGTCGGTTCGGTTGCCTTCACCCAGGTCGTGGACACTGTTTTCGACCATATGCAGCTCCATCAGCAGAAACGTATCCTGAACCTGCTCGGCGTGGAAAGCGACCCGCAGGAGTGGGGATACAATGTCAATCAGTCCAAAATAGCGATAGGCTCCGGAGGTTTCTTCGGGAAAGGATACCTGCAGGGAACGCAGACCAAATACGACTTCGTTCCGGAACAGAGCACCGACTTCATCTTCTGCACCGTGGGCGAGGAGTGGGGCTTCGTCGGCTCGGCCGTCGTACTGGGGCTCTTCTGCTGGCTCATCCTGCGTCTCATCCGTATGGGAGAGAGACAGCAGGAGGCGTTCGGCCGGGTCTATTGCTACGGAGTGGCCTCCATCTTCCTTTTCCACGTACTCGTTAATGTAGGCATGACCATCGGCCTCATGCCCGTGATAGGCATTCCCCTGCCGCTCTTCAGCTATGGCGGGTCGTCGCTGTTTGCCTTCACGCTCCTCTTTTTCGTCGCCGTCAAACTCGATTCGCGCCGACGGGAGAGCGACGGCCATTTCGGTGCCCGCCCGAAATAATCCGCCGCCCGAAATGCCCTTCCGCAGCCCCTGCAGGCCAAAATATGGACCCGCGCAATAACAATCTATCACATTTTCGCCTACCTTTGCGTGAAAAGCAAAACACACAAATCGATAAACGTTTAAAATATGAGAAAAGCAATGATTGCATCCGCTCTGCTGATAGCCGGCATCGCCGGACTGACAGGCTGCGGCAACGAGAAAAAGAGCGCATCCGTACCGGCACTCGACCCGACCAACATGGACCTCTCGGTAAAACCCGGCACGGACTTCTATCAGTTCGCCAACGGCGGCTGGATGAAGAACAACCCGCTCCAGGCACAGTATTCGCGCTACGGCATCTTCGACCGGCTCGGCGATACGAGTCTCGACCAGATACGCACGATAGTGAACGAGGCCGCCTCCATGGACCAGACGCAGGGAGGGATACCCCAGAAGATAACCACCCTCTACCAGTTGGGAATGGACAGCGTGACGCTCAACGCCCAGGGCGCCGAACCGATACGCGAGGAGCTGGCTCGGATTGCTGCCATCAAGAATGACAAGGAACTCGCGGCGATGATTGCCACGCTGCACCGCGAGGGCATCTTCCCCTATTTCGTCACCTTCGTGGATGCCGACGAGAAGAACAGCACCATGAACATTCCCGCCCTCTACCAGTCCGGCCTCGGCATGGGCGACCGCGACTACTACCTGTCGGAAGAATCCAAAGAGATAAAGGATGCTTACAAGGAGTACATCCGCACGCTCTTCACGCTGGTGGGATACAGCGCCGAGCAGGCCGACGAAGCGGTAAAGGCCGTACTGAAGATAGAGGACAAGATAGCGGACGCATCCTACAGCCGCGAAGTACTCCGCGATTCCCATAAAAACTACAACAAGATGACCGGCACGGAATGGGTGAACTCCAACGGACTGCTCGACTGGAACATCTATTTCGACACGTTCGGAGTGCCGGTTGCCGAAAATATCGTAGTAAAACAAACGGGGTTCTTCAACGACCTGGCCAAGGCCATGAAGGACGTCACGCTCGACGAGCAGAAGCTCTATCTGGAGTATAACCTTATCAGCGCGGCCGCTCCCTACCTCAGCGACGATTTCGTGAACGCCAACTTCGACTTCTTCGGCCGCGCGATGTCGGGCCGCGAAGAGTTGCAGCCGCGCTGGAAACGCGCGCTCAACACGACAGACGGCGCCCTTTCCGAAGCGCTCGGCCAGCTCTACGTAGAGAAATACTTCCCCGCATCGTCGAAAGAGAAAATGCTCGAAATGGTAGGCAACCTGCAAACGGCTCTCAGCGAAAGAATCGAGGCGCTGCCGTGGATGAGCGACGAAACGAAAGCCCGCGCACAGGAGAAACTCGCCGCTTTCCGTGTGAAGATAGGTTATCCGGACACATGGCGCGACTATTCCGCCCTCGACATCAAGGACGATTCGTACTGGGCGAATGTGCGCCGCTCGAACATCTTCGAGATGGACTACATGCTCTCGCAGGTCGGCAAACCGGTCGATAAGGACAAATGGCTCATGAGCCCGCAGACCGTGAACGCCTACTACAACCCGACGACCAACGAGATTTGCTTCCCGGCCGCCATTCTTCAGCCTCCGTTCTTCAACCCGGATGCCGACGACGCAGTCAACTACGGTGCGATAGGCGTAGTCATCGGCCATGAAATGACGCACGGCTTCGACGACCAGGGCCGCAATTACGACAAGGACGGCAACCTGAACGACTGGTGGACGGCAGAAGACGCCGCACGTTTCAAGGAACGCACCGACATCCTCGTAGAGCAGTTCAACGCAGTGGAGGTGGCTCCGGGCGTCTATGCGAACGGCAGCTACACCCTCGGCGAGAACATCGCAGACCAGGGCGGCCTGCTCGTATCCCGCATGGCTTACGAGAACAGCCTCGAAGGCAAGGAGCGCCCCGAACCGATAGACGGCTATACCGATGCCCAGCGTTTCTATATCTCCTACGCTACGGTATGGGCACAGAACATCCGTCCGGAGGAGATACTGCGTCTGACCAAGATAGACCCGCACTCGCTGGGTAAGAACAGGGTGAACGTAACGCTCCGCAACATCGACGATTTCTACACCGCATTCGACATCACCGAAGGCGATGCGATGTACCTCGCACCCGAAAAACGGGTGAACGTATGGTAACGGTGCTGTAACCCGCCCTGAGAGCAAAAGCCGCGGCCATGAAAAAGGCCGCGGCTTTTTTCATGCCGTTCGCGGACGCATCTCCCCTCGAATGCGTGCCCTTCCGCAAAGAAACGGTACCGACGGCCCTCCGCATCTCACCCGCGCCCGACTTGCCCTTCCCATCACCTTCAGAGAGGAAACGAAAACCGCCAATGTTACAATTTTACTCAAAAACAAGAAATATGTAAATTTAAAAACATACATAATTATTATTTATTTTTATTAATATATTTGCTACTAAAGACTATAGCCCGGCAGGGCCGTAGCCGATATGAACCTATACACTAATAAAACTACTTCAACCATGAAAAGACTCTTCACTACGGGAATCGCCGCAGCGACGTTGCTGCTATCTTGTCTGTCAGGATGTACAAAAACGGAAGAGACGTTCCACTATGTCAATCTGAGCCAGGTGTCGTGCTCGTTCCTCGGCGAGGGCAACCAGCCGCTCGAAATCACCGTCAAGGCCTCGCCCGCTGCATACGAAGCCACGCTCGGCGCCACATGGGTGAAAGCGACGCAGAGCGAAGACGGCAAGGTACTCATCCTGACCGTCGATGACAACGACACCGGTGCGGAACGCAGTACCACCGTCACCATCGCCGCAGGGGAGGCCTTGCAGACGATTCAGGTAAACCAGCTTCCGAAGGACAGCGCCATCGCACGGTACCGCAAGCTGGATACCTTCCAGATGGGGGCTGCCATGTCGCCCAGCGGCAAGTATGCCGGCGGTTTCACCGCTTCCATCGCACCGGACGACTCCTGGCAGTACTCCCCGACCATCGTGGACCTGGAGACCGGCGAAGTCTATGAATTCGGTCCCTATCCGGAATCGCTCCATTACCTGACGCAAACCATGGCCATCACCGACCAGGGTCTGCTCTTCATCAGCGACGGTTTCCATGGCGGCCAGATAGCCATCGACCTCACCGGCAATATCTTCATTCCGGAAGCCCCGGCAGGTTTCACGAACAAACCGCAAATACAAGGCACGTCGGCCGACGGTAAATATTGGGTAGGTTTCGGTATGAAAGGCAAACTTTTCGAAGACCCGGCCCCGCAAAAAGCACTGCTGTGGATAGACGGCGTACCGCACGAATTGCCCTGGCCGGAACTCAACTACCGTAACGAAGAGGCATGGTACGGCGGCATGGCCCGCGGCATCTCCGCAAACGGCGAAATCATCTACGGCACCTCGTGGGAAAACTCCGACTTCGGCATGCTCTATTGGGTAAACAACGGTGAAAACACCGCAAAACCGAGATGGGTCGGCGAAGACGTCAGGGAAGTCACCGAAATCACCATGCAGATGGGTGACGGCACCGAGTACAAAACCCATAAGGTCTACGGCTGCATCTGCACCGCCGAACTGACCAAAATCAGCCCCTCCGGCAAATGGATTGCCACCACCTACCGCACCGAAGAGCCGAACGAGGGCGGCATGTCGTTCAGCATCACCCAAACGCCCGCATTCTACAACACGGAAACCGAAACGACCATCATCGTGGACGAATACAGCGACTCCACCGGCATGTACGTGACCGACGACGGCATCGCCTTCATCGGCATCGGCACGATGTTCATCACCGAGGGCAAAGTTTACGACCTCAACACGGGTACCGACCTGGGCAACATGGCGGACTGGGTCGCCGAGAATTACGGTATCATCATTCCGGGAGGCGTCATCGAATACATATCGGCAGACGGCCGATACATATTCGGTACGTCCGTGAACGCGCTCGGCAACGGCTTCGACGACTGGTACATCGCCCCTCCCCTGCAATAATCCGTGCCTGCACGGCCAGAAAGACAGCGGCAGTCCCGACAGGGCTGCCGCTGTTCCGTAGAACGGAAACGGTTCAGCCGCGAAAGTACCTGCCTACCCACCCGCGGCCGAACAAGGCAGGTACGACAAAAAAACGGCCCGCCGCAGTGCCCCGGCGGTACCGGCCCCACACCGCCGCCATCCGTCAGTTCCCATTCAACCACGGCACAATACGTCATCATTTTACATGTACCCCACAGGAGCCTCTCCCGCCCCCCTCTTTCTCCCCGGCAACAAACCACCACACAAAATATATAAATCAATAAAATAAATACAAAGAATCCGCTCATCTCATCAATCCCGCCGTTAAAAATAACACGCTGCAAGGAATATCTCCCCTTATACATGCAACACGCTGCCGTGACAATCTACAACCCGAACATGCATGGAACATCAAAAAAGAAATATGCAAATTTCACAACATGTGTTATTATTCATTTTATTTTATTATTATGTTTGTATCCGTACATAAAAACACTTCCCCGGGGCCTTGTACAGACAAAAAACCTAAAAAACCATCCAAACATGAACAGAAAACCATTTTACAAAAGCATGGCAGGACTTCTGGTTCTCGCAGCGCTGACAGGATGTACGACCGACCAAGAGGAGTACCACTACGTAAACCTCAGCCAGATTGCATGTACTTTCCTCGGCACGGATAATCAACCGCTCGAAATCACCGTCAAAACTTCGCCCACAGCATATGAAGCCTCGCCGGGGGCTACCTGGGTAAAGGCAGAAAAGAGCGAAAACGGAACAACTCTCACGCTAACCGTGGAGGACAACAATACGGGTACGGAAAGAAACACCGTCATCGTCGTAACAGCCGGACAGGCTGCACAGGAGATTATAATCAACCAACTTCCCACCGAAAACGAATTCGCCCGTTACAGAAGGATGCTGAATTTTTCGAGCGGGGGCGTCATGTCTCCCAGCGGTAGGTACATCGGCGGTTATGTCCCCTCTCTGGCCGCCGATGATTCCTGGCTTCGTTCGCCAACCATCATAGACCTCAAAACAGGCGAAGTTTACGAATTCGGTCCTTTCCCTGAAGCACTGTACTATTTTACCAATACATCCTGCATTACCGATCAGGGGCTACTTTTTATTGATGACGGTTATAACGGCGGGCAGATAGCCATCGACCTCACCGGCAATATCACTGTTCCCGCAGCACCAAGCGGGTTCGAGTGTAAACCAACGATTTCAGAGACTTCCGCAGACGGTCGGTATTGGGTAGGTTACGCAAAAGAAGGATATGGATTGGGATATTTGTACAAGCCATTGCTCTGGATTGACGGTGTACCGCACGAACTGCCCATACCCGATAAAAATTTCCGCGATGAAGAAATCTGGGTCGGCGTCATGGCCCGCGGCATCTCCGCAAACGGCGAAATCATCTACGGCACCTCGTGGGAGAACTCCGATTTCGGCATGCTCTATTGGGTAAACAACGGCGAAAATACAGGAAAACCGAAATGGGTAGGCGAAGATGTACGAAAAGTAACCCCTGTCGTACTCGAACGTCCGGACGGAACAACCTACGAAACCCACATTGCCGACGGTCTCATCTGCGATGCAACCGCCACGAAAATAAGTCCCTCCGGAAAATGGATAGCCAGCACTTACCGTACCGAAGAAATAAGCGAAAACAAGCAGGCAATCAAAAAAATACAAAAAGCTGCCTTCTATAATACGGAAACAGAAACGACGACTATCGTAGAAGATTACGGCGAATCCATGGGAATGTATGTCACCGACGACGGCATCGCCTTCATCGCTATCGGTACATATGCCTCCACATCATCTGTCGTTTACGATTTGAATACGGGTACCGACCTCGGCGACATGGCCGATTGGATAAAAAACAATTACGGAATCATCGTCCCGGACGGAAACATCAGCCGTATAACACCCGACGGTTCATGTGTACTCGGATTTTCGCCATTGGCATCTGCATCCGGAGTAAATTTCTTTTGGTGGTACATCGCGCCGCCCCTCGAGGAATAACTACACTAACCTAAATACATACAACTATGAAAAAGCTATTATTCATCGCGGCGGCCTGTCTGCTCGCCGCCGCATGTACGCCACAGGACGGGGGCGGAGAGACCGCTTCCCTCGAGGTCTCGCCCAAGTCGCTTACTT
>ERZ857827.3048-NODE-3048-length-10637-cov-32.503402_pt1 | contig 10637 bp, 11 predicted proteins | sample MGYA00519761_ERZ857827 | MGnify/ENA primary metagenome ERZ857827 (study PRJEB31778, sample SAMEA3449370) | human gut metagenome | biome: human gut; feature: human-associated habitat; material: faeces | place: United Kingdom | collected 2010/2012 ... | reverse complement strand
CGGTCGATGATGGTCTTTTCCACCGGCATGAGGCCGTCCTTGCCGCCCACGATCAACTCGCAGAGGGAGAGGATGAAGTCGGATTTCAGGCTCAGCGGGTTTTCATCGTCCGAATAGTTGAGATTCAGGTCCATAGGGTTGATGTAATGCGGGCTTGTTGGGGAAATTTTGATGACCTGCCCGTGCAGACGCTCCACAAGCGGTCCGTATTCGGCTTCGGGGTCACAGATGATAATATCGTCGTCGGTAACGAGGAACACGTTGGCGATCTCCCGCTTTGCGGCAAAGCTCTTGCCGCTTCCGGGCGTACCAAGGATGAGGCCGTTGGGGTTCTTGAGACGCTTGCGATCTACCATGATGAGGTTGTTTGAGAGGGCGTTCAGCCCGCAGTACAGGGCTTCCTTGCCGTCCTGAAACAGCTCCTGCGTGGTAAAGGGGATAAAAATAGCGACGCTTGAGGTGGTCAAGCCCCGCTGTATTTCGATCTGGTTCAGCCCCAAGGGGAGGCTGCTCATCAGCCCTTCCTCCTGACGGAAATCAAGGCGGGTAAGCTGGCAGTTGTACTTCTGGGCGATGGAGGCTGCCTGAAATACGTTGTTGTCAAGCTGCTGGCGGCTGCCTGCGGTGTTGACCACAATAAAGGTCAGCAGGAACATTCGCTCGTTGCGGCTTTGCAGGTCTTGCAGCAGCTTCTTCGCCTCCGTGCCGTAGGTGGCAAGGTCCGAGGGGATGATGTCCATGTCGTATCCGGCGCGGACGGCCTTTTTCTGCTCCTCGATGGTCATTTTCTGCAAATCGGTGATCTTGCGCTTGATAGTCTTGATGGCCTTGACCTGATCCACGGACTGGACGTGCATACTGACGATGAGGGAGCTTTCCATGTCGAGGAAGTCCGCCAGCATCCGGTCGTTGAGTTCGGGGGCTAAAATCTGCAAGAAGCTGGCGCAGCCGATGCGCCTGCCAACGCCGAAGGAGCGCCCGGTGCGGAACTCAAAGGAGCTGGGCGCGATAAAGTCCTTCACCGAAAGCCCGGAGGGTGCCAGCCAGTCCCACGAGAAGCGGAACGGCTCCTGCTCGTCCATGTGCAGCATCCCGTGCAGCAGCCGCAGCCGCTCCGTGCCGTTCATCGGCTCCGCCGCCACGCCGAGGCGCTTGAAGTTGTTCAGAAGGTCCGTTTCAATGCGCTCCAGCCTCGGCTTTGCCGCTTTCAGCCCGTCCGCCTCCACGCCGAAGGTCAGGTACTTGGTCTTGATGAGGCCGTTGTTGCCGCGGGCAAGCTGGTTCTGGAGCATCTGGGTATATTCCAGACGGATGCTGTCAAAATCGTCGCCCTGCGGCGAAATGGTGATGTACCTTGCGTAATTGTCCTTGTTGGCGGACATATTCACGAAGGAGAGCTGAAAGCGCACGGAGCTGTCGAAGTAGTTGAGGAAGTCGCACCAGCCGTCAAAGATAGCGGTCTTGTCCTCGTTCTGGTTGAGCTGATAGTTGATGTCCTGAAATTGGACGGTTTTCGTGTAGTAGCTGTCCGTCACGCGGCAGATGCCGTCGGGGAACATCCGCTGAAACGGGATGCTGTCCTGCGCGGACTTCTGTTTCTTATCCTGCCGCTTCGCTCTTGCGATGGCGGCCTCGATCTGCCTGCGTTCGGCGCGGGTGAGTTTTGTGCGGGTGGACAATGCGATACACCTCCCGGTCTAAATTGTCCTGCCGTTCCAGAACGGCGTAGAAATTATTGGTTGCGTAAGGGCGCTGCTTGGGGCGCAGGAAGCAGACCTGCACGATGTTGCGGACGATCTTTTCAAGGGGCTGTCCGTTCTTCTCATACATGGCCAGCAGGAAAAAGGGCAGCATGAGCAGGATCATGCAGATCGCCGCCGCGCTGACGCCGGTATGGGCTTTGAGCAGGAAGAACAGCGGAACGCCCAGCGCCGCACCAGCGCCGAAGCAGATGAGCTGGCGCTTCGTCAGGTTCAGCAGCACCTTGGTCTTGACCGCGTTCAGGTCCTTGGGTACGGGGACGTATGCCATAATGATATACCTCCGTCAATGACTGTTGAAAATTGACTTTGCGAGACTGCTGGTTTTGAACAGGGTGAAGCAGAGCAGCACCGTGTAGCCCATGCACAGCCAGATGGCCGTGGAAATGTTGTCGTCGATGAGCATATTCTGGACAAGCACCGCGTAGATGGCGATGCAGACGATGATGAGAAAGCCCTGAAACGCCAGCGCCAGCAGGCTTCTCAGGTAGTTTTGTCCCATGCCGCCCCATTCCTTGCCCATCATGGTGGCCATGGGGATGGGCGCGATGCTGGTGACGAGGTATATCTCGATCATTCTGCCGTAGATGATGATAAAGATGCAGATGGTCAGCGCCCACATGGAAAAGCCCACCACGAAGGATTGCAGCCACAGCCCCAAAAGCGTCCACACGTTCATCTCCAGCAGCCGCGCCTCAAGGTCCGCGATATGGTCGGCCAGGTTGATGGAGGTGTTGCCCACGATAAGGCCGGAGGCGCGGTTGACCACGCTCTGCGCCGCCTCGAATACGCCCATGACGATATTCCATGTGTTGGACACGATGAGCACGGCAGCCGCCGTTTTGAATACCCAGCGGAAGAATACCCATGTGTCGATGTCGTGGAGGTTATTGCGGTCCGCGATAAGCTGTATCAGCTCCAGCGTCATGACGAAGGCGAGGATCACGCCGGCGATGGGCAGTATCACGTTGTCCGAGAGGGAGCGGATCATGCTGTAAATGCCGGCGTTCCACGCCTGCGGGGTGCTACCGATGTGTCCCGCCGCCTCCGCGACCTTGGCGTTGACGTTATCAAAGAGGCCGGTGAGGTTATCCATGATGCCGCCCACCAGCAGCTCCTTGAGCCATTCGGTGAATTTTTCCCATATCAGGTCCAATGGGATGGCCCTCCTTTCCCGCCCCCGCCCGTGTCAGGCGGGCAGGGGCGAAGGGTTTTACATTGCGGCATGGACGGGATTAACCGAACAGCCCTTTGAGCAGCGGCACGAGAATCATACCGATGAGCGCCACACCGCCGCCGGCCATAAGCTGTTTCATGCCCTGGGATTTTGCGCCCGGGTTGTCGTTTCCGTAGCCTTCCAGCAGGTTGATCACGCCCCAGATTCCGAGACCTGCGCCAAGGGCGATGACCAAAGTTTGCAAAACATCGACTGCGCTATTGAAGAAATCCATATTTTATGTGCCGGAATCGTTTCTTTATGGTTTTTACGATGGAAACCGCAAAGCCGGAATGAGCTGGCCGCCGTGTGCGGCTGTCGATTCCGGCGTCTCCTTTCAAAATATTCAATTTGTTTGCCTCCGACTTTGCGTTTCGCGTGTGTCTGCTGCATTGTCGGCGTCCTCCTTTACGGAATGGGTGTCTGATCTATATATAAAAATCCGCCCGTTCAGGCGGATTCTGAACCTGCGGCCGCGCCCGTGTCAAAGACCTCAAATTCCTCCTCCGGCTTCAGCTTGAGCTTTGTGGAGAGGAATTTTTCAATGTCAAAGGCGTTCTTAGGATTCGCGTCCGAAAGATACTTGTAGTTGGGGTGTTTTGTGATGTCGTATTTGTCGGATAGGAACGGCCTGACGCCGCGAAGCTGCAAGATACACTTGCCGCCATTAAGAACGGCAAGCTCATCCTGACTCATCAGCTCCTTGCCGAGCTTCTGGTAGTTCAGGCTGTGGGAAACCTCGCGCCCACGGGATTCTCCAGTGTTGAAGGTGTCAATGGTTTCCTTGCCCAGTGCGGCGGACAGCTCCTTTAATGTGGTCGGCTCCTTGCCGCCGAGGAACACGGAGCTGTCGCAGTTGCCGATGATGGTGTCGCAGTTGTCCTTGTAGAGCGCCTTAAGCTGGCTCTGTGCCTGCAAAACAAGGCAGGCGGAGATCTCGCGGCTGCGGATGGTGGCCATCAGCTTTTCCAGCTTGGGGATCTGCCCGATGTTGGCGCACTCGTCGATGAGGCAGCGCACATGGACGGGCAGCCTGCCGCCGTACACATCGTCCGCCTTGTCGCACAGGAGGTTGAATAGCTGGGTGTAGACCATGCTGGCAAGGAAGTTGAAGGTGTCGTCTGTGTCAGAAATGATGATAAACAGCGCCGTTTTCCGGTCGCCCAGCGTGTCCAGCTCCAGCTCGTCATAGGAGGTGATCTCCCGAAGCTCCTGGATGTCGAAGGGGGCAAGGCGCGCGCCGCAGCTAATCAGAATACTTTTTGCTGTTTTGCCCGCCGCTAAGCGATATTTGGCATATTGGCGCACGGCGAAGTGATGCGGCTCCCGTTTTGCCAGTTCTTCAAACATCAGATCGACGGGATTTTTGAAGTCCTCATCGTCCTCCCGCACCTCCATGGTGTTGATCATCTCGATGAGGGTGGCGAAGTTCTGCTCCTCCACCGGCGCTTCGTAGTAGATATACCCGATGAGCGCCGTGTAGAGCAGCGTCTCCGCCTTGCGCCAGAAGTCGTCGCCGGATTTCCCGTCGCCCTGCGTGTTGGCAATGAGGGTCGTGACCAGCTTCAGAATGTCCTTTTCGCTGTGGAGATACGCGAAGGGGTTGTAGTGATGGGACTTTTTGAAGTTGATCGTGTTCAGTATCTTGATCTTATACTGGTTCCGCTGGAGTAATTTTCCACATTCGACCACGATACTGCCTTTCGGATCGGTGACAACGTAGGAACTGTGAAGCTGCATGAGGTTGGGCTTGATGAAAAACCGCGTCTTGCCGCTGCCGGAGCCGCCCACCACCAGTACGTTCTTGTTCCGCGCCGTTTTCGGGTCCTTGGGTCGGCTGTTCATGGTCAGCCGCTCCGTCTGGGTGAGAATGACGTTGTTGGCAAAGGTGGGGTCAGTGTAGGGCTTGATGTCCTCCGCGTTGCCCCATCTTGCGCTGCCGTACTCGATATTTTTCCGAAACTTCCGCGCGTTCTTCCCCTTGACGTAGACGGCAAGCCGGATGAGCAGGGCGGCGGCAACGCCCACGCACAGGTCGATGGGGTGAAAGCTGGGGAGCGCGGACTGAAACGCAGCGGCGAAGCCCTCCATGATGTGCAGTGCCTTTTGAGAGAAGTCCGCGCCGGGAGCCAGCCGCGCCGCCTGCCCCAGCTTGGTGGCAAAGAGCGCGATAAAAACATAGGGGATATTGGGAAGCAGGAGCTTCTTTACGTTGATCTGTTTCATAGCTCCAGCCCCTTGTCCTTGTTCCGGGCTTTGTCCGGCGTAAGGGACAGCACCTTCGCCTTGAGCGCGCGGAGCTGCTCCAGCACCGAGGGCTTGTCCTGCGAGGCCCGCTTGACCTCTTTTGCCGTGTATTCCTTGAACGCCGCCGTCAAAGCGTCGGCGTCGCGGGCTTTGAAAAAAACAAGGTATTTGGGAATATCCCCGGACTTATCCTTTTTCAGAGCGAAATCCACGCCGTATTTCCGTGCCACGCGCTCAAAGGATTTGATATTGCTGTCGGTGATCTCGATATTGGATACGCCCTGATTCTGCCCGATGAGCTGCTTCACCGTCTGCTTGCCGGTGGGCTTTTCCGGCGCGGCGCGGGCTTTTTGCAGCCGCTTTTCCTTTCGGCTTGCCAGATATTTCAGAATGGCGGCTTTCAGCAGCCGCCCGGTGAGCTTTGTCGCGCTGATGACCAGCGTGACCGCTCTGTTTTCCACTTCCTCCTGCAAGGGTCATCCCTCCTTTGTTCGTGATTGGATAAATGCCGGTGGAAGCCGGCGCTCATCTGCCGCGCAGCCCGTCGCCGTACATATCGTGGTTGACGAGGGCGGAATAGTAGCTCCCGATGGTGCTGGGCGCGTTGAACAGCGACGCCAGCAGGTATTTCTTGATGTTGCGGACGTAGGTGGTATTCTGCTTCAGGCAGTCAAAGACGTACTCGATGTGGGAGGACGTGATGCGCAGCAGCTTCTCCTTCACCATCTCAGCCGGGTACTCGTCTCCGGCAATCACGATGGTTTTCTTACGGGAGCAGAGGGTTTCCGCAATGAGGTCTACTACCTCGTCAAGCTGCTCCCTGTCCTGCCGCGGGTCCTGCACGAGAGTGTCATACTCAATGTTTTCTCTGACGATCTCTCGCGCTTCCTCGTATCCCATCCCGTCATATCCCGCGCCCTGCAAGGGGGGTGGGGGATAGATTGGATCAGGATTTGATGTGTCCGTAATAGATTCATCAGGAATTTCTTTTTCTTTATTTCTTCTATCTTTATTTAATTGCGCGGGCTTTTCCGTATATGGCTCGTCCGTATCCGGGGTATCCAGATACGGGTTTTCCGTATCTGGTGAAGCCGTATCCGGCAGAGGCGTATGCGGCGATTCATAGATGGTGTACTCGGTGTCGGTGATGCGCCCGCGGCTGTCCCTGAGCTGGCGTCGGACAAGGTAGCCTCTGGCCTCCAGCTCCTTCAGCGCCGCGCCGATGGCGTCCACGCCCTCCTTGCAGATGGCGGCAAGCCCGCGGGTGGTGTAGTCCCACTCATCTGTCAAAGAGAGCATTTTGGACAGCAGACCGATGGATTTCAGCGTCAGGCGGGTGTCCCGCAGGTGGTAATTGGACATGACCGTGTAATTGTGGTTCTTCTCCACACGAAATACTGCCACGGTGTTCACCTCCCCTCAGAGGGAAAAAGCAGCCCCGCAGACGGAGCGTTTCCCCCTGCTTCGCGGCGGATGAGGCGGCGGAGGGTATATTCCCGCTGCCCGCGCCTTGCGGTGATTTTCAGGGCGTCCAGCCCGAAACGGGTGATGAGCAGGGCGTTGATGAGCAGCCGGAACGCTTCATCTGGGATGATCTGCGGCTCCGCAAGGTCGCCCTGCGTGACCTCCGCCGTGTGGCAGTAAAGGCTCTTTGCCGCCATGAGCAGCGTGTAGTCATGGGATGAGATGCCGCGCCTGCGGGCGTAGCGGAAGTCGATGCCGCCGCGGAAGAAGCAGTTGAAGGTCCTGTCCGCAAGCTCTTTGCTGGAGGTCAGCAGATACAGCGCGGCGAAGAACTCCGGCGTGTCGCGCTCCTTGCGGCAGCCCAGCAGCAGCCGCAGGGTCTCCATGCGCTTCCTGTGGGTATTGTCCTGCCACATGGTGCCGGGAAAGCTCTCCGCCAGCCGCATAATTCTTGCGGTCAGGCGCGGACGGTACGGGAACAGCTCCGCGACGGCCTCCGCATAGCCCACCGTACCGGCCTCCATACGCTCGGCAAGGCAGGGGCAGGACAGGGCGGTGCAGCCCAGCTTTTTGACATATTCCGTGCAGAGGACGCAGGAAACGTCCTCCGGCTTATACTTGAACGTGTTGATATACATGGCTTTGCTCCTCTCTGGATATGACAAAACCGGGCAAAGAAAGCTCTCTGCCCGGTCGGTGTCGTGGTTGTCTGCGGTCGTATTTGGTTATCTGGACTGGTCGCGCTGGCGCTTGCGCAGCCATGCGTCCAGCAGCTTCAGGATGGTTTCCTCCATCTTCTGCGGCGTATAGGAGCGCGGGAAGTATTTGCGCAGCTTGTCCGCTGAGAGGACGACGTTATAGCCCTCCGGCTTTTTCTGCTCCATCATGATGTCCAGCATGGTGTCGTCGTTGAGCTTGCCGTCGCGGGAGAGCTTTTTCATGCGCTGCGCCTGAGAAAGCGAGGGCGTAGCCTGTTCGCTGTCGATGGCGGTCAGGAGCATCTGCTGTTCCTCCGGCTTGAGGTAGGAGATTTCCACGGCGGGTGTCATGCCGATCTTCTTCTCGTCCACCATCTGCTGAAGCTCCGGGGAGAGTTCTGTCAGGCGGATGTAGCGCTGCACCTGTCTGCCGCTTTCACCGGCTTCCTGTCCGACAATATCTGCACTTTCTAAATTCCCGACAACTTGTCGGGAATTATTTTTGTCGTCTATTTCGGCTGTTTTAGCCGGTCTGCCAGCCTTGCGGCGGATAGCCTCCAGCTTCATTTTGTACGCCTGCGCCCGTTCGGAGGGAAGGATGTTCTCGCGCTGGATGTTGCTGTCCACCATGAGGATGGTGGCGGTGTCGTCGTCCATCTGCCGCACGATGCAGGGCATGGCGGAAAGCCCCGCCAGCTCGCTGCCGTGCTTGCGGCGGTGTCCCGCCACGATCTCATATCCGCCGTCCTCGCGGGGACGGACGATGGCGGGGACGAGAACGCCGTACTGCCGGATGCTCTCCGCCGTTTCCTGCATGGCCTCGTCGTCCCGCACCTTGAAGGGGTGGTTGGGGAAGTCGTGCAGCTCCGACAGCGGGAGCAGCGTGATTTTATCCTCTTGCGCAGCCGCAGCGGTCTTTGCCCCGCGCTTTGCTGTGCTTTTCGGTTCTTCCATGTTCGTGTTCCTCCTGTTGAAAGCGGCAGGAACGAAAAAAGGGAGAATGACCGCTGTTACCGCCATTCTCCCTTGAAAACAACTATGCGATTGTGATTTCAGCCCCTTGGCCGTCTGAAAGAGAGCTATCTGATCGAGAGCCATCTCGCCGCAAACCCGCATGAATACTGGATTTTTGCTGTTTGCGTTTCACCTTCCCAAACGACGTATGTTCAATGAATGGCTGGTGAGAGATACGAGCAAGAAAATCAAAGCTGTAAAACGGTCAAAAGGCATGAGTGGAAAGCCTGTTACGAGCAAACCCGTGTACGGCTACCTCATGGACGAAGACGAAAATTTCATCATTGACGAGGAAGCCGCACCCGTAGTCAAGCAGATATACCGTCTGTGCCTTGCCGGGAACGGTCCGACCAAGATAGCCCGTATGCTGACCGAGCAGGAAATCCCAACGCCGGGAACACTGGAATACCGCAGGACAGGCAGCACCCGCCGCTATCACCCCGGCTATGAGTGTAAATGGGCGACAAATACCGTGGTGCATATTTTGGAAAACCGGGAGTACATGGGCTGTCTGGTGAACTTCAAGACGGAGAAGCCGTCCTACAAGACCAAGCACAGCATAGAAAATCCCGTTGAGAAACAGGCAATTTTCGAGAACCACCATGAGTCTATCATCGACGCCCAGACATGGGAGCGCGTGCAGGAATTACGCAAACAGCGTAAGCGTCCAAACCGCTATGATGAAGTAGGTTTGTTCTCTGGTATGCTCTTTTGCGCGGACTGCGGCAGCGTCATGTATCAGCAGCGTTACCAGACCGATAAGCGGAAACAGGACTGTTATATCTGCGGGAACTACAAGAAGCGCACCCATGACTGCACCGCGCATTTTATCCGCACCGATCTTTTGACTGCGGGCGTTCTCTCCAATCTGCGGAAAGTGACGAGCTATGCGGCAAAGCATGAAGCCCGGTTTATGAAGCTGCTGATCGAGCAGAACGAGGACGGCGGCAAACGCCGGAACGCTGCCAAGAAAAAGGAACTGGAAGCTGCTGAAAAGCGTATCGGTGAGCTTTCTGCCATTTTCAAGCGGCTGTATGAGGACAGCGTAAGCGGGCGCATTTCTGACGAGCGTTTCACGGAGCTTTCGGCAGACTATGAAGCCGAACAGCAGGAATTGAAAGATCGTGTTGCCAGAATACAGGCAGAGCTTTCCAAAGCACAGGAAGCCACCGTAAACGCAGAAAAGTTTATGAACATTGTCCGCAAGCATATGAACTTTGAAGAACTGACCCACACCCTCTTGCGTGAGTTTGTAGAGAAAATCGTTGTGCATGAGTGCAGCTACGATGAAAACGGCACACGCAGACAGGATATTGAGATTTACTATTCTTTCGTCGGCAAGGTGGACTTGCCCGAATGACCGCCTGCCCTATCCGATACCAAAGACAAGTATCGGATAGGAAAGGCAAAATTTTTTACACTTCTATTACTTCTTTATCACACATAAGCAAAGACCGCCGGGATGTCTTACGGAGACATCCCGGCGGTCTTTTTGTATGTCCGTTTATTCCGCCACTACCGGCGCATCCAGCCAGTAGATGACGTAGCACTCCTGCATTTCGCCCATGAAGAAGAAAATGTTCTCCCCCATCTGGATATGCTCCCCGAAGGCCAGATCCGGCACGAACAGACGGCCGCTGGTGCGGCCATGCCCCTTGATGGTGAAGCCCTCCGGTGTGGGATGCTTCCGCAGCTCGTTGGCGGCCTCCTCCAGCCCCGGAAAGCGCAGCGTCCGCTCCAACTCCGCCAGCTGCGTGGCCCCATTGATGTACACCAGATTGTTTTCATCCTTGAACCAGTTGATACGCATACGTACCTCCTAAGATGTAGTGTCTCCAGTATACCACAGCTTTTTCCGCTTGTCAGCAAAAATTCCCGGCATGGGCCGTGGGCTTCTGTTCCCCTGCGCTCTGCCATGGGGAAAATTCACAAAAAATGGTAAAAAACCATTGAAATTTTTATCGTTCGATTGTATAATCAAAGAGAAATCAGCCAGAGATACTCCGTAACGACGAAGGGAAGCGTATACAAAATGCTGACGGATAAGGAGTTGGCTGCTGTGCCGGAGGAACTCCTGAAGGATCTGCTGCGCTATTCGGAATACGGCTGGCGGGAGAGGCGCATTGTCTCGCTGCTGGCCCGATGCTATCCGGTGGTGCTGACGGAGGCGGACGTGCGCAAGCTGCGCCGTCTGGGGCAGAAGAAACTGTAGCAGACCTGAACCGGCAGGGGGAGACT